>Ga0134121_10002877_pt1 | contig 14615 bp, 14 predicted proteins | sample KB301_FD_96463 | JGI IMG/M metagenome (GOLD analysis project Ga0134121, IMG submission 96463) | Terrestrial soil microbial communities without Nitrogen fertilizer from Kellogg Biological Station, Michigan, USA - KB3-0-1 | ecosystem: Environmental > Terrestrial > Soil > Unclassified ...
CTCCCGTCAAGCCGCAAACTGCTTTCCCCTTGGCCCTTCCTGCGGTATGCTTGCTCCAAGGAGAAAACCGCAATGCGCAAACTCGCCTTCGCTTTCATTGTCATCGCCCTGTCACTCGCGTCCTGGCGAATCTACGCCGGCTTCGCCGATCAGCATCAGCACAAAGGCCAAGCCTTCCAGCGCTCTGCCAAGAGCGGCCTGTGGTCCGACACCAAAACCTGGCAAGACGGCAAAGTGCCGGCAGCCGGCGCATTCGTTCAGATCGCGCCCGGGCACACTGTCACCTACGATCTGACCACCGGCCCCGCGATACGCATGATCCATGTCGCCGGCATTCTCACTTTTGCCCAAGACAAAAGCACCATGCTTGAAGTCGGACTTATCGCCATCCAGCCCGGCGATGATCCCGCCAGCGAAGACGGCTTCGATTGCGACGCTCATGCGCCAGAGGCGGCGCACGGCGAAGCCCGCCCCGCGTTGGAGATCGGCACGCCGGAGCAACCGCTCGATGCCAAATACACCGCCACGATTCGTCTGCGCTATTTCACCGGCCAAAACAAAGACTCATGTCCCGCCATCGTCTGCTGCGGCGGCCGCATGGATTTCCATGGGGCACCGCTAAGTCAAACCTGGCTAAAGCTTGGCGCCGATGCCAAAAACGGCGACACCAAACTACACCTTGCGGAAAAAGTGACCGGCTGGAAAGTGGGCGATCACGTTCTCATCACCGCCAGCAACAGCGAGGCCGCGACGGAAGTCCGCGCCATTACGGCCATCGACGGAGATCGCATCACCATTGACAGGGCACTTGATCGCGACCACACAGGCAGCGGCGACTACCGGGCCGCGGTTGCCAATCGCTCGCGCAATGTAATTATTGAATCGGCCGAGCCTGACGGCCTGCGCGGCCACACCATGTACCACCACGGTTCCGCCGGGGCGATCAGCTACACCGAGTTTCGCCATCTCGGCAAGAAAGACACGCTGGGCCGCTACAGCATTCATTATCATCTCTGCAGCGACAGCATGCGTGGCAGCTACGTGATCGGCGCTTCAATCTGGGACAGCCACAATCGCTGGGTCACCATTCACGGAACAAATTACCTAGTGGTCCGCGATTGCGTCGGCTTCCAAAGCGTGGGCCACGGTTTCTTTTTGGAAGACGGCACGGAGGTCTTCAATGTCCTCGACCGCAACCTCGCGATTCAGGCGTTTCGCGGCAAGCCGTTGCCCAACCAGGCCCTTCCGTTCGACGCCAACGACGGCGCAGGTTTCTGGTGGGCCAACAGTCTCAACACCTTCACCCGCAACTGCTCCTCTGAAAATGGCCGCTATGGCTACCGTTTTGAAGCTACCGCCTCCAGCCGATTTCCGACCACGCTGGCGATCATGACGCCGGACGGTAAAAGGAAAGCTGCCGACATTCGCACGCTGCCCTTTGTCCGCTTCGATGACAACGAAGCCTGCTGCGATGGCCTTTATGGTTTCAATCTCGGCGAAGGCGTGGCCCGTTTCGGACCCGACCCTGCCCATCCTTTCATCATCCGCAACATGAAAATCTGGGGCGTGCATTACGCGTTCCGTCCGCAGTCGCCGTCGGTTTACGTGGAAAACATGCGCATCTGGAACTGCGACTACGGCGTTTATCATCCCAATTACGACGACCACTTTTACAAGAATCTCTACATCGGCAACACCATTTCCGAGCCGTTCAACCGCGGCCACGACGATGACAGCATCCAACACGGTCTGTTGGTTGTTGACGGCCTGACCTTCGAGAAAATCGGCTACACCGACATTCCGATGATCCAGATCAGCGACACCAATGCCACGCTAAAGGCTGTCTCGCATTTCCGCGATGTGAAGGTCATCAATCGCGCTGACAAAGGCAAACGCCCGCTGGTCAACCTGGGTGGCGGGCCGCGGCCGGAGCCGAAATCGACCTACGGCGTGCCCATTTACTTGCACGATTGGTATGGACCAGGGAAGACCGCCAAGATCGTGAGCATCAAGGCCAAGGAACTTACGGCGGACGGTCTCGAATACAAACAAGATCCGCCGCTCACCGGCGACGCCTCACGCGTGGCAGTCGTGGACCTGGCCTTCCCAAAGATGCCCGAGCCCGTGGATGACATGCCGCCGGCGACGGTCATCACGCATGTCGAGCAACAGGGCAACAAGCTGATCGTTCGGGGCACCACCTCGGACAACGGCACCGTGACCAAGGTGACAGTCAACGGCCAGGAGGTCAAAGCACTGCGGCCGAATTTCGCGGAGTGGCAAATTGTGTTGACTGACATCACGGCGGGCAATTTGCAGTTGACGGCATTGGCCCATGACGCGGCGGGGAATGTGGAGCAGCAGCCGCATCGTGTTGTCGTGCGAATGATGAAGTAATTTATGAAGGTCGCTCTCCGTCAAAGTCCTTGCAATCTTCCATCAACCTGCCATACTTCACCTTCATGACCGTATCGATGGAGAGTCGACGTGCTCCACTTTGTTTGTCCAGGTTGCAACAGCGTCTTGGCTGTGCAAGAAGCACAAGCCGGCACCGAAGTTACCTGCTACCATTGCCAAAGCCAGCTGGTGGTGCCGGATGCCGTACCGCCAGCTCCTCCCGTTGTTCCAACGCCCCCTCATTTTGGCCTCAGCCCTGTTCCTTTGACCCCCCGGGCGCCTTCCAAGCCTGCAAATGCTGCGGGTACGCGGCGTGAAAAACCAGGGCCTGCCAAGGCGCCGTCACCAAAGCGAATGCGGCGTGCGCCGGCTCGCTCTTCCATGCCTTGGATACTTGCCGGTGCCGCCGGGTTGCTTGCCATGACCCTGGTTGGTGTGGGTGCACTCGTTTTGGCCATTTGGCCGCGATCGTCCCCCGACGTTGCGCCAGTCACAACCGTTGTCAAGGCCCAGGTCACCGCTTTCAAGCCTATTGCGTCAGTAAGTAGCAAAAAACCGGCCGCCGTGGCGACGGACACAACCCGTGATATTGTGCGGCCTGAACTGCTGGTGGTGCCTCAACCGCCCGTCAAGTCTGAACAGCCCGCAAAGCCCTCTGAACAGCTCGCAAAGCCGCCCGAACAGCCCGCGAAGGCCGAACAGCCGGTGAAACTCAGCGGCCAGGAGGTTTACGAACGAGTGCTCAAATCCACGGTTTGGATCAACAATCCGTCGTTGGGATCCGGCACGGGCGTGTTGATCAATGCGCAAGAAAAGTTGGTGCTGACCAATTTCCATGTCGTGGCTCGCGGCACTGTCGGTAGTGAGAAGATCCTCCAAGTTTTCAAAGACAAATTGGCCAACACCGACCCTCTCGACAAGAACTCCAAGCGTTTCAAAACCTTTCCTTTTAGCTTTCAGCGCGCCGGACAATACCACATTGATTTGCAAAGCAAGGACTTTCACGGCTATCTGGAGATTCTCGATGCGGCCGGCAAGGTTCTGGCCTCCGACAGTAACAGCGGCGGCGAATTCAACGCCTGGATCCGCAACTTTACGCCCCCCGCGGACGGCAAATACAGAATTGTCGCCAAAACATTTGATGGCAAGTTGGGCGATTTCACGTTGGTTGTCAGTCAAATCTCCTCGAAAGCGCCTGCTGGCGCGGCCCCTGCCCTGGTCCCCGCATCAGTGCTCACCGCCCATTTCCCGAGTTTTGTCGACGATCGCGTCGTCACCGACAAAAAGCATTACCTCAACCAGAGCAAGACGTCTACGGAAACCTTCAAAGCCGAAGTGCTGGCCTACAGCGAGGCCAAGGATCTGGCCGTGCTTCGTCTCAGTAATGTGCCGGCCGGCATTGTGGCGCTGCCCTTGGCCAAGGAAAGCGGCCGACCTGGGCAGGCGGTTCACTCCATTGGCAATCCTGGCCGGAGCGGCGCCATGTGGGTTTACACGTCCGGCACCGTCCGCACTGCTCCCTACCATAAACAATGGGAAGCGAGCGGCGGAGGCATGAAATTCTCACTTGATGCCCTGGTCATAGAAACCCAATCTCCCACCAACCCCGGAGACAGCGGCGGCCCACTTGTCAACGAATTCGCCGAATTGGTGGCCGTGACCCAAGGCAGCAGCGTTGGCGCCAATGCCATCAACCTTTTCATTGACGTTGGCGATGTCCGCGGTTTTCTCAAGGCGAAGGGCATTCAGTGGGTGGAAAAATAAGTGTCCACCGGTCAGTCGCGACAACCTTCTCAGAACACCATGCAAATGGACCTTGTGAACGGCCCCGCCCGCATCCTCGGTATCGACCCCGGCCTGCAAATCACCGGCTACGCCGTCCTTGAAGGCTCCCCGCGCGGTCCTGTCGTTCTGGAAGCCGGCGTCATCCGCGCCAGCGAAGGCCGTAAAGCTGCCGACATGGCCCCGCGGCTGCGCTCGTTGTACGATGGCCTTGTGGAGGTGTTGGACCAGTTCAAGCCTGGAGTGGTCGCCGTGGAGCAGCTTTATGCCCATTACGCTCACCCCCGGACTGCCATCTTGATGGGCCACGCTCGCGGCGTCATCTTCCTCGCTGCCGGCCTGCGAGACTTGCCCGTGGTCAGCTACAATGCCACCAACATCAAGAAGACGATTACGGGCAACGGCCGGGCATCAAAAGACCAGGTGCAACGCACAATTCAACGTGAGTTGAACTTGGCGACATTGCCTGAACCTCCCGATGTCGCCGATGCATTGGCCGCTGCCTTGTGTCACTATTACATGCAGAAACGTTCGACATGATCACCAAAATTACCGGCAAACTCACCCGTGTGCTCGATGATGAAATCCGGCTGCAAGTGGGTGCGCTGGAGTACCAGGTGTTGGTGCCGGAGTTCGTGCGTCGGCAAATTCAAGGCCGCGCCGACCACGAGATCACGCTGCATACCAGTCATTACTTCGACGGCAACCCCATGCAAGGCAAGGTGGTTCCGAGATTGATTGGTTTTCTGAACGAAGCAGAGTTGGAATTCTTCGAGTTGTTTTGCACCGTGGACAAGGTTGGCACGCGCAAAGCGATGAAGGCTTTGGTGCGCCCGATTCGTGAGATTGCCGACGCCATTCAGCGGCAGGATCCGAAGTGGTTGACCAGTTTGCCGGGCGTTGGCGCGGCGACCGCGGAGCAAATCGTTGCAACGCTGCGGCGCAAGGTGACCAAGTTCGCATTGATGCCCGCGTTGACCGAAGGCGAATCCGGCGCGAGACCGGCAAGCGGTGTTGACGGCAATGTGCTGGAAGACGCCTACCAGGCGCTCTTGAGTGTCGGCCACACTCCTTTTGATGCGCGTGACCGCCTCGACAAAGCGCTGGCCGGCGGCAAGCAGTTCAAGTCGGTGGATGAATTGTTATTGGCGATATACAACAAAGGCGTGTAACCGCAATGCGCAGCGGACGTTTAGCCGCGACGCGCAGCGGAGCGCGAGGAACCTCTCCATGAAAACGATCTTGGTCGTGTCCGCGATTGCCATTGGTCTGTCTTTCGTACCAAGCATCTTTACCGCCGCCCAACCCCCCGCGGCCGTCAGCATCCAGGCTGACAAGGATCAAATCAATTTCCTCATCGGCAAGGACACTGTCACGAGTTACGTCGTGAAGCCGGCCGTGACCAAGCCTTACTTCTGGCCGGTCAAGGCGCCCAACGGCTCGGAGACCACTCGCGCCTGGCCCATCGGCAAAGAAGTGCCTGGTGAAAAGAAGGACCACAAGCACCATTTGTCGGTCTGGTTCTGCCACGGCGACGTGATTCCCGAAGGCTACAACCTCAAAACCAAGCTCAAGGGCATCAAGGGCGTCGATTTCTGGACGGAGCCCAAGGGTCACGGCAGGATCGTTGTCACCAAGGTAGAAGCTCCAAAGAACGGCCCGCAATGGTCGTCCATCAAAACGCACAACGAATGGCGCACCACCGAGGGCGACAACATCATGGACGAGGATCGCACCATCACCTTCCGCAACTTCGGCAAAGCCTACTTGATTGTTCTCGACATCGACCTGATCGCCAGCATGTACCCGATCACGTTCGGCGACACCAAGGAAGGCACGATGGCGATTCGCATTCACCCCAACATCCAGGCCGAAAAACCGGGCATCGGCAAGATGCAAAATGCTGAGGGCAAGATTGGTGAAAAAGCGATCTGGGGCTATAAGTCGGCATGGTGCGATTATTCAGGCAAAATGGAGGCAGGCGTCGTCGGCGTGGCGATCCTCGACGATCCAGCCAACCCCTTTCCCGCCATGTGGCATGCTCGCGATTACGGCATGATGACGGCCAATCCGTTTGGCCGTGACAAGTCCGCCAAATTCCCCGGCGTGAAGGGCAACAGCACTCCTGCCAAACTGGCCAAGGGCGAACACTTGCACCTGCGCTACGGCGTGGTGGTACACAATGGCGACGCGGTGACTGGAAATGTCGAGCAGGTTTATCGGGAGTTTGTGAAGATGCGCGAGGCGAACAAGAAGTAAGCCAATTCGTGGTATAATCGCAGTAGGCATTTGACTCCACGGAGTGCAAGTGATGCCAGCTGTAGAAATCCATTCTATTACCAAAACGCCACGCATTTGTGGTGGTGCTGCTTGCATCCACGGCCATCGCATCCCTATTTGGATCCTTGTAAACTATCGCCGCCAAGGAGCGTCGGAAACGGACATTCTCCAGGCCTACCCCCAATTGACCAAGGCTAATTTGCGAGCGGCTTGGACTTATTACCAATCCCGCTTTGAGGAAATCGACGCCGCAATCAAAAAAAATGAATTGAGCGAAGAAGATACCGCGGCAGCCCAAAAAGTCAGTGCATTTGAGTTGCCCGATGACCGGTTGGCTGACCTCGCCAAGACTCGCAAGCCGCCTCAGTGGTGGTATGAGAAGGACGAAAATCTCTTTTGACGAACGCGAGGGACAGGTGGCACGCCCATAAATGGCGTCAAGCGGCAGAATGCCTGCAATTTCTTCACTCCTTTACAGGGCGTGCGGCCAAGACGAGCCTAATCGGCTACCCGCTGCTTGGACAAACTTGACTCCATATTCGCGGCGGCTTCCAAAGCTCTCTTGGTTAGTTTCGTCCACAACGGAAACGCCGAGGTTTTTTTGACTAACTTTAGGAAATGTTGAGTTCCCTTGGGGGTAATTTGCCAATTGTCCTTTTCACTTCCGTCTAGGTAGCCAAATTGGACAAGGTGCTTACGGATATACGCCAAATCGTTCCGCCAGACCTCCTCATCACGTGAGGCCATCTTCTCCAAATCTCGGGGGGTAAGATCAGCATATTCGTTGCTGTAGATGTGGTCCAGCACTGCGCGTTTTGTGGCTCTCCCACCAAGTTCCAACACGGCCAGCAAAATGAGCACCCGCTTTTCTTGTTCGGATTTCGCCATTTGTGAGAACCCTCGCTATTGCTAAGTCAGTCCAGGCCCGGTTCGCGCTGACAGCGATCAAGCCGTTTGTTACGCTAATCACCTTGTTTGACAGCTTAAAACCTCAAGGTCGAGGTATTCCCAATGACATGGATGTCATGGTCATTCATCGTGGCTTGCCTGGTTACCCAGTCTGCAAGCATCCGCCAGCATCAACCACAAATCTTTGACCTTATCCGCCGTCCCGCGCCCGAGGTCCAAGCCAACCCGCCGTGTGGCGAAGGCCGTCCCGCTGTCGGCACACACGGTCCTATTCGCCACTAACCATAAAGCCTCTTGTCCCGCACGTACGCCTCCACCGCCCGCGGCATCATGTAACGCACGCTGCGCCCCTCGCGCACGCGGTGCCGCAAATCGCTGCTCGCGACCCCGATCATCGGCACGTCAACCAACTGCATCTCAACCGCCGCGCCCATACGCGCCTGCAACTCCTCGGTCGACGGCATGACAGCCCCCGGCCTCGCCATCACCAGCAACTTGGCAACCGCCACAATCCGCTGCGGCTCGTACCACCCTGGCAAATCCCGCACCGTGTCACCGCCCACCAGCAAGAACCAAGTGTGTTCCGAATGCCGCTGGCTCAGTTCCTCTAGCGTGACAGCCGTGTAACTCGGTCCTGGCCGATCACGCTCAATTTCCTCCACGCGAAACGCGGGCTGCCCTGCAATGGCCAGTTGAAGCATCTCCACGCGCTGGGCAAATGGTGTTAGCTCTGCCTCGCTTTTGTGCGGCGGCCGAGCAGCGGGGACGAACCACACCTGGTCGAGCCGGCCCTGTTCGCGGCACTGCTCGGCAAGGATTAAATGCCCCAGATGCACCGGATCAAAGGTGCCACCAAAGACGCCAATTCGCATGCGTTCATGATACAACCTGGGTCAACTCCTTGCCGCCGCCCACGCTTGGCTTAACCTAGACCATGAGGAAATTCAGGATTCGAGGAGCACCAGGATGGCCGACGTGGCACTCGCCTTTCTCTGGCATCAACACCAGCCGTACTATCCCGACGACGTTGCCGGCGACAATCCCATGCCCTGGGTGCGCCTGCACGGCGTCAAGGATTACTACGGCATGGCGTTGCACCTGCTCGAGTTCCCCGAGATGCGCTGTACCATCAACCTGGTGCCGAGCCTTATCCTTCAAATCCAGGGTTATACCGAGCGTGGCGCAACCGACCAGTTGCTAAAAGCATCCCGCATTCCGGCCGACGGCTTGCGTGAAGAGGATTGTCTCTTTCTGCTCGACAATTTCTTCATGGCCAACCCCGAGCATATGATTCGGCCATTTCCCCGCTACTTTGAACTACACCAACGCCGCGGTTTCGGCAAAAATACAGCCCAGGAAGCGCTGAAGCGTTTTAACGACAAGGATTTCCGCGATTTGCAGACCTGGTTCAATCTGACGTGGGTGCATCCACTGGCGTTTGAGAAAGACGCCAATCTCCGAGAGCTGGCGGACAAGGGTCGCAATTTCAGTGAAGAGGAAAAGACCTGGCTGCTCGACAAGCACTTGGAAATTCTCCGCGAGATCCTGCCGCTTCACCGCCGGCTCGCGGATAGCGGTCAGATCGAGTTGACGACCACGCCGTGTTATCACCCGATTCTGCCGTTGCTCTTCGATAAAAAACTGGCCCGCGAGGCGATGCCCGACGTCAAGTTGCCGCGCTACACCGGCGGCTACCATGAAGACGCTGCGATTCACGTCAGCCGGGCGGTTGTGCAGCACACCGCTCTGTTTGGCAAGCCGCCCATCGGCATGTGGCCGGCTGAAGGCAGCGTTTGCCAGGCGATGTTGCCATTGCTCGCGCAACACGGCATTCGCTGGATTGCCACCGACGAAGAAATCCTGCGCCATTCGACACAAGGTTTCGTCAGCCGCGATCAGCATGGCCATGTCGTGAACCCAGAGCACATGTATCGAGCGTACAAGGTCCGCGAAGGCGAGGCCGAGCTTGACATCGTCTTCCGCGATCACGCCTTGAGCGACATGATCGGATTTCATTACCAACGCAGCGATCCAGTCACCGCCGCGCAGGATTTTGTCAGCCACCTGCAGAACATCGGTAAGGCTGTCGGCGGTCACGAGCCGGCCCTGGTCAGTGTCATTCTCGACGGCGAAAACTGCTGGGAGCATTACCCCGGCGGCGGAGTCATGTTTCTGCGCGAGCTGTATCGCCGCTGCACTACAACAGCGGGTGTCCGTTCCGTTGCCCTCGGCGATTTCCTTGAGAATAATCCGCCACGCGATACGTTGCCGCATCTGTTCGCCGGCAGCTGGATTAGCCACAATTTCGCCATCTGGATCGGTCACGAGGAAGACAACACTGCTTGGGATGCCTTACACCGGGCCCGCGAACATCTGCGCGAGCGTTCGCATGCCGTGCTGGCGCCGCCCGAAAAACTAAGGCAAGCATGGGAAGAATTGTACATTGCCGAGGGCAGCGATTGGTTTTGGTGGTACGGTGACGATCACTCCAGCGCTCAGGACGCATTATTCGATTACCTGTTCCGCAAGCATTTGCAGAACATTTATACCCTGCTCGGGGACACGCCTCCCGCCGATTTGTCCAAGCCGATCAGCAAGCGCGTGCAGCGGCCGACCTACAGTTTGCCCCGCGCGTTGCTGGACGTGCACATCGACGGCTTGCACACGTTTTTCGAGTGGACCAGCGCCGGCCATTACCCGACACAAACCCTGCGCGGCACCATGACGGAAGTCACGCCGCGGGCGATCAAGGAGATCTTTTTCGGATTCAGCCTCGATGCCCTGTTCATTCGCCTGGACTTGGAGGGCCGCGCAAAGCAGGATTTGCAGGATTTCACGGCTCTGCGCATCAATTTCGCGGAACCTGCCGATTGGCAAGTTTTGATCACCTGGCCCGCTGACGCATCGCCCAAGGCCGAATTACTGCACACCGGCAAGGTGCAACGCCAGCCCGGCGCTGCTACGATTGCAGTGGGCCTTGATAAGATTCTTGAGACGTCGATCCCGTTCGATTTGCTCGGTGTCAAGGTCGGCGAGCCCGTCCAGTTTTTCATGGAATTGCTGGAAGGCACGCAAAGCCGCGACCGTGTGCCTCGCGAGGGCGCCATCCAACTAACCCGGCCAGGCCCGGATTTTGAATTACGCATGTGGGACGTATAAAAAGTCCGGTGTCCGGTGTCCGGTGTCAAAAAGCCAAGAAACCACGGATGATGGTTTCAGGCTGTTGATTCTGGACACCGGACACCGGACACCGGACACCGGACGATTTATTATGGACCGTACTCTCCAAGGTTTCGCTTCTTCACTGCGGAGTTTGCCAATGCCGGAGCTGCGCAAGGACCCCATCGTGGGTCGCTGGGTCATCATCGCCACCGATCGCGCCAAACGTCCGGTGGCGGCCAAGGTCGAGCCCCTGGCACAGGCCGGCACGTTTTGCCCCTTTTGTGAAGGCAGCGAAGTCGGCACTCCCAACGAGATTCTGGCCTATCGCGACCGCAACACCCGGCCTAACGAAAAAGGCTGGCGGGTCCGCGTTGTGCCCAACAAATTCCCCGCCCTCCAGGTCGAAGGCGATCTCAACAAACGCGGCGACGGCATCTACGACAAGATGAACGGCATCGGCGCCCATGAGGTCATCATCGAGTGCCCGCATCACGAGATAACCATGGCCAACCTCAGCGAGGAGCAAATCCGCGAGGTGCTGTGGGTTTACCGCGACCGCCTCGTCGATCTCAAAAAAGACCATCGCCTGGTCTTTGGCATGATCTTCAAAAACGTCGGCAGCGCCGCTGGCGCGTCCCTGGAACACACCCACTCGCAACTCATCGTGACGCCCATCGTGCCCGTCAATGTCTGGGAAGAAATGACCGGCTCGCTGGAATTCTTCAACTATCGCGGCCGCTGCATTTATTGCGACATCGTCCATCAAGAACTGGCCGCGGAAAAACGCATCATCCTGGACACGCCGAATTTCCTGGCCTTCGCCCCCTTCGCCAGCCGCTTTCCGTTTGAGACCTGGATCGTCCCCAAACACCATAACAGCCACTACGAAAACATCCAAAAGATCGAAGTGGATGAACTGGGGACCGTGCTGAAAACGATTCTGTTGAAACTGGAATCCGCATTGGACAAGCCGTCCTACAACTACATCGTGCACACCTCGCCGTTCGACACGCAGACGTTGCCGCATTACCACTGGCACATTGAAGTGATTCCGCGTTTGACGCGCGTGGCCGGCTTCGAATGGGGCACCGGGTTTTACATTAACTCGGTGCCGCCTGAACAGGCGGCCGAGTTTTTGCGGCAGACGGAAGTGGATTTGACGCCGAAACGCTGATGCCGCTTGTGGCTTGGCAGGCCCGCCCAACACTTACGTCAAACAATGCGTCCCATGCGTCACTGCCCCTCCCGCCCGAAGCGCTGCTGTCACCAGCACCGCCTCGGCAATCTCCGCCTCGGTGCAGCCCGCTGTCTTGGCGCGCTGCGAATGAATCTCAATGCAGTAAGGACACTGCGTCGTCAAAGCCACGCCCAGGGCGATCAACTCCTTGGTCTTGGCCGGCAATGCTCCATCTGCCATGGCGGCTTTGTCGAATGCCACGAAGCCCTGCCAGGCGGCGGGGGCAAGTTCTCCGTACTTCTTCAACTTTTTCATGTTGGACATGTCGTACATGGCATACGCTCCTTTTGCGATGGTGTTGGAAAACGGCGCTTTGACCGTCATGTGATTGCGAACAGATTACATTTTATTGGCAAGTTTAAGTCCTGCGAGACTGGCGGTGCGGGCATTTTACAATTGTTTGTGCGTGGCCGGTTTCAAGCAGGTTCCAGGCTAGCGCACGCTGGCACGGCCGGACAAAAACGTTGCAGCAGCCCCGCTACGCGAATCAAGGTAAATCGTGACTCGAGCCGTCAGCACGCGTGAGCAGGCTGCTGAGCTGACCCGTTCCGCCCGGAACGAGGCACTTGGCCGCGCCATCCTGACCGACGGTCGCGGCATCCCTAGAATCGCACTCAGCGGCTGGAGGCGTTCCGTTCGGACGGCTCCACGCCCGCCACTTCTTGGAGACAAACATGAAAACGATCCTCTCGGCGACGTTGGTACTCGGGCTCTGTGGCTTAACGATCGCGCAGGGCGAGAAAGCAGACCCGGTCGGAACGTGGAAATGCGAGTACGAGATCGGCGACATGAAGCGGGAGTCCACCCTGAAGATCACGAAGACCGGGGACAAGCTCGCCGGGACGATGAGCTGGCCGGACCAGAAGGAGACGCCCCTCAAGGACGTGAAACTGAAGGACAAAGACCTGACCTTCTCTGCCGTGCGCGAGTTCATGGATAACAAAATCGACATCGAGTACAAACTCACGATCACCGGGGACAAGCTGAAAGGGAAAGGTTCAGCGGAATTCGGGGGCAATAAGCAGGAGTTCGACATCGAGGGGAAGCGAGAGAAGAAAGACAAATAGCGCATTCCAACTGGTGGCAAGCAGGCCAACCATTCGAGAGCCCGGCTGCCGCGGACGGCAACCGCTTCAAACAATGGGAGCCGCGCTCACACGGCCACGGGTGGGGCCGAAAGCGGCCACGCCACTAGCAAAACGGGGCCAGAACCTCGCGTGCATGAGGTTCTGGCCCCGCCTTTCATTGACCACCCCGTTAAAATAATTACATGAAGCGCATAATGCTCAAATCGAAGATCCACAGGGCCACGGTGACCGATGCCAATGTCGATTACGAGGGCAGCCTTTCGCTCGACTCGACGCTGATGGCCGCCGCCGATATTTTGCCGCATGAAGAAGTCCATGTCTGGAACGTGACTCGCGGCACGCGGCTGCAGACCTATGCCATCGCGGGCGAACCTGGCTCAGGCGTCGTCTGCGTCAACGGGGCCGCAGCCCATCTGGCTCGCCCTGGCGATCTCGTCATCGTGGCCACGTTTGCGGCCCTGGACGACACGGAAGCCCTGCTCCACCTTCCCAAAATCGTGTTGGTGGACGCAAACAACCACATCAAGCAAATCGACCGCCAGGCACAAGGCGGGCCGGACCATTCTTGGCAGAAGTGAGGCGCAAGGCCCTAAGCCCGCCACCTGTTGTGCCCCTCACTTCTTACCCACCCGCCGCCGCTCACTGTCCACATACGCCAGCAACTCCTTCGCAAACGGATGCGCAAGCTGCACCAGCGCCGCGTCAATGTCTTCCAGCGGCATCTGCAGCAGCAAAGCATCGTCGCCATCGGCGAAGGCGGGACCCAGGCCGCTGAAGTAAAACCCGTCCTCCTCCGCGGCATGGCAAACCTCGGCGGTCCCCGTCTGGCTCAAGGGAAGCTCCAGGGTTAGCGCTTTCATGGCTGAATTCGGGCGCAGATCCCGGCAGGCTTTACGCACCGCCGCAACGGTATCGCTCCCCACTCGACGAACACGAATGTTCGCCGTGCCCACGGCCGCTTCGCAAACCACGGCGAGTTCACCCGGTCCCCTGGCAGGCGCACTCTCAGTGAGCTCGACCGCCACGCCATATTGTTGGTAGATGCCGGCAATTCGCTCATGGTGCCCGGTGAGCACGTGAACGACTTTTTCCCGCGGCCGCAGAAACTTGAAATAAATCGCAAAACTCATCCGCTGCGTCAGTGGCTCCGGCATGTTATGAAAAGAACTCGGCCACAATCCCAGGGCCACGCCGCAGGGATGGGCCCCAAAGTGCTCCTCGGCCTTTTGGCTGAAAACGTGATTGGTGACGGCATAGCCCACCAGGCCCGTCAAACCGTCGCGGATTGCCTCCTGCCGCAGCAACACCCGCATCTCTTCCAGCAGATTATGATGGCGATACTCCGGCTGCACCAGCGCATCGCTGGACTCCGCCACCGCTTCCAGATGCGGCCGCTCCAGAGCGTAATGGCCAACGACATTGCCATCCGCATTCACGGCCACCACGGAAACCAGCTTGCCGGCCTGGTTCAAAGCGACAATTTGCTCCGGGCTGTACAGGTCGCGCGGGTAGTAGGAATCCGCGTAGACCAGTGTGACCAGCCGGGTCACGCCCGGTGCTTCCCACGGGCCGAGGCGGCGAATGGTTACATTTGGAATTGCTGCGTCGGTGGAAGATGGTGTAGTCACGGCTGAGTCCTCGCTTGGCATGCCATGCTCAGGGTTTTGCGTGGGTATGCTAGCGACAGTGGTAAGAGAAGGCCGCAAGCCAAAATAGAAGGTTTGTCATGCCCCTGCTAAGCCGCGGGCAGGCACTCCAGC
>Ga0134121_10002878_pt1 | contig 14612 bp, 8 predicted proteins | sample KB301_FD_96463 | JGI IMG/M metagenome (GOLD analysis project Ga0134121, IMG submission 96463) | Terrestrial soil microbial communities without Nitrogen fertilizer from Kellogg Biological Station, Michigan, USA - KB3-0-1 | ecosystem: Environmental > Terrestrial > Soil > Unclassified ...
TATTACGACACGACGCGACAGAAAGCGACGGAGCTTTACGACACTGCCCGCGAAACCGCAGGTGAGTATTACGAAGCCACGCGCGAACGCGCCGGCGATTTGTATGACACGGCGACTACCAAGGCGGGCGAAGTCGTAGCGAAGACCAAAGACGTGGTATCGACGCAAGCGGGATCGCTGTCAGCCGCAGTTGAAGCCGGCAAGAAAGCGTACGTCGAGGAAAAGCGTAAGACGGAGTTATCGGGACGCTCGGAAGCAGCGCCGACCTACACTCCTGAGAAAACAATGTAGTCGACGATTATGAACCCGAACGAACCCCTGTTCTGGCTGGTAATCATCACTGGGATCATCGCCGTTTCGTTTTTGGTGATTGCGGCGGCGATGGTCGCGATTGCTGTTTTCGTCAACCGCACCGTCAAGACCGTCAATCGGCTTGAAGAAAAGCTCGATCCGCTCATCAATCGCGCCAACGCGATCAGCGAGCAGGCTCAGGGCATCGCCGTCGAAGGTCGCCGCATCGCTGAGCAGTTTCATGTGATGTCGGGTCATCTGTCGACGGCGACGGGCAACCTGGCTGAATCGACATCGCTCATCAAGGAAGAGGTGCGCGGGATTATGGCGCTCGCCGATGAAACCGCTCACGTGGCCAAGGACAAGGTGCGGATGGTAAGTCGTGCGATCGACACAACGCATGAACGGGTGATGGACACCAGCGAATTCATCCAACGCAAAGTGATTGAACCGGCGCGCGAACTCGCGGCGATTCTCGCGGGCGTGCGACGCGGCCTGGAAGTCCTGGTCGCGCCGGCGCCCAGCCCGATTAACCGCAGCTATGGAGACGACGAGATGTTTATCGGTTAAACCGCTAAGACATCGAAGGCTTTGAAGCCCGAACCATCGTCTCGAAAGAAGATGGTTCGGGTTTTCTAATTTTGGAGTGCGGTGGCTTGACGCCGCTTTGGATTGTGTCAGTACCGCGAAGGGTAGCAAGCGGATCATGTTATCAGCACAGTGGTCACTTGATCCGGTCGCTATGCTTCGCACCCTCACCCAACCTCTCTCAGAGGGAGAGGAGAAAGCTCCTGGTTCCGACCCGGCCAGTGGTACTGACTTGGTTAGTCCTGTTACTATTTCGATTTTGATACCTGGTCGCTTATGGCTACTGAAGAAGCAACGCTCGATCTAAAGAAAACGATCAATCTGCCGAAGACGAAGTTCGCGCAGAAGGCCAATCTGCCGCAGACCGAACCCGCCCGCCTGAAAAAGTGGGCGGACATGAAGCTCTACGAGAAGATTCAGCAGGCTCGCGCCGGCGCACAGAAATTCATTCTTCATGACGGGCCTCCGTACGCGAATGCGGACATCCATCTCGGTACGGCGCTGAATAAGATTCTGAAGGACATAATCGTCAAGTCGCACAGCATGCTCGGCTTTGATGCGCCTTATGTCCCCGGATACGACTGTCACGGATTGCCGATCGAGCTGCACGTCGAACGCAAGCTCGGTGAAAAGAAGAAAGACATGCCGCCGCTCAGTATCCGGCGCGCCTGCCGAGAGTTTGCGGCGAACGCGCTGAAGCGACAGACGCGCGATTTTCAAAAACTCGGCATCCTCGGCGAGTGGGACAATCCCTACATCACCATGTCCGATCACTACGAAGCCGAGACGGCGCGATTGTTCGCGCACTTTGTGGAACGCGGCTTCGTTTACAAAGGCGCCCGTCCGGTCTACTGGTGCATCCACGATCAGACTGCACTGGCTGAAGCTGAAGTTGAATATCACCAGCACACCAGTCCGTCCGTGTACGTTAAGTTTCCGCTGAAGAGCGATCCGGCTCAGATTGATCCAGCATTGGCGGGGAAAAAAATCTTTGCGCTGATCTGGACGACGACGCCGTGGACTCTGCCGGCGAATCTCGGCATCGCTGTCCATCCTGATTTTGAATATGTCGCGTTCGCCAGCGATGATGAAGTCTACATCGTCGCGGCTGAGCTGCTTGACGTCGTAACTAAACGATGTGGTCTCGCAGATCCTAAAGTTGTGGCACGCTTCGCGGGTTCCAAACTCGATCGACTCGAAGCGCAGCACCCCTGGATCGATCGGCCTTCGTTATTCATGCTCGGCGAGCACGTCACCCTCGGCGGCGAAGCTGATGCGGAAGTGGAATTGGATGTAAGTGACGCGCGCGATAAATCGGCAACCAGCAAAGCCGGAACCGGACTGGTTCATACCGCGCCCGGTCACGGCCACGACGACTTCGTCATCGGTAAGCAGTACGGCCTGGAGATCTATTGTCCAGTCGACAACGCCGGGCGCTTTACGAATGAAGTCGAACACTTCACCGGAATGAGCGTCTTCGAAGCGAATCCGAAAATTGTCGAGTTCATGCGCGAACGCGGGGTGTTGCTCTTCACTGAACAGTACGACCATCGTTATCCGCATTGCTGGCGTTGTAAGAACCCGGTGATCTTTCGCGCGACGCCGCAGTGGTTCATCTCGATGGATCAAGCCGGTAATGAGGCCGTCGAAAAGGACGAGGACGATCGCGATCGATCGAACTTCACCAGTAATTTTGTCGACGGCGAGTCGCTCGACACGCAATCGTTGCGGGCGATGGCGCTGCGCGAAGTCGAGGAACGGGTGAAGTGGATTCCGGCTTGGGGACGCGACCGCATGCGCAACATGCTCTCAGGCCGTCCCGACTGGTGCGTCTCGCGCCAGCGCGTCTGGGGCGTGCCGATTCCGGCGTTCTATTGCGCCAAATGCGGGCACGTCATCGCTGATCCAAACATCATCCGCCACGTGGCTGACATCTTCGAAAAAGAGTCCGCGGACGCCTGGTACAAGCGCGAAGCCCGCGAGCTGCTCCCTGAAAATTTCGTGTGCGACAAATGCGGCGGAGCGGAATTCACCAAGGAGAGCGACATCCTCGACGTTTGGTTCGACAGTGGTTCGTCATCGATTGCCGTACTTGAGGCGCGCGATAATTTGCGTTGGCCGGCGGATGTTTACATCGAAGGCGGCGATCAGTTTCGCGGTTGGTTCAATTCGTCACTATTCGTGGGAGTCGCGGTTCACGATCGTGCGCCTTACGATGCTGTCGTCACGCACGGCTGGACGCTGGACGCTCAGGGCAAAGCGATGCACAAATCGCTCGGCAATGCCGTTTCGCCCGACGAAGTGATCCCAAAGCTCGGCGCCGAAGTGCTGCGGCTGTGGTGTGTCTCGTCGAATTACATGGAGGACCTGCGCTGCTCGGACGAGATCCTGCAGCGTGTTGCTGACGGCTACCGCAAGGTGCGCAACACGGCGCGATTCGCACTCGGCAACCTTGACGGCTTCGATCCTGAACACGATTCGGTTTCCGAACCTGAGTTGCTTGAGATCGATCGTTGGGCCCTCGCCGAGTTGAATTCCATCGTCGGCGCGGTGCGCGCCCAATACGAGGCTTACGATTTTCACTCGGTGTACCAGGCGCTGCATCACTTCTGCACGGTGACGTTGTCGGCTCGCTATTTCGATATCATCAAGGATCGTCTCTATACCTTCGCGCCGAAGAACAAAGCGCGACGATCAGCACAGACCGTCCTTTACCGGATCGCCGACGGGCTCGCGCGCATGATGGCGCCGATTCTCGTATTCACGGCCGACGAGATTTGGGAGAACCTGCCGCAATCCACGGACACGCCTTCCTCGGTGCACATCGGCGTATTCCCGTCGACAGCCACAGAAGATCGCGCGGAATTATTGACGACGTGGGCCCATCTGTTTGGGTATCGTGATGAGGTACTGGCGAAACTTGAAGAAGCTCGGATGGCCAAGGTCATCGGGAGTTCACTCGAAGCGCGAGTCGAGATCTCCGCCGGCAGCGAAGCATTCCGGATTCTGTCAGAGCACCGCGACGACCTGCGCTACATCTTCATCGTGTCTGAAGTTGAATTGGGTGAACCGCGCGCTGATATTGCCGCAGATGCTCTTGAAATCACCGTCAACCGCGCGCACGGCGAAAAGTGCGAGCGCTGCTGGAACTATTCAACGCGCGTTGGTGAATGGTCGCGTTATCCTACGGTGTGTGAGCGATGCGCGGAAGCGTTAAGAGAAATCGAGGCTGATCAGCTTGCCTCTTAAGTGCCGTTAGGCACGAAATGTTTATAGCACCCAGCTCTCTCCTTTGTCTGTTTTACGAGCCCGTTTACGGGCGAAATATTTCGCTCCTTCGGAGCTTAGTTTCAGGTAATGGGTCAGTTCTATAAACATCTCGCCGCTCTGCGGCGAGGCAGGCAAGGATAAGCTAAAAGCACTTAACTGATCGTGAAAAACTCCGGATCACCTTCACTCTCAAGAACGCGCGTCACATGGCGCATCGGCTATCTCGCCGCCTCGCTGGGGATCTATTTGATGGATCAGGCGAGCAAGGCCTGGGTGGTAAGACGCTTGAGATTTCGCGACGCCACAGTGATCGGCGGCATCCTCGATTTGTCGTACGCTGAGAATCCCGGCATTGCCTTCGGACAATTGCAGGAGGGTGGCACGTTCGGTCGCTGGTTCTTTGTAGTGCTCGCCGGAGCCGCGGCCATCGCGGTCCTGGTTTATTTCTGGCGCACGGAACGCAATGATGATCGAATTCTCGGCGCGTGCGCACTGTTGCTCGCCGGCATCCTGGGAAATCTCACGGACCGCGTGCGGTTCGGATTCGTGATCGACTTCATTCATGTGCACGCCGGGCAATATCACTGGCCCACATTCAACGTCGCCGACGCCAGCATTTCATTCGGCGCACTTCTGCTCGCTTACGATTTGATTTTCGCCCATCGAAGAGACGAGAAGAAACACCTGAGCGAACAGGGAGTACCATCATCGTAAAGTAACTGCCTTCTGCTCGCTGCTTACTGCCAACTGTTTTCATGTACCCAGTTCTCTTCCGCATTCACGGTTTCCCTATCAACACGTACGGAGTCTTTCTCGCGCTGGCGTTCCTGGGCGCAATCTTCGTGACGGTGCGATTGGCCCAACGCGATGGTCTCCCCAAAGAGCGCATCTACGATCTTTGCCTTTGGCTGCTGCTGTCATCGCTGGTGGGATCGAAACTGCTGATGCTCATCACTGAGCCGGAGTACCGGCAGAATCCGATGATGCTTTTCTCGCTCGATTTTCTGCGGTCAGGGGGAGTGTTCTATGGCGGATTAATCGGGGCCATCATCGCCGGATTTGTGCTGATGCGCCGCTGGAAGTTGCCGTGGTGGAAAACCGCGGATGCCTGCGCGCCGGGAATCGCGCTGGGAAATGTGCTGGGTCGGCAAGGATGCTTCTCGGCCGGATGTTGCTGGGGCAAGCCGACAACTTTGCCCTGGGGCGTGCGCTTCAGCGAACTCGGTCACGATGTCACCGGAGTCCCGATCGACGCGAAGCTGCATCCGACACAGTTGTATGAATCGTTCGCGATGCTGATCGTCTTCTTCTTTCTGCTCTGGTTGCACAAGAAGAAAAAATTCAGCGGGCAGGTGATCCTGACATACGCCGTCATATATGCGACGGTGCGCTTCTTGATTGAATTCGTCCGCGACGATCCCCGGGGAGACATTTTGGGTCTGACGACTCTGACCGGTTTATCGACATCGCAACTGATTGGCATTATCGTGGGTGTGGCCGCCTTGATTACCCTGATCGTTCGTTGGCGTCGGCTAAGCTTACGAGATCAACATGGGGCCCTATAGCACCGCGCGCCGTGGGAGCCTGACAGCCGCGCCTTGCAGATGCTAGTAAGACCCATCTCAACATCCTTAAGCGGACGCGAGTGCTTCGGGTTTAAGATTGGGTTTCTCGAATCGCCCCTTCGAGCCTGTTCGTTCTCGCTTGATCTCCTCTCTGCTGCGAGATAGATATCAACTCCCTTATATGCCCGCGTACTCGTTTTGCATCAGCCGCAGCCCCTAGAGTGGAAAAGGACCTAAACGAATCGAGCAGGAGATGCTCGGCTTCGTCCCAATCCTGTTTACTCATATACATGAGACCCATCTCTCCATGACTCCAGGCCATCCCGTAGTGATCCTGTAGATCTGTCTTAATAGCCAAACTCTTGTTGTGGAATTCGATTGCCTTTACCCAGTTGCGGCGCTCGGAATGTACGCTACCAATGGTTTCGTAAGCGTAGGATTCAAGTTGTCGATCGCCCAATTTCGTCGAGATCGCTAAACTCTTCTCGCAGGTCTCAAGTGCTTGATCGTACTTACGCTGTAAGCGATAAACGTAACCCAGATTGTTATAACTTCCTGCTAATCCGTGGAGATATCCTTGCCGGCTCTGAATCTCTATAGCGTTCTCGTAAGACTGGCTTGCCTGGTCATACTTTTCGATTTGAGTGTAGATTGCGCCCAGATTCGCATAGGTAGCCGCCGCTCCGTTTTCGTCTCCAATTTTCTGCGAGATCGCGAGTGACTTTCGAGAGTATTGAGAGGCCTGATCCGATTGCCCCTTTCTATGAAAAATCCAACCAATGTCACGATAACTATTCGCTGTCCCACGGGGATCTCCTAGATCTTCAAATACTTTGAGAACAATTTGATAAAGCTCAAGAGCCCGGTCCCAATCGCCCTTTTTTTGATAAACCGAAGCCACACCTGATTGAGCTTCGGCCGCGGCTTTCGCATTCTCCACCTTCTGTGAAATCGCTAAAGCCTTCTCATAAAATTGCCGCGCCTTTTCCCATTCGCCCTTACTAACGTAGATAGAGGCTAGTCTCATGAAGGTGTCTAATGTCCCGAAGGGATCTTTTGTGTCCTCATATATGCTCAAAGCGTTCTCGTAGATCTGAATAGCCTGATCCCAGTTGCCCTGGTTTTGATATATGGTCGCAATGCTTACATAAGCTCGCAAGATCTGAGGTACGTTTCCGCTCGCCTGCGCAATGCGCAGGCCTTCCCGATAAAACTGAATCGCGCTATCCCATTCGTTCTTATCCTGATGAACGATGCCGATATTGAGATAGGCGCCTGCCACCCCGACTTGATTTCCGGTTTGTTCAAGGGTTTCCAGGGCTTCGTGATACAACTTGAGCGACTGAGCGTATTCTGCTCGGGCGTGATAAACCGTCCCAAGGTTTAGCTTGGCCAGCGCCTCATCGTTACGATTTCCAAACTGTACGAACGTTGCCATGGCCCGCCGATAAGACTCCCCGGCTCTCTCCCAAGCGCCCCGCGAGAGATACGCCTCGCCCAGCCCAAGTTCAGTCTGCGCGCTGCCGTTGGCATAGCCCATTCTGTCAAATAACTCGCGCGCGGCCTCATAATACCGGACAGCTTCATCCCAATTCCCTCTTCCCTGGTGGACCGATGCAAATCCCATGAGGGACTCGGCGGTCCCTCGATTGTCGCCAAGCTGCTTCGAAGTTGCATTGGCATCTTGATAGAAGTTTTCTGCGTGGTCCAAGTCACCCTTTCTCAAGTATAGCGATCCGAAGTCGCGATAGATCTGGGCGATACTGTAGAGGTCGCCGAAAGAATTCATTATGTCGATGGCCTTCTCATAGAATTGGCCGGCTGCTTCCCAATCCGAGTTGTCGGCATAGGCTAAACTGAGAGCGGTGTATACCTTTGCCCTGCCAGGCGCATTTTTCAGATCCTCAAAACCTTCACGAGCCGAGTTGTAGAATTGGATCGACTGGTTCCTCTCACCCAGACGATGTGCGATGTTCCCGCGAACCAGGTAAGTCTGGGCTCTGCCATAAACTCCGTATTCGCCCTTGAGTTTGCTGAAACTCTCAAATGCCAGCTCGAGCTGTTCCGTCGCTTTCTGCCATTCACTTTGATTTGCGTAGACAAGGGCAATGTTATTGTGAGTCTGCGCCGAACCGTAGATGCCCAGATCTCCTTCGACGAGCCTGAGAACGTCAAGTGCCTTTTCATAAAATTCGATCGCTCGAACGAAGTCGTTTTTCTGCGTGATCATTGAGCCGAGGCTATTGAAAACTGTGGCAACGCCCCACTTATTATTTTGGGCCTCGCACAACTCCACTGCCTTGTCCCAACACTCTTCCGCTTCATCCCACCGGGCCAACAGAGCTAGCAGAGTCGCCGTTCGATGGTATTCATCGGGATCATCCAGTTCCCAAACTCGTTTCCAGAACTCCCCGAGGTTGGACGTGACCAGCTCAAGATCTTTGAAGGCATCATAGGTATTGATGCCGAGCGTCACCACCGTTTTGGCATCGAGTTCTCGTGTCTTTCTTAAGAGAACCTCTACGGCTTTTCTGACGGACTCTCTATGATTGCAATTGATGAGAGTAACGAGTATTTGAGCAGACTTGGTTTGCAGGAAGTCTTCGATGGCGGGTTCGAATTCCGGACTCAAAGTCGAGGCCGGTTCGAAATAAGTGTATCTGGCTATGTAGTCACTCAGAATGTCGGGTTGAATGCGAAAGTTACCATCGGATCCATTTACAATTTGTCCGGCTGACATTGCCAATCGGATCTTGTTGTAATTAGAGCCGAGCACCTTGCCATCTACGCCTCGCATGAGGGCCATCTTGCCCAACAGCGGCCTGACTACGTCCCAACTCTCCTTGTAGCGATCTTCAAAATTTTTATAAATTGAGCGCAACAGTTGTTCATAATTCTCGATGCCCAGCAGGGTCTTCTTACTTGCGTATTGATCCACCGCCAGGATGGCGATACCCGGCATACCTTCGGAGATCCTGATTACGTCTTGCAGAGTGATTTCGTCGAGTTCAATCTCTTTCAGCTTGGCCCGCTCGTGCGCGATAGCCTTAAGTGATTCGTCGGCCATTTTGCGAAGCTGAATTAACTCTGGTGTGTCTCTGTTTTCTATCTCACGTCTAGGCCCCTCTTCTTCCCGTGATACGACTAGAAGTTTCGCCTTCTTTCTGATAATCAGGTCAACCACCTTGCCGAACGCGCCCAAGTTGTTTTGATAATCTTCATAGACGCAAACCATTTTCTCGCGGACGATCTCGTCCAATCCCGCCACCAAATCATCAGGCGTAGCTTTGTATTCATTAAGATTTACCCACGCCATCTGTTTTTCCTTTGCTGCCTCAATACAACACCGGCTCTTTCCCATTGCTCCTTGTCCGGAAAGTATGAGGAAGTGTGTCGGGCCAGCGGTCCAATCTACCAGCTTCTCGACCACGCCGCGTGCTTCGACTGTTCCGATGGCCGTCAATTCACTCCGCGGTATGTACTGTTGCGCATGCCGCGCTAATTCTCCGCCGTAGAAATCCTGGTAACTAAGAAGAAATTTCCCCTTTTTCGTTTTCCGCTTGTCTGAGATCGCAGTCAGGCCTTTTGTGATGAAGTAACCGACCACCGCTGCCAGAGCGATCGCTGCAATCTTCTCGATTATTCCTACTGGGGAAAAATCTGTAATCAGTTGCCTCAACCAGTCAGGCATTTCTCTGCTCCTTTCATCATTGGCTTGACTAACCGACTGTGACGGTCACTCGATGATCCATTCACCCGTCTTTGGTTTACTTTAGGAGTTCAGGAGAGGGAGGCCTTCAAACGGTCAACGAGATGAGTGTCGATTGAAGACCAGGGCCGTCTAGTGATGTCCCAACCGAAGCAGGATGCGCCTTCTCGGAACAATGAGTGTCTCTTATCGCACGGCCCCGACGTTGTCAAGCATATCGTTGTGGGAGTGCGTAACCCGCGATTCTGTCTGGGGCGGCGCGTGATGCTGGTTAACTCATCGAACTACTGCTAAGATGTCCGGCTTTTGCCTATGAAACTTCGCGTCCTTTATCACGGCCACTGCTTTGACGGGGTGGGCTCGGCAGCCACCTTCACGCGCTTTTACCTCGAACGCATCAATTCAAACACGGACGTCTCGTACGGTGGATTGCTGCATCGCCCGGGGAATTTGTTGTTTGACCGGGACATGTTCGACGGCGATGAGAACGCTATCGTTGATTTCAAGTACTCGCCCTCTGAGAAACTCACCTGGTGGTTCGATCATCATCAATCGGCGTTCCTGACACCCGAAGATGAAGCGCACTTTCGCGCGGACAAGTCCGGCAAGAAATTTCTCGATGCAACGCGCAAGTCCTGCACTGAATTCATCGCCGATGTCGCGCAGACCAAGTTTGGTTTCGACAGCGAGCCACTGAGCGACTTGATTCACTGGGCGCACATCATCGATGGCGCGCTCTATGATTCACCGGCGCAATGTGTGGAATTGAAAGAGCCGGCGCTGCAATTGATGCAGGTGATTGAAGGAACTTCGGGCGAATCATTCATTGAGCAGATTATTCGCGACTTGACGCAGAAATCGCTGACTGAAGTTGCCACCAGCGCGGAGGTGCAGCACCGCTTTCAGCCGATCCTGAAGCAGCATCTCGAAACTGTCGAAGCCATTAAACGCAAGGCGACTTGCGAGAATGATGTCGTTCAATTCGATCTCATCGAGGAAGGGTTCGAGGGCTTCAACAAATTCATTCCTTACTATTTGTTTCCCGAAGCGACCTACACAGTGGCGCTCACACGCGCGCCACAGCGCACGAAGATTTCGGTCGGCTCGAATCCCTGGGCGCCGCGCCCGCGTCGTCACAACATCGCGACGATTTGCGAGAGATACGGTGGCGGCGGTCATGCGGTCGTCGGAGCCATCTCGTTTGCTCCGGATGAAGTCGATAAAGCTCGCCAAGCGATGGACGAGATAGTAGAGGAATTGCAGGCGGGCTGATATATTCGTCGGCAGAACCGCGACCAGGATGCTCGCGACCCGCACGCAGGGATGCGTGCGCTCCAATCATGTCGACACCAACCAACATCGAATCGCTTCAACACGAAGACCGCATCTTTCAACCGCCTCCCGAGTTCGCCGCGCACGCGCACATCAAATCGATGCAGGAACTTGAGGCTCTCCGGACAGAGGCCGCGGCCGATCCGGAAAAGTTCTGGGCGCGCTACGCGGAAAGCGAGCTGCATTGGTTCAAGAAGTGGGACACAGTTCTGAAGTGGGAAGTGCCGCATGCGCAGTGGTTCGGCGGCGGGAAAATCAATATCAGCTACAACTGTCTCGATCGTCATCTCGCAACGGCACGACGGGACAAAACAGCCTTGATTTGGGAAGGCGAGCCGGGCGACACCCGCACACTGACTTACCAGCAACTACACACGGAAGTTTGCCGCTTTGCGAACGTCTTGAAGAAGGTGGGTGTTGAAAAAGGGGACCGCGTCGCGCTCTACATGCCGCTGATTCCTGAACTGGCCATCTCGATGCTGGCCTGCGCGCGCATCGGCGCGACGCATTCAGTGGTCTTTGGCGGATTCTCCAGCGCGGCACTCATCGATCGCATCAACGACGCGCAGTGCAAAGCCGTGGTGACCGCCGACGGCGGCTGGCGACGCGGGAATGAAGTGAAGCTTAAAGCTGCGATCGATGAAGCTCTGAAGGAAACTCCATCGATTCAATCGTGCATCGTGGTCAAGAGAACGGGCAGTGAAATCAACATGGAGGCCGGCCGCGATCATTGGTGGCACGAGCTAATGCCAACGGTTGATGCGAACTGTCCAGCGGAAGAACTCGACAGCGAACATCCACTTTTCATTCTCTACACTTCAGGCACGACGGGTAAACCGAAAGGCATTCTGCACACGACCGCGGGCTACTTGCTCCAAGCGCATCTCACGACCAAATGGATCTTCGATCTGAAAGATGAAGACATCTACTGGTGCACGGCAGACATTGGCTGGGTGACCGGTCACAGCTATGTCGTTTACGGGCCGCTGTCGAATGGGGCGACCGCGTTGATGTACGAAGGCGCGCCGAACTGGCCCGAGCCGGATCGCTTCTGGGACATCATCGAACGTCATCGGGTCAACACGCTCTACACCGCACCCACCGCGATTCGGGCCTTCATCAAGTGGGGAGAACGGTGGCCGCTGAAACACGATCTGTCATCGCTTCGTTTGCTCGGCACAGTCGGCGAGCCAATTAATCCCGAAGCGTGGATGTGGTATCACCGCGTCATCGGCAAAGAGCGTTGCCCGATTGTCGATACGTGGTGGCAGACGGAAACCGGCGCGATCATGATCACGCCTCTGCCGGGCGCGACACCTACGAAGCCCGGCTCCGGCACAAAACCATTCCCCGGCATCGATGCCGACATCATGACGCGCGACGGAAAATCAGTCGGCCTAAACGAGGGAGGATACCTGGTCGTTAAGAAGCCATGGCCGGCGATGCTCCGCACGATCTACGGAGACGATGCGCGCTACCAGCAACAATACTGGTCGCAAATTCCCGGAATCTATTTCGCCGGCGATGGTGCGCGCAAAGATCAGGACGGCTATTTCTGGATCATGGGCCGCATCGACGACGTCATTAACGTCGCCGGTCATCGTCTCGGCACGGCCGAGATCGAAAGCGCGCTCGTCTCGCACGAAGCCGTGGCTGAAGCCGCAGTTGTCGCCAAACCTGATGAACTGAAAGGTTCGGCGATTGTCGCGTTCGTCACGCTTGAAGGCGGGCGCGCGCCTTCCGAAGCTCTGAACAAAGAACTGCGCCAGCACGTGGCCAAAGAAATCGGCGCCCTGGCGCGACCTGACGACTTGCGGTTTGCAGATGCTCTGCCCAAGACTCGCTCGGGCAAAATTATGCGGCGGCTGTTGCGCGAGATTGCCACGAGTGGTTCAGTGGCCGGCGATGTCACGACGCTCGAGGATTTCTCTGTGCTTGAGAAACTGAGGAGCGAAGACGAGTAGCGGCCTCACTGATCCAGTTTGCGGTGACACGGGCCTCCCGCCCGTGAAGTCACGCGCAAGATGCGCGTGCCACTCTGGTGGTTGATCTCCTGACGAATCGCGGTTATTATCCCTGCCAGCGTTGGTAGCAAGCCCCCACTTGGGCTACCAAATCTGCTCTGCAAATTCCTCAAATCCCTGTATCATACGCACGGCCGCCCTCCGACCACGGTCTGAAAAAGGAGTCAATGAATGATGCCCCAAACTTATGTTGAAGGTCGTTCCGGCCCGCGGTACGTAGCCGCGTTTCCCATTCGCGCTGAGTGGGACACGAACGACGGCGACCACGTTGTGGCCGAAGGCGAGACCGAGAACATCGGACCCGAGGGCACCCTCGTGCACTTACAAAACACTCTGCCGCCAGTCGGTGGTCGCGTCAATTTGCATATGCTCGACGATAAAGGCGAGAGGCTAAGCGTCATCGCTGAAGTGCTGCGCATTGAGCGCAATCCAGTGCGTCTGCAGGCGGCGCTGCAGCTCCTGGGCGAGACTGATGAGTGGCGGGGATTGATTTGGCACGAGGCCGCCATCAAGATGTCGGAAGCTGACGAAGTTTACGACGAAGACGAATACTAAATCAGACAGCCCTCGATCTCCGATGGATCGCGAACCTAATCGAGCTTCAGTTGCGGAAAGCGCCGTATCGGCCTGGGTGCAGACGCGTATCGTCCTGCGCATCGTCGTTATCCTGCTGGCGGTTGCAGCCTTTCTTTGGATTCTCTACAAGCTGACGACCGTTCTACTCCTGCTCGTTCTCTCGATCTTCTTCGCATATCTCATAGCGCCCCTGGTAGATCTCATGCAGCAGCCGCTGCGACTCCGCCAAAAGGAATATCGGATTCCGCGCGGTTTAGCCATTGGCATCGTTTACATGATCGTGTTCGTCGGTGGTGGCATAGCGCTCTATTTGCTACTGCCGCAACTGGCCGCGCAGTTTCCCGAGTTCAAGCAACAGGCGGTGGCGTACTACAAAACGATCACCGGCTATGGCGATCGCCTCAGTCAATACTCGAAAGAGCATCGCATGCCGGAAGGCATTACCACGGCATTGAATAACACCGTGCTCGGCCTGATCGCCAGGGGCGGTGAAATGGCGACGGCGGCGTTTGAGCACGTGCTCGGCTGGATCATCTTTCTGCCTTGGATCGTGCTGATACCCATCCTCAGTTTCTTTTTGCTGAAGGACGCCGATAGCTTTCGCCGTTCCGCCTTGGCCATGCTGCCGCGCGGCCGTCTGCGTTGGCGCGGTGACGAATTCTTCCAGGACGTCAACAGCACTCTGGCAGCTTACATTCGCGCGCAGCTCACCGCGTGTTTGCTGGTCGGAATTCTTTGCAGCATCGGTTTTGCCCTGATTGGTTTGCCCAGTCCGCTGGTGCTCGGCTTACTCGCCGGCATGCTGGAGTTCGTACCGCTGGTGGGTCCGCTGGTGGTCGCGATCCTCGTGGCGGTGCTGGCGATGCTGCATTCGGGATTGGGAATGGCGGTTGTGGTGCTGCTCTTCCTCGGCGTGCTGCGCATTGTTCAGGACTATGTGATTTATCCGCGCATCATTGGCCAGGGCATTCATTTGCATCCGCTCGCGGTGATTCTCGCGATTCTGGCGGGGGCCGAGATTGCCGGTGTGGCGGGAATCTTTCTGGCGATTCCCGTGATCGCAATTCTCACTGTTAGCTATCGCCACTGGCTGGAGCATCGGGGCAGTGAAACGATTGCCGAAGTGATTGAAGAGGTCGTCGTGGAATCCGAAATCGAATCAGAAGTCGCATCCACACACCCCACAGCCGCTACTACGGCTGACGAGATGGCACGCGCGCGGCCTGATTTGCTGACGGGTGAGTTGAAACTGTCTCA
>Ga0134121_10002879_pt1 | contig 14611 bp, 14 predicted proteins | sample KB301_FD_96463 | JGI IMG/M metagenome (GOLD analysis project Ga0134121, IMG submission 96463) | Terrestrial soil microbial communities without Nitrogen fertilizer from Kellogg Biological Station, Michigan, USA - KB3-0-1 | ecosystem: Environmental > Terrestrial > Soil > Unclassified ...
GGGGCCGGGAGCCACGTTTTCATTCTCAATTCCTTTTGCACCCGACGTTTGATTTGCTGATCTCGATAACAAACCAATACCAAAGTACTATAGACGCTCTCAAATAGAGTGGCGCATGCTGATACCCGGCCGTTAAAAATTCAGGGCCGTAGTGTTGCCGGGCGCGAGCATGAGGACTTTATGACAGGAAAACGTTTACTTGTATCAGTAGTCGACGACGACGAGTCCGTCCGCGAGTCACTACCCGACCTGTTGCGAGAGTTCGGCTTTGAAGTCCGCGCATTCTCATCGGCGGAAGAATTCCTCACGTCCGATTGCGTCGATCAAACCAAGTGCCTAATTCTCGACATCGGTATGCCGGGGATGACTGGACCGGAGCTGCAGCAGGAATTGAAGGATCGCCGGCAGGAGATACCGATCATCTTCATCACCGCTCAAAGAGACGAGACTATTCGCTCCCGAGTGCTCGAACAGGGTGCGACGGCGTGCCTGTTCAAGCCCTTCAGCGATACGGCGCTGAGTGATGCGGTCAATGCCGCACTTGAGTGATTAAGCGTAGCCACAGAGACGCAGAGACACTGAGACACGGATGAAAAATGACAACCAGACGAAGTATTGCACGTCTGATTATTTCTAATCGTTCTTCTTCTCGGTGACTCTGTGTCTCTGTGGCGATCTTGTTTTTGATAGGGGGGCATGCATGAATTCAGCGAGCGCAAAGAGTTCCGAATCCGGTTCGCCGAAATTGAGCCCGATCCCCATCGTCTTTGTTGTTGACGACGACATCTCCGTTCGGGAATCACTGGAAGCGCTGATCCGTTTTGTCGGGTGGCAACCAGAAACTTTTGCGTCGGCAGAAGAATTTCTTGCTCGCTCGCGGCCGCTTGCTCCGAGTTGCCTGGTGCTGGATGTTTCTCTTCCGGAACTCAACGGTCTTGAACTGCAAAAGCTAATCGCACCTGATCGGATCGACATGCCAATTATCTTCATCACTGGCCATGGTGATATCCCAATGACTGTCCAGGCGATGAAAGCGGGAGCTGTCGAGTTTCTGACGAAGCCAATCGACGACGATGCGTTGTTAAGTGCCATTCGGCATGCCATCGAGCGCAGCTCGGCGGCACTTGATCGCGAGGCCGAGGTAGAAGAGCTCCGAACCAGTTACACATCACTGACTCCTCGTGAACGTGAAGTGATGAAGCTAATAGTCACCGGCATGTTGAATAAACAGGTTGGTTTGAAGCTGGGAATTAGTGAGATCACCGTGAAGGCGCACCGGGGCAAGATGATGCAAAAAATGAAAGCCGACTCCCTCGCCGACTTGGTGAAGATGGCCGTGAGACTAGGGCTCGCACCCGCAAGGAATCCGTGGCACGTTTCGCGGGTGACCTGATTGGGTTGGTTGACTCTTGGGCACCCGACTCAAAGGGCAATCTCAGCTCCAGGCAGAAAAAGTTGGTCTCGTATTGGTCAGAAGGGAATTCGAGGCCTTCGGAGCGATCCAACAACTGAAAATAAGAACGATTTGGTGGAGCAGAGGGGGATCGAACCCCTGACCTCCGCATTGCGAACGCGGCGCTCTGCCAAACTGAGCTACTGCCCCACAGTTCAAGCATGTTAAGTAGCTTGTGTTTACAGTGTCAAGCTGCCCAACTTGACCATACGAGTCTTTCCGACGATGCCGACAAGTAAATTCATCCATCCGTGGGGGCCAGCACGCTTGCCTCGCTAATCTCGTCCCCAGGCGATGCCGCAGTCATCTGCAATGCGATGATTATCCTCCGCCCTTCTTCCCTTAGTCGCGGTAAACGCAAAGCGAACAATGCTCCGCCGAGAATGCAGACAGCTCCGCCCATCATAACGGTATGCGGCGCGCCGAAACGTTGAGCCAGCGATCCGGCGATCAAAGCGCCGATGGGCGCCATGCCCATATACATCATGGAGTAGACAGCCATCACGCGACCGCGCAGGTGGTCAGGCACCATCGCCTGGATCAATGTATTTGAAGCTGCCATCTCGATCATCATTGCGTACCCTACCGGCATAAGCAGCAACGCTGAAAGCCAAAAAGAGCGAGAGAGAGCAAACAAGATTAGGCTTGCGCCAAACCCCGCGCTCGCCATGGCAACCCACAGACCGAGTCCACGCAACTGCCGGCGCGCTGCCAGACTGAAAGCAGCAGCGAGCGCACCCACGCCCGAAGCGCCCATCAGCAAACCAAGGGCGCTGGCCCCGTGATGAAGAATCTGATCGGAAAAAATCGGCATCAGCACAGCATACGGGGCGCCGAACAGACTAACGGCGCCCAGTAATAACAGCAGGGCGCGCACCGGACGGGCGCGGATCACGAACGCAAAGCCTTCGCCGACGTCTTTGAGTGGTGAGCCGGGCAGCGTTACTTTGCGGTGCGGCGTTACTTTCATCATCAGCAGCCCACCGATGACAGCGAGATAGCTGATGCCATTAAGAAGGAAACACCAGCCTTCGCCGACCGCCGCGACCAGCAAGCCCGCGATTGCCGGTCCGATAATGCGGGCGCCGTTTACCATCGACGAATTGAGCGCGATGGCGTTCATCAGATCGTCCCTGCCAACCATGTCGACCACAAAAGCGGATTGGGCCGGGACGTAAAAAGCATAGTTGATGCCCAGCAACGCAGCCAGCACAAACAGATGCCAGACGTGAATGCGACCACTCAAAGTCAGTGCGGCCAGGACAAACGCCAGCAGCATTGCCACGATTTGAGTTATGAGTAGAATGCGGTGCCGAGAGCTGCGGTCGGCGGCCGTGCCTCCCACGGGCGAGAGTAGAAACACTGGAATTAGATTTGCGAAATTGACGAGGCCGAGCAGCGCGGCTGAACCAGTGAGCCGGTACACCAACCAGCTTTGGGCGACCGACTGCATCCAGGTGCCGCAGATCGAAATCAGTTGCCCGCCAAAAAACAGCTGATAATTTCGATGCCGAAACGCTCTGACGGACGCCGGCAGTTTTGACTCGGACACAAATCCCCCGACCTACTGAGTATTTTCTCTATCCTACATGTCGAGACTGTCCTGGTCGAACATGAGTAACCATTGGCAATCCCGCAGCTGGTTACTCGGGCTTTGCGCAGAAAGCCTCCGGCCGGTTCGGAGCTAACCACTGAGAGCGTCTAAGATCTGCATTGGCCGTGTCATTTCGTGGATCGTGTGCTTAGGATTCTCAACCATACGATCCACAAAATCACACTAAGCTACGTCAAAGAACACCAAATAAGAGTTGTTGTGCAAATTGGATCTCGACATCATTGAACTCATTCAGCGCGAACTCTCTACTTTGATGATCGCGACCAGGCGCTGGGCCTGAAGAAGAAAGGGAGGGACAGGCCCGGTACTCAAATCAGAATCAAAAGCCGCTTTAGCGCTTCAATTCAGCTTCGTCGCCAAGTAATTTTGTGGTGTTATCAGTGACACTCGGAGGTTGAGCCATCTCTGAAGTGTCTATTGGTTGCCGCCAGGCGCCGACGGGTACGCTCTGATTAGCAGACGAACCGAGACGATGCCCCGAATTCAACTCTTGAGCCATTCTCTGGCCGGCGGCCGACGGGATTTCCTTTTGAACGGGAGTGTCTGGTTGCAAAAGCTTCGCGTGGAGTAAGCGCGCCATACCAACCAGAAAAACCAGGAACACGGGCAAGAGAAGCACGATCGCATCATGTTTCATAGCCGCAAACAACAATACGATGGGGAACAGCACTGCGCTGATGATCATTAGCAGCGCTCCCCAACGAATGCCCTTCTCACAGGGCGTAAGCTGGCGTTTCCCTTCCGTGTCAAAACCGGCGAGGGCGCCCCCGTTGGCGACCAACTGCGACACGATCGTCAAAGGAAAGCCGCAGCGCGAACAGAAGCGCATTTCCCCTCCAACTTGTTCCTGACTACATTGCGGACAATACATTGATGTAAACGTCGGGTCTTTTCTTAAACGGCTGTGTGGAACTACGAAAACCTTCGTCGTAAGGTTCACACACATCAGTAAGGTCTGAGCATTGGTCGCATGATCGCCGCTAATCTTAAAGCGGGATTCGTCGCGTCGACGGTGAATCCGTCTTCGACTCCCCAAATTGCTGATAGAACTGACTGTGCGAACCCCCACGCCAGGATGCGTGCATAGTTCAGGTGCAGTCTGCTCGTAAACTGTCCAAGCCGCCGCTCAATGGTCGAACGTGACAGAAACAACTCTGGTCGTTCAACAGGATTGCGAAGCGCCGCGCCAATTTCATACTCGATTTCGCCGAAGACGCCCTTGGGATCGATTGCCAACCAGCCATGATCTGAGTCGAACAGCACGTTGTAATGTTGCAGATCGCCGTGAAGCAAAATCGGCCGCTGTTGGGACGAGCATAGGTCCAGGTACGCTCGTTGGCCTGCGATAACCAGATCCATCGGAATCTGCTTATCGCCGGTGGCTATATAGCGCTCGAAAGCTTTGGCCCAATCGTGGACTGTCGGGCAATGCTGAAGCGGCGCGCGTGGGTTTGGTGACTCGCGCTCAGATTTAGGGAGTTCGACTGAGGACAAAGATGATTCGACTGAAGACATCTGCTGAATGACACCGGCGAGAATGTCAGTCGCTTCCTCGTCGCGACCATGCAAAGAAAGATCGACCAGCGAATTACCGGGCCTCAGTCGCTGTAAGAGCACCGTGCCTGGAGCGTGCTCATAGACACGCACAAAGCCTTTTCCATTGAATGCTGCCAGGACTTCCCCAGAGTGCCACTCGTCGCCCGGTTGCTTGACGACCTTCAGCACAACCTCCCGTTTCCGACTACCGGCGTCGTCTACGTCTCGAGTGCCGAAACCAATCACAGAGCTTTCTGTTTGAAAAGTATCCTCGACGATCACGCCCCACTCGCGCGCGTACAGTTGAATTCGATCCAGTAGATTTGGTTCGATCAAGTTGTTAACTTGTTTATCTCGCCAGGGTGCGCTCGAATTTCATTCGTCGGTTCTTTTGATCGAAGGTGAGGGCGAACTCACGCAGAACTTTGAAGCCAACGTTCGTGTCCCTCAGGGCGGGAAAAGTAATCGTCGGCTGTGGATAGTCAAAGCGGCCAATGTGAATCGTGGCTCTCAGTTGGGCCTGCTTAAGTTCGATTTGATTACTGACTGAACGAGCTCCGCCGATGGTTACGGGCTGCGACAGCAATTGAAGCTGTTCGACCAGCTCCTCCGGGAGAATAAAACCTGCCACAAAGTTGCCTGAGTCAACGTGCGCCCTCACTCTAATTTTTCCGATTGCTACTTCGATCACCGGCCTGCGATTTTCGATCTCAAAGCTCAAAATGTCGACGCCGTTTGCTACGGGTAAAGCTCCACGCGCTAGTCTGACCTGCATGGCAGGATAATCAAGCGTTAGTAAATAGTCGGTGAACAAAGCAAAACCCAATATTCCATCCACGTTCGGATAGTCCGGGGTAATCCGTTGAGGCCGAACCACGGCCGTCACATTTCGAAATTCCGCGCCGCCAAATGCGATGGTATCTAATCTGGCGGTGGCAACCTCTCGGTCATTTTGTCCCGATGGGTCGCCAGTGAGTACTTTGCCGTTTGGCACCAATTTGAGTTGCGTGGCCACCGACGTATCGATATCGGCCTGCATACCCGCGCCGGTGTCGATAGTTAAGGCGAAGGGTCCCTGGCCGTTGATCTTTACTTCTATCACCGGCATCAGCCCGCGAAACTGCATTGGAGCGATTGCCACGGATGAATTCTGGGCGGTAACGGAACCAACCCAAACAAGGAGCAGGAAAATCGAGAAGGTAACTACTTTCAGATTGCGCATACCAGTTCCGGTTCGATCCAGAGGAAGTTGTCTCTATGGGGAGAACAGTCGGTGGATTATAACAGTCGCGCCTTTTTGTTTCTCACTGGCTCGCGGCATGAGTGACGTACAACCAGCGCTCACTTTGATCGTTGTAGTGTCTCGCAAGATCTTCGAGTCTGACTTCCGAAGTCACCAGCCGCCGTCCGGCTTCGTCCGTCACGAACAGTTTCAACTCCGCTACTTGCGCCGTTAACTCCCTAAACCTCGTTCGATATTCGTCGCTCTTTTCATCATAGATTTCATAAGCTTCCCGCGCGTTCGCTTCAAAGCACTCGTTCTCAGCTTCCGGCAGCGCTTCAAAAATGTGCGCGTAATCGACATAGTCTTCGCTCGCGTGAAATCTGCCGGTCACTTGTCCTCCTGAGCGGACTCGCTCCAACAACGAATAGCCGAGCAGTTGCTGGTTCGTGTAAAGCAGGTACCTGGGCCGCTGATCGGATTCTAAGTTCTCCGGCTCGAACCACCACGCGTTGGTCTCAACAGTGGAGGGGACGCCATCAGCATCGCCCGGCTGCATTTCGGCAAGACGCTTCATCGCGGTCTGGTAACGCTGTTGAGTGCCGCGCATCGCGGCGGGTGGTTCTGGATCTACTAGAGCCGGGTTTGACTCAGTTTTATCCAGAGGGGTGTCGACGAATTCTCCAGGTTCGCCCTGTCGCCCGATCAGTTTCGTATAACATGTACCGGTTTTCAGGTCGATAGCCGACTTGATGAGCACGTTGTCGAAAGTCAGCAGCCCACTGATTTCAAGTTCAACCGGGTGAGACAGCGGACCACCAGCGGGAATAGTCCTGCGACTCGCGTGCGAGGCGCCGGGTTCGCGCAGCCATTGGTGGCAAAAGTTTGAATGTACTCGAGTTCTTCGCAGGTCATCGGCGGAGTCGTGATTCGATCCAGCTGGCATCGCTTTGGGCGCCAGAATCTTCGGAGTGCGGAGGTTGATAATCGAGTTGGGTAGAAGGCACCGTGGACAAGCGCGGCGGCGCCGGACCTGTTGACGACTTATTACTTCGGAGCGCTCTCCGGCAGGTTAAGCGCCGGCCGCGTTTGGCCACGATGACAAGTGGTGCAATTGATGATTGGATTAGGGCTTTTCAGATTCTTGATTTTCTTGAGCTGATCGCTGTTGATGACGGCCATCATCGCATTCATATCACGCGCGATCTGTTTGGCCGGTTTATCTTCCTTGTCCCAGGCGCCGGCTACATGGCAGTGCGCGCAATTGACACCCAGCGACCGCGCATAGCCCAGTTCCATCACCCGCAATAACCGTCCTGCGGGCATGCCTTTGAGCATTTGAATATTCTTGAAGACTTCTTCGGCGGGCTTATTCTCCTGACCGGCGATTGCCTTGCGCAGGTTTTCCAGCGCCTGCGCTTGATCAAAAGGCTTCGTAGTTTGGGTCGCAGGATCCTGGCCCTGGGCTCTGCCGATGGTCGGTCCGAAGGATCTGATTCCCAGGAGAGCCACGGCCAAAGCTGCGAAGGTGAGAAATTTAATACTGCCGGTTGGTTTGGTTTTCATGAAACTTCGCTCCTGATTTCCTGGGGGCAGGATTATCACGATTAGTGATTTCTTTCAATCTATGGCTGAAACCGGTAGTTTCTTAATTTGCCGCAGGTCTGTAGCCTCGGGTGTAAGCCCGCTGATTAGGAACCGGAAGGAATCAAAGCCCGCTCTAGCGGGCAGAGGACTTGGTGTCAACCCGATTGATCGGAAGACTGCATCGGGTCGTTCGGAGTCTCGCCTTCAGGCGGAATCATTCGTGAAGTCAACGCCGCGTAAACGCGGAACTCCAAACCAAAGCGCCGTCGCCGCTTCACTCTGCCGGCGCACTCCAAATCAACGGCGGTTCTCAGCTTGCGCTACGTACGCTCCCAATCAATTTCCTGAGATTCTCAACCGGCTGCACTCCACTTAACGCTGCTTTCCGGTTTGCTATAAACGCCGGCACGCCACTCACGCCCAAGCGGACGGCGTCGCGTTCAGCTGCCAGGACACTTTCTGCAAACTCATGGTTGATGAGGGCCGGTCGCATCGAATCGTTATCGAGGCTCAAGCGGTGCGCAAGCGCGATCAGAACGTCCACGTCGCCGATGTCTTCGCCGCGCTCAAAGAAGGCGCGAAAGATTTCGTTGTGGTAATTCTCGAAGCGTCCCTGCGCGCGAGCCCAATGGGCCGCCTCATGCGCCAGCCGCGTGCGCGGTTTTACCGGCGGAAACCTCATCGTGATCCCAAGTCGCTCCGCCAGCGGAGCCACGGAATCGCTCCAGACGCGCCGTAAATAGTTACTCTGCGGATCTATCATCGGCACCGGCTCCGGCCGAAGCTCAAAAGCGCGCCAGACTATTTCGACGTCCGGGTCTGACTCGATTAGTTCGTGCACGGCTGGCTCCGCCAACCAGCAAAACGGTCAAACGTAATCAGAAAAGATTTCGAGGGCTACCGTTTCCATGTCATTTGCTCTATGGGATCAGTGTGGCTGATATGGCGACTACATCCGAAAGAGATGTCGAGAGTTTGTCGTGCGGTTTTGAGGAGGCGCGTTCGTCCGCCGTCCGCGCAGCGAACGATTGATCATCGCCCAGCGCTTCAGCGCAACCCAAGCCCGGTTTAGCGGGCGACATATTCGGCCCTAAAGTTTCACCGCACTCGATTTGTTTTGTTGCGCTGCGGGCAACGGGGATTACTCTTTTGCTTTCTCACAGCGTGGAAATGGAAACGTCAGTTCAAGGTTGTATAGATCTCGCTCTGCTATGACTTGGATTACATTGGTCTTTATAGTGAGGCGATCGTTGCCACTCTTCTTGATTAAGCTGTCAAGCTTCGGGCAGTTTACGTATTCGCCGAGAAAAACCCAATCTTCTGCCGACAATTCACCTTTCACACCTTTCAGAATTTTGAATGAAAAGTGTCCTGCGGCATCAGTCTTTCCCGAAGCATCGCCATCGATCCCGTCAGTCTTCTCGGCCTGAAACTTCACCCACTCCTCAGCAACAGGCTTCCCATCAGAGTATTTGAGAATGCCCTCAACCACGATGGTTTCTTCCAACTTCGGCACGACAATATCAATATCATTTATCACCTGGCCAGGACCGATCGTTATAGTTGCCGCGCGCTCCCTTTCCAACACACCTGGATAGTAAAGGGTCTTGAAAGGCTCGTGGGCGCTGAGTTTTCCGTCATTGTTCGCCACGACTACATATTGTCCCGATGAGGCTTCCGTGATCTCAAATTTTCCCTTCTCGTCCGTGCAACCGAAAGGCCCGAAGCCTTCCTTCTGGTCCGTTTGCCACAAATACACACAGACTCCGTACATCGGTTTGCCGTTCGGATCTATGACCTTGCCACGAACAGCATTGTCTATCTCAAAATCAATGTTGACACTGGCGTGCTTCTTTGGTTCCAGAACCACCGGCACTTGTTTTGGCGATTTCAGCTCGGTTTCATCATTATCAGTTCTCGCTACGCTCGGAGAATAATGCAGCATGAACCTGTCGATCTTGTAACCAGAGGGGATTTCCGGCTCGATCAGATACTTGTCTGGCGGCAAGTCATAGATCTCGAATACCCCGTGAGCGTCGGTCTTAACTTGATACGTCTTTTTTGGTCCGATGATCTTAATGAGTTTGTTTTCGACATCGATGTCCGGGTTGCGCCAACCGCCTCCAATTGAGCCCGAGATTCGCGTCTTGCCGCGGAGCTTCGACATATTCTGGAGATACAACAAATCCTCAGTTGCGTACTCCAAACCAGTGGAACGCCCGCACCCGCCTGCAAACCACCAGTCGGGTTCGCTAAATGGCAAGAAACTTTTATCCAAGTCTTTTCTCGGCGGTCGTAGATAGAAAAGAAATTGATCCCCAACCCATTCTTCTTTAAATGTCCAGATACAATCAGCGCCGCCGCCTTGACCGAACACGATCTGATCATTGATTTTGAGGTTTCCTTTGAAGACTTTTTCGACGACCATCGTTGACGAACGAACGCCATCGACGTAGTGGCGGTCATCGGTGTCCTTAGCCTTCTCGACGGACAGCAGTCGAGTAATGATTACTACGTCGGAGCCGTCATAGGAATCCAGGACTGTTGGGCGAGGCCCGCAAGAGCAAGCGCGCACACTGTCACGCGCGATTAGCAGAACGAACAAACACAGCAAGAGAAATAGGAATTGCTTGCAGCAGCGGGAGAGCATTCGGGGTTTCTCCTTTTCAGCGCATTGTGAACGTCTTAGGAACGTCTGGCAAGCCGGACAACTGTTAGACACGCGAATGCGACCGAAAGTTTCCCGCATTTTACTCCCAGGACCTGCCCGGCGGCTACAATGCCGACATGGATATCGAACTCAAAGGCCTCTCACGAGAGCAAGTCACGAATCTGCTGCCCGAAGGATTGATATCTCTTTGCTGGCGCGGCAATGTGGCGCACGGCATGTATGTGCCAAAATCCGACCCGGACTCAATCGACGACAAAGATGTGATGGGTGTTTACATCGCGCCAATCGAGCACTATCTGGGATTTGGACGGCGCGATGTCTTCGAGAAGTGGGAAGGTGAATGGGATTGCGTCTTCTATGAGCTGCGGAAATTTATCGAGCTGCTCCTCAACTGCAATCCTAACGTCCTGAGCCTGCTTTGGCTGAAACCAAACGGCATCATTTACGAAAGTTCGGTGGGGCAAATGCTGCGCGAGAACCGCGACATGTTCGTTACGAAAAAGGCCAATCATTCATTCTCGGGATACGCCCACGCTCAATTCAAGAAGATGATTTCCTTCAATCAGGAAGCGCAGGCGCTTATGCGCGAACTGGAACAACAGTTGTTGGAACTCGACATCGATCCCGATTCAACGACCGACGGCCATGCGCTTAAGACTACAGCAGGGCAACCTTTCGTCGGGGCTATGACTGAGATGATGGAAGTAGTTAAGCGTTACAAAGGCGAGCGGCGCAGGTATTACAGCGGCGGCTATATGGGTAAGAAGCGCCGCGAGTTGGTCATGCGCGTGGGTTATGATGCCAAGAACGCCGCGCACCTGATTCGACTGCTGCGAATGGGAATCGAGTTTCTGACCGAAGGCACGATATACGTTGAGCGCGCCGACGGTCCCGAGTTGTTGTCGATCAAACGTGGCGAGTGGCCGCTGGAAAAAGTGAAAGCCGAAGCTGAAAGATTGTTTCAACTGGCGCAAGAGGCTTACGTCCGTTCACCTCTTCCACCCGAACCGGATCGAAACCGCGCAGAGAAGTTGTGCGTGAAGATGATTGGTGAGTATCACGGGTTGAGTCCAGGTAAGATCTCAGCGTAGTCGCTCACGCCAATAACCAGGCCGCCGACTGAAGTGCATCACCGCGTAAATGGAGACACGATCTCGCTCCGGCTCCCAACGATAATAAATTGAATAAGGAAATACTGCGTGGCGGCGAGATATTTTTCGGCCGCTTCCGAATGAAAGCCGTAGCCCGCGCACGTCCTGCGTGATTTTCATTGAGCAGAAGTGCAGGCCGCACGCAGCCTGACAGGGTTTTCAAGATCCATCAATTCAAATCTTCGCTGCCAGGATAGCATTCAAAACCGGGGTTCTAGGTTTGTATTCGCGGAACTTGCGTTTGACTTGAACGGAAGGTCCGACGTTGATGAGCAGGCCGTCGTTAATAGCTGTGGCTGTCAGGTAATTGACGAGCTGTACCTCGTGCTCCTTTGCGAGGGCCAGCGCTGCTTTTAATTCGACCACCACCTGCTCGTTGACCCTTAGATCAGCGTAATACTCTCCGACGATTTGGCCGTCATACACAACGTTGATGGGCTCCTGCTGCTGGACTCTAAAACCCGCCTTCTCTAGTTCGATTCGAAGAGCGTTCTCATAGACCTTTTCGAGAAAGCCGGGACCCAATGTGTTGTGAACTTTGTAGGCGCAACCGATGATCCTGTGGGTGAGATCGTCAACCGTCATTTCATCCTCCATGGGAGCCGAAATGCGGCCTATTCTAAGGAATTAATTCCATATCGTAAACTACCTTTGGGCGGCAGGGACTACCGACAGGATTTACAAGATTTACATGATTCAGCAATGGACTTGCATCAATGAACGATCCCGTGCGAACCCGGTTTATGCCTTCTTCCTATCTTGTCAATCCTGTTAATTCTGTCTAATTTTTCGACGATTGGTAAAGCTCTGCCCCCGCTGCCACAAACTCCTCCGCCTTCTCTTTCATTCCAACATTAAGCGCCGCTGCCTCATCAATCGCTTTCTGCGCCGCATACTCGCGCACGTCCTGCGTGATCTTCATCGAACAAAAATGCGGGCCGCACATGGAACAGAAGTGGGCGAGCTTGGCGCCTTCCTGTGGTAGCGTTTCGTCGTGGTATTCGCGGGCGACTTCCGGGTCGAGCGAGAGGTTGAATTGGTCTTCCCAACGGAATTCAAAACGTGATTTCGATAAAGCGTTATCGCGATACTGCGCGCCGGGATGACCTTTGGCCAGATCGGCGGCGTGGGCGGCGATCTTGTAAGCAATCACTCCGTCTTTGACGTCCTTCTTGTTGGGTAGGCCGAGATGTTCTTTCGGTGTGACGTAGCAGAGCATCGCCGTTCCGTACCAGCCAATCATCGCCGCGCCGATTGCTGAAGTGATGTGATCGTATCCGGGCGCGATGTCGGTCGTTAACGGTCCAAGCGTATAGAAAGGAGCTTCGTGACATGTCTCGAGTTGCTTGTCCATGTTCTCTTTAATCAGGTGCATCGGCACATGGCCCGGACCTTCGATCATCACCTGGCAGTCGTACTCCCAGGCGATCTTTGTCAGTTCGCCCAGCGTTTCCAATTCAGCAAACTGCGCTTCGTCGTTGGCATCGGCAATCGATCCGGGGCGCAGGCCATCGCCCAGGCTAAACGAAACGTCGTAGGCCGCCATGATCTTGCAGATGTCGCGAAAGCGCGTGTAGAGAAAACTCTCTTCGTGATGCGCCAGGCACCATTTGGCCATGATCGAGCCGCCGCGGCTGACGATACCCGTGGTTCGCTTCGCTGTCATGGGAATGTAGGGTAAGCGCACGCCGGCGTGAATCGTGAAATAGTCGACGCCTTGCTCGGCTTGTTCGATCAGAGTGTCGCGAAATATTTCCCAGGTCAGGTCTTCAGCCTTCCCTCCGACTTTTTCCAGAGCCTGATAGATGGGCACGGTGCCGATGGGCACTGGTGAGTTGCGTATGATCCATTCGCGCGTGGCGTGGATGTTCTTTCCCGTAGAAAGATCCATGACTGTGTCTGAACCGCACTTGATACTCCAGCGCATCTTTTCCACTTCGTCGTCGATCGAAGACAGCACGGCGGAGTTGCCGATGTTGGCGTTGATTTTCACCAGGAAGTTGCGGCCGATGATCATCGGTTCGGATTCGGGGTGATTGATGTTCGCGGGAATGATGGCGCGACCTCGGGCGACTTCGTCGCGGACGAATTCAGGGGTGACGTATTCGGGAATTGCGGCGTCGAAAGATTGGCCGCGGTGTTGGTGCAGAAGTGAATCGCGAGGCGCTTGTTCCGATGAATTGCGGACGGGGCGTCCGCGCTCCCAGCTATCGGCGGCCTGGCTTCGCCCCAGGTTCTCACGGATCGCGATAAATTCCATCTCGGGCGTGATGATGCCTTTCCGGGCGTAGTGCATCTGCGTCACGCACGAACTTTTCTTTGCGCGCAGAGGCGTCCGGCGCAGCGCCGGAAAATCCTCCAACCGCCCTTTCTCTCGCTGACGCGCCTGGTTCGCAGCATCGAACGTCAGATACCCATCATCGATCGGTTGCAGGTCGCGGCCCTCATATTCCTCAACGTCGCCCCGGGAAACGATCCATTCACGCCGCACTGCATGCAGGCCCTCCCGCACGTCAAACTCGATCGAAGGATCCCCATACGGCCCACTCGTGTCATAAACGCGGACCGGCGGATTCTCTTCGAGCGAATTATCGAAGTTTCGTGTGGGATTCTGATCGATTTCACGAAACGGCACGCGGACGCCCGGTTGTTTGCCGTCGATGTATATGCGGCGCGAGTTCGGCAGTGCGTTTTCGATCTTCGTTGGTTTGATGGCGGCGCTCATGATGTTCTCCATTTGGAGCGCGCCGGCAAAGCGAAGCGGCGACGGCGCTTTGGATTGACGAGTCGCCTAAAGGCGGAACTCCGAACAATCCAAAGCGGTGTCGCGCTGCGCTTGCCACCGCACTCCAAAACAAAAACCGCTCCACCTAGAATCAAAAAAGGATGGAACGGTCACGTGTGGCTGTTTCTCCCTTCGACGGTGTTAACCGTATCAGGTTCAAGGGGTCACTGGCATTGCCGATTTTCAATTGCCGATTGCCGATTGGTTTCGCAGCCATCAGCTTGAACTGGCCTAACGAAATCAATTGGAAATCGGCAATCTGAAATCGGCAATGATTCCAGACTCTCAGCCGCCAGTGCGGCTCCCCCGAAACGTATTTGATTTTCAAACTGTCGCAGGGATTCTAGGACGCTTCATCTCGCGTTGCAAACCCGCCGATGTTTTGGTGGTGTCTTAGTTGAGAGCCAGTCGCTGTCGAAATAAGACGATCACGAAATTACATGTTGCGAAATTGGTTCTGTCGTGCGGTTTTCGTGTGATTTCGTGGATCGTTCTTGCCTGGCTGAAAAACGCAAAACAACCTCGCTGATTTCCAGCGAGGCAGATATAATCCGGCTGCTCGATCACCCCAGAACTTTCCGGAGACCAACC
>Ga0134121_10002880_pt1 | contig 14595 bp, 12 predicted proteins | sample KB301_FD_96463 | JGI IMG/M metagenome (GOLD analysis project Ga0134121, IMG submission 96463) | Terrestrial soil microbial communities without Nitrogen fertilizer from Kellogg Biological Station, Michigan, USA - KB3-0-1 | ecosystem: Environmental > Terrestrial > Soil > Unclassified ...
TGGCGCCGGGCATGATCCTCACCGTCGAGCCCGGGCTCTACTTCAAGGCCGACGACCAGCGGGTGCCCGCAGAGCTGCGCGGCATCGGGGTGCGCATCGAGGACGACATCCTGGTCACAGAAGCGGGTTTTGAGAACCTTTCCGCCGCCTGTCCGAGAACCGTGGAAGCCATAGAAGCCATGATGAAGGAGAAACCGGTGTGGATAAAAGAAAAATAAAGGGGTATTTCAGGAATTGAAAAATATTCTATATTTGCAGCCCGAAAATCCGGCTTGGAATTGAAATAGCTCAATTTAGGCCAAAAACAGTAAAAAAATGGCAAAGAAAGGAAACAGGATCCAGGTGATTCTAGAATGTACAGAGCATAAAGCGAGCGGAATGCCCGGCACCTCCCGTTACATCACCACGAAGAACAAGAAGGTGACCACGGAGCGGTTGGAACTGAAAAAGTACAACCCGATCCTCAAGAAGATGACGCTTCATAAGGAAATTAAGTAAGTTATCTGTTATCCGTTATTCGGAAAACAAGTTACCCAATTACCTCAATCCCTAATTACAAAATAAAATGGCAAAGAAAGTAGTAGCAACACTGAAGAGCGGAAAAGGAAAAGAATTTTCGCGCGTGATAAAGATGGTGAAGAACCCCGAGACGGGCAGTTACAATTTCAAGGAAGAAGTCGTGCACAACGACCACATCAAGGATTTTCTGAAGAACAGGTAGTAAACGCTGTCAGTTATCCGTTATCCGTTATTCGGAAAACAGAATAGAATTTTATAAGCTTCTTTCTTTTGAAGGGAGCTTTTTTAGTTTCTACCAATTACGAACCAAGGCGCCTAATTACTAATTACGAATTTCTAGCAAGAATGGGAATTTTTTCAAACATATTTTCGAAGGAGAAAAAGGAGTCGCTGGACAAAGGACTGGAGAAGACAAAGACCAGTTTTTTTTCCAAGCTCTCTAAAGCTATTGCCGGGAAATCAACGGTTGATGCAAATGTGCTGGACAATCTCGAGGAAGTTCTGGTGACAAGTGACGTGGGCGTAACCACTACGCTGAAAATTATCAGTCGTCTGGAAGAGCGCGTGGCGCGGGATAAATACATGAGCACCGCCGAACTCAACAACCTGCTCAAAGACGAGATCGCTTCGTTGCTGCAGGAAAACAATACCGAGGACAAAGAAGATTTTTCACTTCCTGTCACAAACGGACTTCCTTATGTGATCATGGTCGTGGGAGTAAATGGAGTAGGGAAGACCACCACCATCGGGAAACTGGCGTGGCAATTCAAGCAAGCCGGAAAAAATGTTGTGCTGGGTGCGGCTGATACATTCCGCGCAGCTGCAGTAGACCAGCTCGACGTGTGGAGCAAGCGGGCAGGTGTTACCATCGTCAAGCAAGCCATGGGCAGTGATCCTGCATCCGTTGCTTTTGATGCAGTGAGTTCTGCTGTTGCTCAAAAAGCCGACGTTGTGATCATCGATACGGCAGGACGCCTGCACAACAAGATCAACCTGATGAATGAGCTTTCAAAGATCAAACGTGTGATCGAGAAAGTAATTCCTTCTGCGCCCAATGAAATATTGTTGGTGCTGGATGCAAGCACAGGTCAGAATGCCATCGAACAGGCGCGCCAGTTCACCAAGGCCACAGACGTGAATGCGCTTGCGCTCACCAAACTCGACGGCACAGCCAAAGGCGGCGTGGTGATCGGCATCAGCGATGAATTTAAAATCCCTGTTAAATATATTGGCGTGGGAGAGAAGATGGAAGACTTGCAGGTGTTCAACAAGGCAGAGTTTGTGGATAGTTTGTTTGGGAATTGAAGCAAGTCACTGGTCACTGGTCATTAGTCATTAGTCATTAGGTCATTAGGTCATTAGGTCATTATAATAATGGATTGCGTTTTGATTAATGTTCGGAACGCATTTTTTTTTGTTGTAAGTTTGATGTAATATGCAGAACCTGCTGAAGTTTTTCTTCCTTTTTTTGATTTGTTCGTCTTCTTATATTATTGGCAATGCTCAAGTAAAATATCAGAAATTATTTGACTTCCCGGGAGATGATTATAATTCTGGAAATTCCATTGTACAAACATTCGATAGTTGTTTTATCATTGCAGGTGAGTCGGGCGAAGGTGGTGGAACTAATGAAAAATTGTCCTTGGTGAAAACAAATTTTTTCGGTGATACTTTATGGACTATCCATTATATCGCAAGTAAAGCTCTGGTTGCCAACTCTATTCGCCAGACTTCAGATAGTTGCTATATCCTAACAGGTTTCGTTGGTGACCAACAGGATTATGATGTTTATTTAGCAAAAGTTAGTTCGCTGGGAGACACAATTTGGACACGAACATTCGGAGGAATTAATAACGATGGTTCTGCAGATGTAATACAGGTAACAGAGGGTGGTTACCTGCTTACGGGAAGCACAACCAGGATAGGAGAAGTGAGGTCTGATATTTTATTAATCAGAACTGATTCAATCGGGGATACACTTTGGACAAAAACTTTTGGAGGGATGGATGAAGAATATTCTTCAACAGTTCGACAGACTTCTGACAGCGGATATGTTATTTGCGGAATAACATCCAGTTTTGCACAAACTAAAGATATTTATTTAATAAGAACGAATAGTAACGGCGATACGTTGTGGACGAGAACATATGGGGGCACAAATTACGAAGGCAATTCTTGTTTGCAGCAAACCAAGGACAATGGATTTATTATTTCTGGTTACACACTCAGTTTTGGATCTGGAGACGCTGATGCCTATCTAATTAAAACTGATGCGAACGGCGATACACTTTGGACAAGGGCCTACGGAGGTTTTTTTCAAGATAGAGCTGACTTCGTCCTGGAAACTTCTGATTCAGGTTACATAGTAGTAGGACAAACAAATAGCTTCGGAGTAGATGATTACGATATTTATCTGTTTAAAACAGATTCTTTAGGTACGCTATTATGGTCATGGGTGTTTGGCGGACCGGGAGCTGATGCAGGAACATGCGTACTTCAAACATTCGATCTTGGTTATGTATTGACCGGATTTGCATCTAAATTTGGTGCTCCTATTTACGATGCATTTATTATTAAAACGGATCCAAATGGAATAACGGGTTGCAATGAGAGTAGTGCAGCGACTATAACAAGCCGAACGCAAACATTAGTATCAAATCCTGGAGCAATCATTTCATCAGGTACTAACATTACACATACTAACCTTCTTAGCATTGAGAGAGGAAGTGTTGATTCAACAATATGTTCGACAATTAATGTTGCTTCGCTTTCGATAAGCAGCATTTTCGAAGTCTATCCCAATCCCGCCTCATCCTCTTTTACCATCAGCAACAATGAAAAAATATCTGGAATGGATGTATTCAATATTCTCGGAGAAAAATTAGCAACGGTTTTGCCAGGAGCCAAAGGCCAGAAGCAAGAAATGATTTTCGACTGCCGGCTTTTCCCTAACGGCATTTACTTCGTAAAACTGCAAACCGAAAACGGATCCGCAGTTAAGAAGTTAATCAAACAATAGTTCCAATGCGCACAAAGCGCAAACGGAATTTAAAATATTACATATTAAATCTTACCTCTTACCTCGCCTATTCCTTCACAAGCTTGCCCATCACCGGACTGGCATTGCTGCTGCTGCTGATGCGGTAGAAATAAACGCCGGGTGTGAAGTCGCCGAGATTGATGTCGAGCGAATTTTGCTTCACAGGAATTTCTTTCACCAAACTTCCGGGCGCAGAATAAATTTCAATCACAGCATTTTCTGTTGTTGCCGGAAGATTGAAGTGCACGCTTTCACTGGTAGGGTTCGGGTAAACACTTACGGAAGCTGAAGAAATATTTTCGTTCAGGCCCGTGGTTGCATCGTAAATATTGATGTCGTCCACGTGGATGTTGTTGCCGACATTTCCATAGAACTCAAAACGTACCTGCACATACGGCTGGCCGATGTATGCGGACAGGTCAATCAGTTCGCTTCTCCATTCCGAAGCAGTTGGCGTATAGTTATTCGTATGGTCTGCTGCTGTTGCCAAAGCGGTTCCGGTCTTGGAATACTTGCGTATCCAGGAATTTCCGCAATCGGTGCTTACATATACATTCAGTGAATCGGTGGAAGTTGAATTTCTTCTCGCATAAGCCACGCTGAATGTGAGGAATGCCGGCGAAATAAGCGAAGAGAAATCAATAGGAGTGGAAAGCATCGACGCATAAGCCCCTGCAAGCACATAGCACCTTGCACGAAGAGATGAAGTTGAATTGCCAAAGCCGCCGGCCGCGGTGAGATGGTAAAACATTGTAGGCGAATTGTTGTCTACAAACGTCCACCCCGCCGGAGGAAAGGCAACGGCTTCAAAACCTTCAGTAACCGGCGCGGCTGCCACAATGGAATTGATGTCGAATGTCGTAGTGCGCGTATCATTAAAAGTATTCTGGTCTGAAGTGCCGTTCGGATCGCTGGTATAAACCGTGAAGGAATGATTCCCTGCAGTGGAAGTCATGGAAGGAAGTGTTACATCTGCTGTCGCCCCGGGTGCCAGCGAACCCGTCCATGGAAAGATCTGCACGACGCCGGTATCCAGTTGAAAATTGATGTTGAGCGCTGTGATGGTATCCTGCCCGTAGTTCTTGACACGCACCTGCGGATCGAAAGTGTTTCCGCAAATGGCAACACCTGGAACAAGGATGGTGATCACGCCTGCATCCAGCATAAAGCTTGAAGACGTATTGAGGTCGCTTTCCCAAATGCCTCGTCCATATGTGGCTGCGCGGATCTTCTGCGCGTTCTCATTAATCTCCAGTTCGTCTACGATCACGTTGGGTAAACCTGTATTGAAAGGAACCCAGTCTGACATGGTGGCATCCCTGTAATAAACGCCGAAGTCAGTTCCGATGTACACTGCATCCTGGCTGCTCTTCTGGTAGACGACGCAATTGACCGGAACATTCGGAAGCGTGCCGGAATAATTTGTCCACGTGCTCCCACCATTCGAAGAATAAAAAACTTTATTGCCTGCTGAGTAACCTGTGAAGGTCACCCATACTTTATTTGGATCATTGTTGCTGACTGCAATGTAGGTCATGCCTGCATTGGCAATGGGAAGTCCTGCTGCCAGACTGGTCCACGATACACCCGTATTCGTGGTGCGGTAAATATGGTCGAGCGAAGCGGCGTAGATGTAACTGTTATTTGCTTCTGTCATCGCCACGGTAACAAGATTGCCCTGGAACTGCCCGCTTGATATCGGCGTCCAGCTGGTCCCCTGGTTGGTCGAACGGTAAACATCTTCCCATCCGCCCACAAGTGTGTTGGCCACAACAGGATCCTGGATAAAAGGTGTTGTCCAGTCGCCAGTAGAAGGAGTAATATCAGTAAATGAAGTTCCGCCGTTGGTCGATCTTTCGATGGCTCCATTCTGCCAGCTCACATACATCACCTGGTCATTCGTTCTGTCGATCATACACTCCATTCCATCTGCTCCTTCAACCTTCCGCCAAACGCCGGCGCGGAAACGGTCGGTTCCATTGTCCTGCGCGCCTGCAAGCATGGTATAGGGTGTGAGTGTGCTTCCGCCTATGCGATAATACTGTTTGATGCCGATGCCGTTACCAAGGTCTGTCCATGAAGTCCCGCTGTTCGTGGAAGAATAAATACTTCCGTCATTACCGCACCAGATCACGTTGTTGCTCCCGGGCATGAATTCCAATACGTGATTGTCCACGTGAATATTTGTTCCTACCGCACCCCACGATGTTCCGCCATTGGTAGAAAGCGCAATGGCATATCCTGCAGTAAAAACTTTATTCTCATCCAACTGCGAGCAGGTCAGTACGGCATCGTAATAACCATAGAAACTAGCAATGCTATTAGGGGAAGCTTTCAGAACAAATGAAGTTCCTCCGTTTGAAGACCTGTAAAAATTTCCGTTCTCGCCGAGTGCATACACTACGAGCGGATTGTCGGCTGTGACTGCAATGGAAACGCGGCCTCCGCCGGATACAGCCCCTGCAGTATTCCACGTGGCGCCTTTGTCAGTTGAGATGGCAATGGAAGATGTTGTACTTGCATACACTATGTTAGGATCTCCGGGCTTGAATTCCATGTCATAATAATGTCCGCTGCGCACAGACGTCCAGTTTGCTCCTGCATCCGTGGAACGGAAAATGGCAGTGCGTGTGCATGCAAGCAGGATGTCAGGATCAGAAGGGTTGATAAGGATGCGCTGGATAATTGATGACTGTGACTGTGCAAATGTAAGCCCGGTGGGATTCCACGTCTGGCCCCCGTCGCCCGAAACCATCACTCCCGCACTGTAAGTGCCGCCCCAGAAATCATTGTAGGAGCCGTTTTCATATCCGTAGCCGTCACCCGTTGCAACAAACACGGAGTCAGTGTAACGCGGATTGATGGCAATGTCAGCAACGCTGAGTGCATCCAGGTAATCTGTGTTCGATGTCCAGTTCGTTCCATTGTTGGTTGTCTTCCACACGCCGCCTGATGCAGCCCCGATATAAACCGTATTTGTATTGGAAGGATCAAAGCGGATACAGTTCACACGCCCTGTACCACCGCCGTTTTGCGGAATGGAAGTAGGGCCTAAGAATGTCCAGTTGGCAGCCGTGTGCGGCGGATGTATGACCATACGAGCAGTGGATGCTTTCTGCTTCTGATGTTCTTTGACAAGAATCTCCGGATCAAAAAACTCACCCGTCGGATAGACGCGTGGCTTCATAAATGCTTCCCATCTTTTGAACTGCTGGTAACCGCCTTCTTCACGGTTTTCGCCTTCATCCTTCGAAGGTGTTTTATCCTTCCAGTACTCATTGAATTTTTTTTGAAGGTCATAAAAGTTGCTCTCTCCGGCAGGCTCAGTGTTTCCTGACGCGCTGGAAAGAATGGATTGCTTCAACCATGGCTGTGCGGAAACAACAGAAGTTGACAATGCCGCTGCAAACGTGAGCGGCAAAAGGCTGTAACGTTTTCTCATTAAAAAATAGTGATTTAAATTCAGGGTAAATATAGGTCAAAAACGGGTAAGGGAATAGGAGTAAGTCGGGAAAATAATGACAGTCCGGCCGGTTTAACTATAGGTGATATAAAAATAGAAAATGCAGGCACCATGGCCTGCATTTTCAAGTTAAAATTTAAGTAGTTATTACTTCTTTACAATCTTGTAGACATGGTTTTGAGAACCCATGATGATGCTCATAGAGTAGATACCGGGAGTAAGTTCAGCGGTATTGATGCTGACTTCTTTTTTCGGCTGGATCATCATGTGATCGGAGATCGCAACTTTTCCGTCGAGTGATGAGATCGTAATGGTTGCCTGTGCGCTTTCTTCCAAAGAAGAGAGGATTTTTATATCTGAAGTGATCACGCTCGGGTAAACTGAAATGGCTCCGGTTGATTTCTCCGTCATGCCAAAACGTGAAGGGCAACTTTCGCTTACGTTCAGGATTTCAACCTGTATGAATGCGCTGCAACCTTGCGCATCAGTAACAGTTACCGTATACATTCCTGCACCAAGTCCTGTAGCAGACGCTGCCGTTCCGCCTGAAGGGGACCACACATATCCATAAGGCTCGCTGCCGCCTGTAGCGATCACTGTAGCCGAACCGTCATTCAAATCAGGACACGTTGCATTGTGCGGATCAGAGATCTGGAGATCGATAGAGCTGCCCTGGATCAGCACATCTGTGTTGGCAGTGCAGCCGTTTGCATCTGTTACAACAACATGATATTGTCCTGCAGCAAGTCCTGAAACGTCAGCAGTTGTTGCGCCGCCCGGAGACCAGAGGTAACCGTAAGGCTCAGTGCCCCCGCTGGCTGCTGCATGTGCAACGCCGTCTGAATTCTGACAAGTTGCGTTGTCGGCTGAGCCCAGGACGAACAGAACTTCAGGTTGAGTGATTTCTTCCTGCACGTCAGTATCACATCCGTTGGCGTCAGTTACATTCACCATATAGACGCCGGGAGCAAGGTTCGAAGCGCTGGCAGTGTTGCTGATGGCAGGTGACCATGTATATACAAACGGGGCATTGCCTACGTTCACAGTCACGAGAATGCTTCCATTGTCGTCACCGTTGCAGCTTACATCATCTTTGGAAATACTGACCTCCAGGTTTTCCTGGCTTGGGCACAACAGGTAATTTTCATTTACTGTTCCGTTGTCGAAGTTTTCATTGATTGCTGTTGCAGCAACGTTAAACTGAGACGCTGTATAAGGTGAAGCACAACCGCCCAGGAAAGCATTTGCCGCGTCAAGGAATTGTTGTACGGTCATCCCTGCGAAATCACCTGATGCAATTTCCAGGTCAGCAAGGTGAGCAGATGACGTTCCGAAATTCGCATCATAATTGTCGAATCCTACGCTGAGCGAAAGGGCTACGATTTGGCCGGCCAGTACATTGCTGTAAGTTCCCGCAGGGTCAACGAGGTCTGCACTAAGCGCAGCTGCTCCTGAACCTGAAGGAAGGAAATCAGTAACGGCCTGTGCTGAAGTAAGCGTCAACGTAAAGTTGCAGCCAACCACCAATCCGTTTGGAAACGCATTGTCGAAATTTGCATGCAGGTACACGCCTGAGTTGTTGCCATTAGGACCGGCACCCCAGCCGCCTTGTGTTTGCGTGCGGAACTCACATGAAGCAGCTTCGCAGTTGAAGCCGTCAATTTGTGCCGAGGCAACGAAGCGCGCCCCGTTTGCATCAAAGACGGTTACTGAGTAAGTACCTTCTCCCAGTCCATTAATGTAACTGAGATAAGATCCGGTGGACCATCTGTAGGAATAAGGAGCCTTACCGCCGTGGACTTCTGCTGTAAGAGCGCCCTGGTGTCCGTGCACGCTCTGAAGTTTATGATCGAGGTGCAGGTTTGCCCTGAGGGGGACATTTTTAACCACACTGCGTGCGTGCAGTTCCTGGATAATTCCGGATTGAGCGGAGGCCATATTCACTGATACAGCAGCTCCGAGGATAAAGGATAATAGTTTTTGCATAGTTCTTGTTTTTTAAGCAATATGTATTCAAACAGAAATAAAATCATCTTTTTTTGGTGAGTGACGCTATTATCAGGGGCAACAAGAAGTGTTTTTTGATTGGCTTGTTAAAAAGCAATGGAATATTAGAAAAACGAGGAATTAATTGCCCATAGAAATGATTTCAGCGCTTCTAAAAAGCTAAAGCGCAATTGCTCTAAAAGGAGTTGCTTTACTCAAAATGATCAGGATGTGATTTGATTTTTTGATCAAGTACAGATCAGCCTCAATTGTGGAGATTTATACTTCTTGTTAAGAATGTTGAGAAGAGCTTCTCAAAATAGACACCTCAACTGATTTCTTCAGTTGAATCCACCAGAAAAAAAATAAGTTACTTTTGTTGCAGTATTTAACCTCTAAAAAAACTCACTATGAAAAAAATTACAACTATTCTCGCTGTTGCCATTGCAATGGCCGGAACTGCATCCGCTCAAAGCAGTACTCAACAGAGCATGACGCCTGAACAAGCTGAGATGATGAAAAAATGGGAAGCTTACATGACGCCAGGTGACATTCACAAGATGCTTGCAAAATCCAACGGGGAATGGAACGAAGACGTTACCATGTGGATGGATCCTGCAGCTCCGCCGCAAAAGAGCACATCCACTGCAACCAATACCATGATCATGGGTGGCCGCTACCAGCAGAGCATGCACAGGGGCAGTTTCAACGGGATGCCTTTTGAAGGGATGAGCCTGTTGGGTTATGACAATGCCAAGAAAACTTTTATAAGCACCTGGATTGACAACATGGGCACCGGTATTATGACAATGGAAGGCACCTACGATCCGAATACAAAGACGGTCACATCCAAAGGCCACGAAGTAGACCCAATGACAGGCAAGGATATGGATGTGCGCGAAGTGTTCACCATGGTTGACGACAACACGCAGATCATGAGCATGTACATGACACCTGCAGGCGGAAAAGAATTCAAGACAATGGAGATCAAGTTTACGAGGAAGTAAACAGAAGAAAAATTTTATTGGAAAGCCGCCCTGGAATTTATGGGCGGCTTTTTTATTTAATGAGAGAAAGATTCGGTAAGTTTGTTTCGTATTAGTTCATTATTTACGGCAATTTGTGTTCATCGATTTAATTGTGTCACTAATTTAATAGCTTACCGGATGAAACACTTTTTAATAATTATTTTTCTGCTTTCGTTTGGCCCGGCTAATTCACAAACCCCACCATGGGAATGGGCAAGAACTTCAATCGGAAACGGTGTTGGCAATGGATGGCAGGAAAGTTTTAGCATCGCATCAGACCATTCAGGCAATGTTTATCTTTCAGGATTCTTCGAAGATTCCATCCTGACAATCGGCTCATTCACTTTGACCAACTATGGTACAAACAATATTCTCCTTGCGAAATATGATTCTACGGGTACAGTTTTTTGGGCAAAAAGCTCCTACGGGGCAGGAGATAATGAATGTAACGATATCGCAGTTGATAATTCATCCAACTCTTACTTAACCGGTAAATTTGGTGCCCCATTTGTTTCATTTGACACTGATACGCTGTTTAAGCCAGGCGCAGGAACAAATCCTTTCCTGGTAAAATATGATCAGTCAGGAAATGAAATATGGGCCAAAGGAGGAGAGGGGGCAGGAACAAACATAGGAACGAGTGTAGCAGTCGATACATCTGGGAACATTTACATAGCGGGATCTTACAATGCTCAGAATCTTATTTTTGATTCAGACACGGTAATAAATACTGCAGCTGGTTTTACAGATGTTTTCATCGTCAAATATAATTCCGCCGGCAATGTAATTTGGGTAAAAAACATTGGAGGAATATTGGCAGAAAATTGTTCAGCCATCCTTACAGATAATTCAGGTAACTTATATATTACTGGAATTTTTTCTTCTCCCAATCTCACCCTCGGCGCATTCACGCTTACATGTACGGGCGGCGTGGACTTGTACATTGCCAAACTAGATCCGTCAGGAAACGTACTCTGGGCAAAAAGCGCTGGAGGAAGCGGCAGTGAATATGGTTACAATCTAACGCTTGATTTAACGGGCAACCTTTATCTGACAGGAATGTTCAGTTCACCAAATCTTGCTTTTGATAATGATACGTTATTCTGTACTGGTAATCTGGATGCTTTTCTTGTTAAGTATGATTCACTGGGAAATATTATTTGGGCAAAGAGTTCGACGGGTAGTGAAAACGAAATAGGATATTGCATTCTTGCAGACCCCCTCGGCGATGTTTACCTGTCAGGAGCATTTTCTGATTCACTCGGATTATCTTTTGGTGGTATTGTTCTTCCTCGTCCCGCAAACAGTTTTGACCCCATGTTCATTCTTAAACTCGATTCCATGGGTAACGCCTTTTGGGGAAGTGCACTGGCAAGCGGCGGTGATGACCAAAATGCTATTGCATTTGGAACAAACGGCAGTCTTTACACGGCAGGCGATTTTTACAATGTGAATCCTTTTATTATCGGATGTGATACTTTGGTCCGTACTTCTTCCGAAAATGTTTTTGTTGCAAAGATGGGACGCAATCTTTGTCCGGAGATTGAGTCGGTTCAGCAAATTATAAATGGAAGCAATACTGTTATATTTCCCAATCCGTTTTGCGAAAAAATAAATGTGAACGCAAATGATACTTATCAGTCAGAAATAATTCTTTACGATATTCTTTCGCGAAAACTATTGCAACATACTTTTACAAACTCAACAACGCTCAACACAGAGCAACTTGCAAAAGGAATTTACATTTACGAAGTGCGAAATAAAAACGGAATGATACAGAATGGAAAGGTTGTGAAGGAATGATGGGAGTGAAACTGCGCATAGCATTGTATCGTCCAATCCCTTCTTTTTAACTGAATTAATACCTTCTTCGTTACTCGTGAACGCAATTCTTTGGCAAAGGCATAACTTTAAATATTTAAGCAGTGAATAAACGTTTGGCATTTCCGATTCTTGCAATTACTCTTCTGACAAGTTTTAGTATTACGCAGAATAGAAATCCAGTTGCTACAGCAAAATACGCAGGTTATTATTCATTTGGTCATGATGTTGAAAAAGGAGCTGTCGGAAGTTTTACCGCATACCCGGAAACTGATTCAACGCTCTTATTTTATCTTGACATCTGCAGGGGAGCTCCTTCCTACAATCTCGGACAACTATTTGACAGGTTGGTCATCAGGGGCGACAGCGCCTTGTATTTTACCAAAGAAGATTACAATGAAAAAGGATGTAAATTGAAATTGTACTTCAAAGGGGATCAACTGACAATTAAGACAGTTGAAGGATTTGAAGAATGCCCGTTTGGAGGCAATGTTTATGCAGACAACACCTATTATCGCAACAGGGAAAATATTCCGGAATATTTTATCAATGGAGAAGGCGACACCATTGTTTTTAAGAATATGACCCCGGAAAAATATCTTCATAGAAATGATACCAGGAAGTAAAACAGCCGCAATTGGGTCGGGATTGGAGTTTTGGTGATAAAAAATCTGACCACCAATGCACCAATCAACATGATTAATGGTGATCCATACACTTTAGAATGAGTTGGTGCTTTGGTGGTAAAAAAACTCAACACCAATGCACCAATCATCACATAATGCTGGCTTTACACCTGAGAATGAATTGGCGTTTTGGTGGCAAGAAGAATCTGCCATAAAATAAAACTGATAGGCTACCGAAGAATAATAAATGGTAAATGGAAATTGTCAGAATGCTTAAATTTTAGCTTTTCGTATTCACCCACTAAGATTGTCGCATTCACACTTCAAAATCACAAACTTTGTTTGCGAGATTTGCCGTGCCCGACAATGTTCATGGGTATCGTGCAAAATAAATTTTAAAGAAGTCTTAAAAAAAATTAATGAGGAGGTAAAATAACATGAGAAAAATTATTGTCTTATCAATGATTACATTGGATGGAGTCATGCAGGCACCTGGCGGACCCAGGGAAGATACATCAGGTGGTTTCAAATATGGCGGCTGGACGGCGACCTATGGTGACGAAGTTTATCGTAAGGTCGTGGAAAAAGAACTGAAACCTGCAGATTATATTTTGGGAAGAAAAACGTTTGATATCTGGGCCCGCTACTGGCCTGAACATGCAGACTTTTGGCCGGGCATCAACGAGGGCACAAAATACGTCGTGTCGAAGACCTTGAAAAGGTCAGACCCGAAAGTTACCGGGTGGAAAAATTCTGTTGTCCTGAGAAGCGTGGCAGATATCAAAAAGGTCAAAAAATCAAAGGGGTCTGACATTCAAGTCTGGGGCAGTGGAGAACTCATTCAACTGCTGCTTAAGAATGATCTGGTGGACGAACTCCGGCTCAAGATTCACCCCTTGACTCTTGGAAAGGGAAAAAAGTTGTTTGACAAGGGCACCATCCCGGCAGCGTTTACATTAGTTGAGCATATTGTTACCCCGGGTGGAGTCATCATTGCCAGTTTCAGGCGGGCCGGAAAAGTCAGGACTGGTACTGTCGGAGCTTAGCAGGACGTGCCTGTCCAAATGGATAACGTTGGAGAAACAGATGGTTCCGCGCACAAGGCTGCCTGGTTGGACAAACAAACGATCTTATAGCTAAATTACCCGCAAATTATTAAGACCTTTCTCAGGTTATCCAAGGGATTCATTTCTCTGCCAACTCACAACAAATGAAGAAGAGGGACAGAAGGATTTACAGAGCTATCCTGAAAGACAGAAGCTTCAGGCTTTCAATTCTTCTTACATTTATTTTTTTGGGAATCGGAGTAGCATTTCTTTTTTTAGGACTTGTTGACTACAGCTGGGTTTTGTTTATCCTGCTTCCAACTGCTTTGGGCATTGCAGTCGGTTCGCTTCCGGTCAGAAAATATACATTACTGGGCGTTATAGGTTCTGTGTTTATTACACTCATTGCATTATACATTCCCGGACTTTCAGGGTTTATCTGCATTGTAATGGCGCTCGGGTTGATAGCTCCCTTCATCTTACTAGGTCACGTCATTGTTCGTTTATCAATACGCCTGGGAGAAATCAAAAAGGAAAATGGGCTGTCAGTTCTGCTGCTTCCTTTGATCCCTTTTTTGATCGCAGCTCCGGCCGAACATTTCCTGAAGAAGGATAAAGACGCCATTGTTACCGTAACGACAGAACAAATATTCAATTACACACCGGAATTAGTCTACTATGCCATTAAATCGGTTGACACCCTCGACGCGGAAAAACCATTCCTGATGTATTTTGATTTACCTGTTCCGACAAAATGCGTTTTGGAAAAGGAAGAAGTCGGCGGAACCAGGACCTGTTACTTCAGCCAGGGCAATCTCAGTAACTTTGATTTCGGTGGAGGAACCATTACGGAAAAAATAACCCAGCTCGAGAGAGGGAAAATCCTGAAAATGGAAGTGACGGACTGTAATATCATCGGGCGAAAGTGGCTGGGCTTCAAAGAAGCGATTTACTATTTTGAAAAATCGGGAGAGCAAGGCTGCAAGGTGAGGCGTGTGACTACTTACACTTCTGTACTGACACCCAGATTTTATTGGGAGCCCATGGAGAAGCTGGGCATCAGCCA
>Ga0134121_10002884_pt1 | contig 14584 bp, 18 predicted proteins | sample KB301_FD_96463 | JGI IMG/M metagenome (GOLD analysis project Ga0134121, IMG submission 96463) | Terrestrial soil microbial communities without Nitrogen fertilizer from Kellogg Biological Station, Michigan, USA - KB3-0-1 | ecosystem: Environmental > Terrestrial > Soil > Unclassified ...
CCGGCCGGAATCTATTTCAAGGCGGAGCAGAAGGCGAGCGGCACCTACGAAACCCACGCCACGTTCACGCAGCTCGAGCCGGCGGCGCACCCCGAAGCGTACGGCCTGATCATCGGCGGCGCCGATCTGCAGAGCGACAACCAGAAGTACACGTATTTCCTGATCCGGCAGGACGGCAAGTTCATGATCAAGAAGCGGGACGGCGCCGCGACCCCGAACGTCATGGCCTGGACCGAGAATGCGGCAATCAAGAAGGCCGACTCCTCGGGGAAGACCACCAACGCGCTCAGCGTCGAGGTCGGCGCCGACAAGGTCCGCTTCCTCGTCAACGGCACCGAAGTCGCGGCGCAGCCGCGATCGCAGGTCGACACCAACGGCATCGCGGGTTTTCGGATCAATCACAACCTGAACGTACAGGTGGAAGGCTTCGGAGTGAAGTCGGCCGCGAGTCACTAGCGTCCGCTTTCAGCAGACATGGCTGAGACCATCGACTGGCCGCCGCAGCGCCGTTCGCGGCGCACGCGCAGTTCTTCGGCGAGAAGGTTCGCCGGCTGGCGGTGCTGATGGGCTATACGTCGGACGACCCGATGGCGCGTGCGCGCTTTTCCGCGCTCGTCACCGGCCTCGTCGCCAAGGGCTGGGGAGAGGGCACCAACCTCAAGATCGATGTGCGCTGGAGCGAAGCCGACCCGCAGCGCGCTACGCGATTTGCGCGTGAGCTGGTCGCGCAACGGCCCGACGTCATCGTCACCAACACCACGCCGGTGACGGCGGCGGTGCTGCATGAGACGCGCACGATCCCGGTGGTCTTCACCATCGTGTCCGACCCGGTCGGCGCCGGTTTCGTGCAGACGCTCGCGCATCCGGGCGGCAACGCCACCGGCCTCATCAACCTCGAGGCGTCCCTCGCGGAGAAGTGGCTGGAATTCCTCGCGCACATCGCGCCGCGCATGAAGCGGGTGGCGGTGATGTACAACCCGAAGACCGCGCCGTACGCTGAGTATTACCTGGGGCGGCTCAATGCCGCCGCCGCCGCGGCCGGCATCACGAGCTTCATCGCGACGGTGACCTCGCCGCGGGACATCGAAGAGGTGCTGCTCGAACTGGGCCGCGACCGCGCTTCAGGCCTCATCGTCATGACGGACAGCTTCAACCTGGTCAACCGCGGCACGATCGTGGCGGCGGCCGCGCGGCGCAAGGTACCGACCATGTATTACTCCTCGGAAGTCGTCGCCGAGGGCGGGCTCATCTCCTACGGCGTCGACAACACGGAGCTTTTCCGCCGCGCGGCCGGCTACGTCGATCGCATCCTGAAAGGCGCGAAGCCCGCCGAGCTTCCGGTCGAGCAGCCGAGCAAGTTCGAGCTCTACGTAAATGCAAAGACGGCGAAGGCGCTGAAGCTCACGATTCCGCAGGCGATCCTCTTGCGGGCGGACAAGGTTATCGAGTGAGACGCCTTGCGGCGCTTTTGTGTGCCTTCGCGGTTTCGTTCGCGGTGGGCGCGCAGTCCGGCAAGGTCTACCGCATCGGCATGCTCGAACTCACGCCAGCCAGCGCCAATCGGACCAATCTGGACGCACTGCTGCGCGGTTTGCGAGAAGCAGGCTACGTGGAGGGCAAGAACATCGTCATCGACTATCGCTCAGTCGAGGGACGTCCGGACCGTTTCCCGGATCTCGCCGCGGAGTTGATCCGCGCGAAACCAGACATCATCTTGACCCGCACTGCACCGGCAGCACTCGCCGCGAAGGCATTGGCCCCCATACCGATCGTCATGATAAGCGCAGCGGACCCCGTGGCCGCGGGCATCGTCGGAAACCTCGCCCACCCGGGCGGCACGGTGACGGGCATGACGACAATCGTGAGCGAACTGACGGCTAAGCGCGTGCAGATCCTGAGGGATGTTGTGCCGCACGCGAGCCGAATCGGTGCGTTCATAGATATGTCGAACCCCACCGGCCGCAGGAATTTGGAACGTTTTCAGCGGGCCACAAGTTCTCTTGGCTTGCAAGGCATCGCTTTCGACACGCGTGACGCGCAGACGTTGAACCGAGCCCTTGAAAACGCAGTCCAGCAGGGCGTCAGTGCAGTGCTTATGCCCGGTGATGCGGTTCCAGTGGCCAACCGCGCCGCCATCATCGCATTCGCGGCCAAGCAAAAGCTGCCTGTGATGTATACGGGGCGGGATTTCGTCGTGGCAGGCGGCCTGATGTCGTACGGAGTGGACTATCCACACCTCTATCACCGCGCTGCATCCTACGTCGACAAGATATTCAAGGGCACGAAGCCAGGGGATCTTCCGATCGAGCAGCCGACCAAGTTCGAGTTCCTGATTAACATCAAAACCGCGAAAGCCGCCGGCATCGCCATCCCCAGGGAGCTTCTCTTGCGCGTCGACGAGGTGATTGAGTGATGCGGTGGAAGACGTGGTCTGTGGCTGTCTTTGGTTTGCTGTCCGCGCTCGCCGCGCAGGCGCTCGCGCAGCCGTTTCCATCGAAGCCGGTGAAGATCGTGGTGCCGACGACGCCGGGCGGGGCGACCGATGCGCTGTCGCGCTCGATCGGTGCGCGGCTCTCGGAGATCTGGGGACAGCCGGTGGTGGTGGAGAACAAGCCCGGTGCGACGCAGATCATCGGCGGGGAGTACGTGGCGAAGTCGCCGCCCGACGGCTACACGCTGATCGTCTCGGACGCGGCGACGTTCATCATGAATCCGATCCTGCACAAGACGCTACCCTACGACGGGCTGCGCGCGTTCACGCCGATCACGCTGCTCGTGCGCTTTCCGTGGGTGGTGGCGATCCACCCGTCGATCCCGGCGAATGACTTCCGGGAGTTCGTCGCTTATGCGAAGGCGAATCCCGGCAAGCTCGCCTACGGCTCCTTTGGCACCGGCTCGTCGGGGCACATCAGCGTCGACTATATGAAGAAGCTGCTCGGCATCGACATCATCCACGTGCCGTACAAAGGGGCGGGACCCGCGGTGACCGATCTTCTCGCCGGCCAGATCCAGATGATGATGGTGACGCCGCTCCTGGTTGAGCCGCACGCGCGCGCCGGCAAGCTCAGGCTCATCGCCGCCGCCACGCCGAACCGCATCCCTCGGCTGCCGGACCTGCCGACGGTGGCGGAATCCGGCGTGCCGGGATACGAAGCAGGCACCTGGTTCGCGCTCGCGGGGCCAGCCGGCATGCCGCGCGAGGTGATCTACGCGATCTACGACCAGGTGAAGAAGGTGCTGAACGAGCCCGCATTCAGGCAGAAGCTGGTCGACCAGCAATGGTTCGAGATCGTCGCCGACACGCCGGACGAGTTTGCGGCGTTCCTGCAGAAGGATTACACGCGCTGGGAAAAGCTGATCCGCCTCTCCGGCGTGAAAGTGGAGTGACTATGGACTACTACATGGCGGACTTCGACATCCAGCAGGCCGCGGGCCTCGTCGTCGCAGTCGTGCTCGGCGCGCTGATCGGCTTCGAGCGCGAGCTGCGCAAGCACGCGGCAGGCCTGCATACCAATGCGCTTGTCGCGCTCGGCGCCTCGGCCTACGTGATCGCCGGCACGGCGATCGGCGACGACACGGCGCCGGCGCGCATCGTCGGCCAGGTGGTGGTCGGCGTCGGCTTCATCTGCGCCGGACTGATCTGGCACCGCAACGGGACAGTCAGCGGCCTCAACACCGCGGCGACAGTCTGGTGCTCGTGCGCGGTGGGGGTGTTTGCGGGCTTTGGCCTTCTGGGCTGGGCGTTGTTCGTCGCGATCCTCGTGGTGCTGGCGAACGTGATCTTCCACGCGATCGAGCAACGTGTCAGTGGGCCCTCGTAACGCCACCGAGATCTTCCTCACCTTCGCGCGCATCGGAGCCTCCGGCTTCGGCGGCGTGAATTTCTGGATCCGGCGCATCATCATCCAGGAGAAGCGCTGGATCACCGACCAGGAATACCTCGAAGGCCTCGCCATCGGCCAGATCCTGCCCGGGCCGAACGTCTACAACCTCACGGTGATGCTCGGCTACCGCTTCGGCGGCATGCGCGGCGCCTTCGCCGCGGTCGCGGGCCTCATCGGCGCGCCGCTCGCCTTCATGGTGGCGCTCGGGCTTCTCTACCAGCGCTACGCCGAAGTGCCGATCCTCGAGCGCGCGCTCACCGGCATGACCGCGGTCGCCGCCGGGCTGCTGCTCGCGAACGTCGCCGGCATCGCAGCCGCGCTGCCGCGCAAGCTCGTGCCGTGGATGTTCCTCGCGCTCGCCTTCGTCGGCACGGGACTGCTGCGCTTTCCATTGCTCTACGTGATGGGCGTGCTCGCGCCGTTCGCGCTGGCGAGCGCGTGGAAGAAGCGCTGATGGGACTCTTCTGGCATTTTCTCTTGCTCGGCTGCCTCGCGGTCGGCGGCGTGTCGACGGTGATGCCCGACATGTACCGCTACGTGGTGGACGAGCAGGGGCTCGTCACCGGGCGCCAGTTCGCCGATCTCTACGCGCTCGCGCAGGCCGCGCCCGGACCGAACGCGCTTTGGGTGACGCTCCTCGGACTGCAGGCCGCCGGCTGGACCGGCGCCCTCGCCACCACGCTCGGCGTGCTGATCCCGGCGACGATCTTCTCGCTCATCGCGAGCGCGTTCCACGCGCAGCATCCCGATGCGCCGATCGCGCTTGCCATCCGCCGCGGCCTCGCGCCGGTGGCGCTCGGCTTCATGCTGGCGAGCGGCTGGCTGCTCCTCCGGTCCGTGGGCCACGGCATCCCCGGCTACGGCCTCGCGCTTCTCACCTTCGCCGTGGCGAGCGCCACGCGGCTCAACCCGCTGTGGCTCATGGCGGCCGGCGCGATCGCCGGCATGGCCGGGCTTTAGTTCCTGAACTGCCTCAAGGATGAAGTCTGGGGCGGCTGGGAGATGAACGTTGCCTGCTCGGACCGGGCGGGCGCATCGCACTCGGCCGGAGGTTGATAGCCCGCATCGGCAACACGCGCCGGCGCGTAGACGAGGCGCGGCGCGAGCTGGATGAGCGCCGCTTGCCCGGGCCGGACGACCACCACGCCCGGCCGTTCGACAAGCCGACCCAGATACGCGTCGCGATCGGCCTGGTCGTAGGCAAGGGCGGGCGACGAAGAGAGGGCAGCGGTGAGTGCGAGGAGCAGGGTCTTCAGCATGGCAACCTCCGAGTCGCTCCTATTTCACTGCCGCGTCCCGCTGGCCGACAGGCAGGAATCACCAGTGCGCGCGGAGCTTCCCCGAATCTTCACATTGCTTACCCGGATGGACGCGCTCTTCCAGAGCGCGCGGCCAAGGCTCGAAGGGCACGGCAGCCGCATCGCCTGGTCCGGTGCTAGGCAGGTAATCCGCGGCGTATAGTGCCCGGACCCCAATCGTCCTTGGGAGGGACCGTTGGCTCATCCGATCAAGCTCGCCGTTCTCGCCGCGTGCATCTGCGCCGGCGGCGCAATCGCCGCGGAAAGCGATTTTCGCGTGACGCTCCTCGGCACGGCATCGCCGTCGCCCCGACCTGATCGCTTCGGCCCGAGCACGCTCGTCGAGGCGGGCAACGTGAAGCTCCTGGTCGATGCGGGACGTGGCGTTCCCATCCGCCTCTGGCAGATGCGCGTGCCCATGGGCAGGATCGACGCGCTCCTCATCACGCACTATCACTCCGACCACGTTTCCGGCGTGCCGGATGTCTGGCTCACGGGCTGGCTGCAGCCGCCCTTCGGCCAGCGCAAGACACCGTTCCACGTCATCGGCCCGAAGGGCGCGAAGGAGCTGATGGACAACCTGCAGCGCGCCTACGCCGCCGACGTGAAGATCCGCCTTGCCGACGAGAAGAATCCTCCCGAGGGAATCGCGGTGAAGGTCGACGAGTTCTCGGCCGACGGCGTGGTGTTCGAGAAAGAAGGCGTGCGTGTGACCGCCTTCGAGGTCGACCACGGCGAAGTCATCAAGCCCGCCTATGGCTACCGCATCGACTACGCCGGCCGCTCCGTGGTGATCTCCGGCGACACCCGCTTCAACGAGAACGTCATCAAGTACGGCACCGGCGCCGATCTCCTGATCCACGAGCTCGGCGCGGCGAAGCCCGAGCTCCTGAAGAACCCGGTCATGCAGCGCATCATCGATCACCACACCGTGCCCCGCGACGTCGGGCGGGTGTTCGATCGCGCCAAGCCGAAGCTCGCCGTCTATACGCATATCGTGCGCCTGTCGAACGCGACCATCCCGGAGCCGAGCCTCGCCGATATCCTGGCCGAGACGCGCGAGACCTACTCCGGCCCGCTCGTGTTCGGCGAGGACTTGATGACCTTCGACGTGAGCGCGCGCGGCGTGGCGGTGTATCGCAGCGGCGGCCCTTGAGGTTCCTGTCAGGCGTATAGTCCCCGGACCAATCGCGGTCGGGGAGGGCTGATTGGATCGTCGCCAGGCCATCGGAGCGATCGGCGCGCTGAGCGCCGTTGCACCTTTCACTGCTTTCGCTCAACAAAGCGGTACGCCGCTCATCGGATTCCTAGGTACGGGTTCGGCCGCCGAGCGCGCCGGGATGGTGGGCCGCTTCCAGAAGGGATTGCGAGAAGGCGGATACGTCCCCGGCAAGAACGTCCGCATTGAATATCGCTGGGCGGACGGACATTACGAGCGCCTGCCCGACCTCGTGGCCGACCTGATCGAGCGCAAGGTCGCCGTCATCGCGACCTCCGGCGGCGCGCAATCTGCGCTGGCGGCCAAGGCCAGGACCTCCACTGTTCCGATCGTTTTCATCTCGGCTTCCGATCCGGTGAAGACGGGTCTCGTCGCGAGCCTCAGCCGGCCGGGCGGCAACGTGACCGGAGTCGCGAGCATCGCCACAATGCTCGATGCCAAGCGGCTAGAGATCCTCTGCGAGCTCCTGCCGCGTGCGAAGACGATCGCTTATCTCGCTTCGCCCAAGGAGCCTCGGAACGAGGCGACAACGGCGGAGGTCCGGGCTGCCGCAGAGGCCAAAGGGATCCGCCTGCAGGTCGTAACGGCCACCGAGGCGGCGGAGATCGACGCGGCATTCGAGCAGCTCAGGAAAGCGAAGCCCAATGCGCTGCTCGTGGCGACGACCGGCGTTTTCACGACGCGGCGCGAGCAAATCGTCGCCCGGGCAGCCAGGCACGGCATACCAGCCTCCTACCATCGGCGCGAATTTGTCGCCGATGGCGGGCTGATGAGCTATGGGCCGGACTACGACGACGTCTATCGCATGCAAGGCCTCTACACCGCCCGTATCCTCAAAGGCGAAAAGCCGGCCGACCTGCCGGTGAGCCAGGAGACCCGGATCGTCCTGGTTGTCAACCTGAAGACCGCCAAGGCGCTGGGCATCCAGGTGCCGCGCGATTTCCTGCAACGGGTGGATGAGGTCATTCAATGAGTTCCGCCGCCGACATCCGCGCGCAGCTCAGGCATCCGGTCATCGACGGCGACGGTCACTGGATCGAGCCGATCCCGGTGTTCCTCGAGTTTGTCCGCGACGTCGCCGGCGCGAAGGCGCTCGACGATCTGCGCGCGCTCTGGAAGAGGAACGACGAGTGGTATCGCGCCGGCTCCGCCGAGCGCCAGCACAAGCGCCTGCGCCGCACGATCTGGTGGGGCACGACGGCGAACACGCGCGACAAGGCGACGGCGCTCTTGCCGGCATTGCTGAACGAGCGGCTGCCCGAGCTCGGCATCGACTTCGCCGTGATCTACCCGACCTTCGGCCTGCTCATCAACAGTTTCCAGCCCGACGAGCTGCACGCGCAGGCTTGCCGCGCCTACAACCGGATGACCGCGGAGATGTTCGCGCCGTACAAGGGGCGCTTTGCGCCGGTCGCGATCATCCCGGCGCGCACGCCGCAGCAGGCGCTCGCCGAGCTCGACTACGTGGTGCAGGACCTGGGCTTGCGCGCGATCATGATCCGCGGCAACCAGGAGCGGCCGATTCCCGCGGCGGCGCAGGGCATCGAAGCGCAGAAGGCGGCCTGGTACTGCGACAACATCGCGCTCGACAGCCCGTACGACTACGAGCCGTTCTGGCGGCGCTGCGAGGAGCTGAAGGTCGCGGTGACGCACCACTCCGGCAGCCCGCGCTGGGTCGATCGCGCCTCGATCACCAACTTCACCTACAACCACGTCGGACACTTCGCCGAGGCGAACCACGCCTTCGCGCGGGGCGTGTTCCTCGGCGGCATCGTGCGCCGCCATCCGCGCCTCAACTTCGGCTTCATGGAAGGCGGCGTGAGCTGGGGCTGCCAGCTCTTCCTCGATCTCGTCGAGCACTGGGAGAAGCGGCGCCGCTCGGGCCTGCAGAACCCGGGCGCGACCGACAAGGAGGAGCTGGCGCGCCTCATCCGCGACTACGGCGATGCGCGGCTGAAGGCGGCCGCGGCCGCGATCGTGAGCGAGCCCGACGTCTTCCGCCCCGAGCGCAGCCTCGCGGAGCTCACGCGCCCGGAAGACCTGCACGACGATTTCGACGCGGCGGGCATCGCCTCGAAGGACGACGTGCGCTCGACCTTCGAGCACTACTACTTCGGCTGCGAGGCCGACGACCGCGCCACCATGTGGGCGTTCGACCCGCGGCTGGGGGCGCGCCTGCGCCCGATCTTCAGCTCCGATTTCGCGCACTTCGACGTGCCGGATTTCGGCGAGGTGATGCCGGAGGCCTACGAGAACGTCGAGCGCGGATTCATGAGCGAGCAGGACTTCAGGGAGTTCACCTTCACCAACGTCGCGCGCCTGCACGCCGGCAACAACCCGGACTTCTTCGCCGGCAGCGTCGTGGAGCAGGCGGTGGCGGCGGAGCTGGAAAAATCGCCTTAAGTTTTTCTTAAGCCGTTCGACACCACGATTCGCACGTGCCCCGTTAGACACCCGGGAGGAGGGGATGCGCACATCTCGAGTGGTGCTGGTCGTTTCCGCTGTCTCGCTTCTTGCCGCCTGCGCCGGGACGGCGCCGCCGGCGCACAAGCCGGTGGCCAGCGTGCCGCCGCTCGATCCGAAGGTGAGCCGCGTGCTGGTCGGCGCCGGCATGCTGAATCGCGGCGACGCGCAGGGCGCGCCGCTCATGAGCGTGCGCCAGGTCGGCCCGGTGTACGTCGACGGCAGGTGGGTCGGCGACCTCGCCGAGGACGCGTACATCGTCGTCGACCTGAAGCCCGGCGCGCACGAAGTCGGCTGCTCGCCGCTCGAGCCGGTGAGGAACTACATCGAGCCGAGGAAGGTGAGCTTCGAGGCGGGCGAGACGAAGAGCCTCGTGTGCGACATGACGACGCGCGTCGGCCTTGCGCAGAAGTATTCCAGCAAGACCTACGTCGAGCCGCGCGCGATCAGTCCCGCCGCGGCCGTCGTCGACTACAAGAAGCTCCCCTGAGGGGAGCGCGGCTTACAGCGGCTTGATGTTCGCCGCCGCGGGGCCCTTCTGGCCCTGCGTGACGTCGAACGAGACCTTCTGCCCTTCCTTCAGCGATTTGAATCCGCTCATCTGGATCGCGCTGTGGTGGGCGAAGAGATCCTTGCCGCCGTCGTCCGGGGTAATGAAGCCGAAGCCCTTCGAGTCGTTGAACCACTTCACGGTGCCTGTTGCCATGTTCATACTTCCTTTTGGAGTCGCGAGGCGGATCCGGCCTCGCACGCGGGCATGACGATCAAGGGAAGAATGGGACGGCCACTGCGGGATACCGCGGGGCACCACGGTCGCGGGTCTGGAGGGACTGCGCACTTCGCTGCTTGAAGATCACTGCGGCGCGGAATATATCAGTATTCGCGGTCAGGCGCGCTTTCATCCCTCCGAAAGCCGTCGGTCTTCGCGTCCCACGGGAACATGAAGGCCGCATAGGGCAGGGTGGCCGCGAATACGATGAGCCACCAGGCCAGCATCCCGCCTACGCTGCCGAGGCCGCCGCCGAAGGTGACGAGCGACTGGAACGGGAAGCCGATCAGGGCGCAGATCACGGCGAGCCCGATGCCGATCGGCCAGTAGAGCATGGTGGCGACGACCGTGGTCATCATCACCAGCTTCCCAAACCTCACCGGGCGCGTTGCTGGCGCCGCGCTGCCTTGAGCGCCTCGCCGCACAACGCCACGAGCTCGGGCTCGTTCAGGCGCTCGGCGTTGGCGCGCAGCTGCTTGATCTCCAGCGGCGAGAGCCGCGCGATCCGCTCGGGCGTCCATTCCAGGGCGTTGCCGTGCTTGAACATGCCTTTGGGCGCTTTGTCGGCTGCGCTCATAAACCACCTTTGGAAATCCGAGCTGGGAGAGGACCTTCGCTGCCGCTCGGCTTTGGAACACTTGCTCCCCTGAGTCTTTATATCACCCTTTGGCAGCCCGAAATGACGCGGGGCCGGCTCTCGCCGGCCCCGCTGCACTGCCGTACCGAGTACGGGATTCGCCTTAGCTCGTCGGCGCGTTCTTGTCTTTCTTCTGCTGCTTTTTCGCCTGCTTGGCGGCCTTCTTGTCCTGCTTCATCTTCTGCTTGTCGGCCTTGACCTGTTGCTTGTCGGCCGCGACGGCCGCCTGGTCGCCGGCCTTCTTGTCGGCCTTGCGCTTGGCCTTGTCCTGCTTGATCTGGTCCTTGTCCTTCTGGACCTGGTCTTGCGCCGTGGAGCCCGCCGGGCTGTTGGGGCTGGTGCTCGATTGCGCGAACGCCGCGCCGCCAAAGGCCATGAGCGTAGCAAGTGCGATGGCTTTCAATTTCATATGGATCTCCTATAGGTTTTGGACTGCTCGTGCCTCAATAACGCACCACCTCTGCACGGGATGACAGAATCGCGGCCAGGACCGGAAATTCGAGGAACCAGCCACCTGTGTCGTCGATCCCCTACACTTCCAGGCGAACGATGCGAGTCCTATGCCCTGTTGCTGCAATCGCCGTGCCGGCTACGAGGAGGATTTGAAATGAACGTGCGCCCGAGCTTTGCCATCGCCGCGGCGGCCCTTGCCGCGTGCGCCGCACCGCAAGCCGTCGACAACACGCCGGAGAACCCGACCGCCGTCCTGGAGACCGTCGTCACCAACGGCGGCATCGCCGGCATGTTTGCGTTCGAGGTGACGGAGAAACGCTGGGTGCGTCCGAACATGCGGCGCGAGGAGCACACGCTCAAGGGCACCGGCACCTTCAGCCGCTACCTCGTCAACGCGGTCGCCGGCGGCGGCGATGCGTCGATCACGCGGCTGGACGAAGACAAGCTGTGGGGGCTGCATCTGCGCAAGAAGGAGTACACCGAGTGCCCGGCGCACGGCTGCCCGGTGCCGCCGGCGGCGGAGAAGGAGGAGAAGCAGCGCGAGGACGAGCAGGCGAAGGAGGAGCCGAAGCAGCAGACCGAGCCCAACTGCACGACGCACGTCACGAGCTCCAACTTCAACGTCAACCCGACCGGCGAGAAGAAGAGCATCAACGGCTTCGACGCGAGCCAGTACACCGCGGCCTGGGTCCTCAAGCTCGCGGATACCAAGAAGCGCGTGACGACGAGCACCGTCAGCTTCGACATCTGGACGACGCCGCTCGCGCAGCCGATGCGCGATGCGTTCGCCGTCGAGCAGCAGTTCATGAAGAGCTACGGCGCACGCGCGCGCCCGGGGCCCGACCGCACGCAGCCGATGCCGGCGGAGGTGACCCGCATGATGAGCGGCTACCTGTCGAGCCTGCGGCCGCAGGACCGCGCGCAGCTGCAGAACGCCGGCAAACAACTCTCGAAGATCCAGGGCCATCCGGTGTACACGCACATCGAGTGGCACCTGGAGGGCGACGCCTGCGGCGACAAGGGCCCCGAGAAAAAAGAGCAGTCGAGCTCGCCGACCAGCGTGCAGGGCATGCTCGGCAGCATGGCCGGCAGCCTCTTCAAGAAGGACGAAAAGCCCGCCGGCCCGCCGCCGATCCTCTCCTTCACGGTCGAGGTGAAGCAGCTCGGCGTGCAGCCGGTGAAGGACAGCGTCTTCGCCGTGCCCGCGGGCTTCAAGAAGGTGAACTGAAGGGATGAGCCGCCAGGCCGCCGTCTCCGCCATCGAGAAGTACTTCGACTCGGGCGGCTTCATCGCCGACCTCGGCCGCCGCGTCGCGATAAAGACCGAGAGCCAGAACCCCGAGCGCCAGGCCGAGCTCGAGCGCTACCTCGAAGTGGAAATGTCCGAGTCGCTCGCGAAGCTCGGCATGACCTCTCGCATCTTTCCCAATCCTCGCGGCAGCGGCGGCCCGTTCCTGGTGGCCGAGCTGATCGAAGACCCCAAGCGCCCGACCGTCCTCCTCTATGGACACGGCGACGTCATCCGCGGCCAGGACGGCGAGTGGCGCGCGGGCCTCGGTCCCTGGAACGTGAAGCAGGAAGGCGCGCGCATCTACGGCCGCGGCACCGCCGACAACAAGGGCCAGCACACCATCAACCTCGCCGCGATCGAGGCGGTGCTGCGCACGCGCGGAAGACTGGGTTTCAATCTCAAGGTCCTCCTCGAAACGGGCGAGGAAACGGGCTCACCCGGCCTGAAGGAATTCTGCGAGCAGAACAAGGAACTCCTCAAAGCCGACGCGCTCATCGCCTCCGACGGCCCGCGCCTGCAGCCCGGCCGCGCGACGATCTACCTCGGCACGCGCGGCGCGCTCAACTTCGTCCTCACCGTCGACCCCGGCAAAGGCGCGCACCACTCGGGCAACTGGGGCGGACTCCTCGCGAACCCCGGCATCATCCTCGCGCACGCGATCGCTTCGATCACCGACGCGCGCGGCTCCATCCGCATCCCGGAGTGGCGCCCCAACACGCTGACTCCCTCGGTTCGCCGCGCGTTGGCCGATCTGCCCGACATCAGTGGCGGCGACGACGGCCCGACGATCGACCCCGACTGGGGCGAACCCTCACTCACTCCCGCGGAGCGCGTCTTCGGCTGGTGCAGCTTCGAAGTCCTCGCCTTCGTCACCGGCAATCCCGACAAGCCGGTGAACGCCATCCCCGCACGCGCGAGCGCAACGTGTCAGCTGCGCTACGTCGTCGGCATCGACCCGAACGACATCATCCCCGCCTTACGGCGGCACCTCGACAAGCACGGCTTCCCGATGGTGAGCGTCGCGCCGGCCCGCGAAGCCATCTTCCACGCGACCCGCCTCGATCCCGAATCGCCCTGGGTGAAGTGGGCCGCCGCCTCCATCGAGCGCACGACCGGCGCGAAGCCCGCGATCCTCCCGAACCTCGGCGGCTCACTCCCGAACGAAGTCTTCGCCGACATCCTCGGCCTTCCCACCGTCTGGATCCCTCACTCCTACGCCGCGTGCTCGCAGCACGCTCCGAATGAACACCTGTTAGCGCCGGTCGTCCGCGAAGGGCTGCGAATCATGGCTGGGGTGTATTGGGATCTTGGAGAAAAGTAGTTCGCGAGCGGCTAGCTACCACTGCGCTGTCGGTTGTCGAAACGTGCGTTGGCTTCCTCGATGGTGAAGATAACGCCCCAACCATCGATCCGCCCCAAATCATTTCCCACATAGAGCGATCCGAGCCAGAGACTGCTGAGTACCCAGACCGACGCGAATGTCCTTAGGTCTGGCGTCGCTGCCTTCAGTACGTCTGCGTGCTGTAGGTCACGTGCGGTGAAGTTCGCATAGACCAAGATATTCAACGCAGCCGCATTGGAGTAATGCTTCGCGCGCTTCTGGGCGATGGTGTTGGCAATCCAATTTGGTCCTTCCCTGTGGCCACGCTCTGGCTCGTACGGTATCGCGCGAACCTCGCCTCGAGCGAGAGCCTTGAATTCGGCGCCGCGCTGGCGCTCGGGCTGCATCGTTTCAACTAACTGAAAGGCGTACTCACGGTTGCCGACCTTAATGAAGAAATCGGCTTCGTGGTCAGCGGTGTCGTTAACAGCGGCACTACAAGGTGCTACGTGTCTTTCGTAGCCCAGCCCAAACATCGCCGCACACCACTTCTCGGTCAACTTGCGGTGAGCGGCCTCATTAAAGAGGCGGTCTTGGGGGATAGCCGACATCTCGCGGTCGGCCTGCTCGAGTAATGCTAACGGGGCTTCGTATCTAACGCCCTTCTGCATCTAGAGCTATCGGGATCGCTGGGCTTGCAATGTAGTGCGACAGAAATCGGTTGTACTCGAGTCACGCGTGTGTTCGTAGCCTGCTTGAAAACTGAAAAGCGATGCAGCTAGTGCGAGGGCAAGCAACGGTGCTTTCAGCATTCCAACTACGGCGACTTTGAAGCTACGTTTGTCCATATGCATCTCCTTGTTGTCATCGAAAGAGTTGCTACGGACACACCCGTTAACCACCAGGTCCTCGATACGAGGCTCGAGAATCGAGTACAACCGACTCAACGAGCATTCTACTACTTGCGCTTAGCAAGAGCGTTTTCTGCTTTTACCAGCGTAGACTTTGCGCAGGTCGCTGGCATGGGGGTTCAAAAATGAAGTTTCTTATTTCGTTAGCTGCGCTGGTTTGGATGACTACGGTTGCGCAGGCAGGTGTTACCAGGATCGAAACGATCTCAAGTGGTGCTTTCGCCGAAAGCAAGGCTTTTGGCGAAGTCGGTGCGTATACGCGAATCACCGGCCGTTTCCACGGTGAGCTCGATCCGAATCTGCCGGCGAACAAGGCGATCGTAGATCTCGCCAGGGCG
>Ga0134121_10002888_pt1 | contig 14568 bp, 13 predicted proteins | sample KB301_FD_96463 | JGI IMG/M metagenome (GOLD analysis project Ga0134121, IMG submission 96463) | Terrestrial soil microbial communities without Nitrogen fertilizer from Kellogg Biological Station, Michigan, USA - KB3-0-1 | ecosystem: Environmental > Terrestrial > Soil > Unclassified ...
CCGCCGTGGGTGGCCGACGATGTTTGGTAGAGGTCGCGGATCGGCGTCGTGAAGTTGGCGTAGCCGGGCGCCGGGCGAATGTGGAACAGCTGGTTGGCCGATAGCTCGCCGTGGAAGATGTTGCCGCCGACGAGGCTGTAGGTCGTCGCCATCTCGTGCGGGCCGATGACCTGGCGGTGCAAGATCGAGGACGTGAAGCCGGGTGATAACTCCTCCATGCGCGCGATCAGGCGATCGGCGTAGGCGTCGAGCTCGGCGGTGTGCGGTGCCGCCGCGAACGTGTGCGGCACCCACTGGGTGAACATCGACATCACGTGATGGCCGGGTGGGGCGAGCGTCTTGTCGAACACGCTGGGGATGCAGATGTCGGCGAACGGCAGGCGCGCGGGGGTGCCGGCGACCGCGTCCTGAAACGCGTGCTCGATGTCGTCGAGCGAGTCGGCCAGGACGATCGTGCCGCCATGGACCTCGGGATCGAAGCCGGGCTTGCAGGTGAACTCGGGCAGGCGATCGAGGGCGAGGTTCAGCTTGACGGTTCCGCTGCGCGTCTTCCAGCGCTCGATCGACGTGACGAAGTCGCCGGGCAGGTCGGCGCGATCGAGGTGGCGGAGGAAGGTGATCGTGGGGTGGGTCGTGGCAATGATCGCGTCGGCGTCGAACTCGTCGCCGCCCGCGAGCACCACGCCGGTTGCGCGGCCCTCGCCGACCTTGATCTTCACGACCTCGGCCTCGGTGCGGATCGTCGCGCCGAACGACTCGGCCGCCGCGCGGATCGCCTGGGTCACGCCGCCCATGCCGCCTTCGGGGAAGCCCCACGAACCGGCCGGTCCGCCGCCGGCATCGCCGACATCGCCCAGCTTGTGGTGCGCCATCACGTAGGCGGTGCCCGGCGAGCGCGGGCCGGCCCAGCCGCCGATCACGCCGCTGACCGCGAGCACACCGCGCACGGCGTCGGACTCGAAGCGCTCCTCGAGCAGGTCGGCCACGCTCATGGTCATCAGGCGGGTGACATCGCCGACGCCGCGCTCGTCGAGCTTGCGGAACCGCCACGCGACGCGGAGCGCCGCGAAGAGATCGGCCGGGCGCTTGCTGCCGAGCCGCGGCGGCACCTGGGTCAGCATCGGTCCGAGCAGCGCACCGAGCCGTCCGAGCCAGGCGTCCCAGCGCTCGATCTCGCCAGCGTCGCGCGCGGAGAACTTCGCGATCTCGGCGCGGCGCCGGCCGGGATCGTCGGGCATCATCAAGTAGCGGCCGTCGCGCCGAGGCACGAAGTACGGGAACTGCGGGTAGATCTTGTAGCCGAACCGCGCGAGCTCGAGCTCGTCGGCCACGGCCCGGGGCAGGAGGCTCACGACGTACGACAGCGCGGTCATCTTGTAGTCCGGGCCCCACGGGGTCTCGGTCACCGCCGCCCCGCCCACCTTGTGGCGGCGCTCGAGCACGGTGACCCGCCGGCCGCGCTTGGCGAGCAGGCCCGCGGCGACGAGGCCGTTGTGGCCACCGCCGATCACGATCACATCCCAGCGAGCGCTCACGCGATCTTGTATCGCACAGCGCGGGGCGCTGTCACAGCGCGCCGAGCATGCGCGCGAAGTAGACCGCGAGCGCTGCCACCGCGGCGGCAGCGGGGATCGTGAAGATCCAGCCCCAGACGATCCGCGTCGCGAGCCCCCACCGGATGCCGCGCGCCTTGGTCACCGAGCCGACGCCGACGATCGCGCCGGTGATGGTGTGCGTCGTCGACACTGGGATCTGGAGGTTCGTCGCGAGGAACAGCGTGGCGGCGCCCGCCATCTCGGCGCAGAACCCGCCGACCGGCTTCAGGTGCGTGAGGCCCATGCCCATCGTCTTGACGATCCGCCAGCCGCCGATGGCGGTTCCGAACGCCATCGCGCTGTAGGACGCGACCATCACCCAGTACGGCGCCTTGCCGTCAGCGGTCAGCATCTGGGGCGCCCCCGCGATCATGACCGCCCAGATCACGCCGGCGGTCTTTTGCGCGTCGTTGCCGCCATGCCCGACCGAGTAGAGGCCCGCCGACACCAGCTGTCCGAGCCGGAACACGCGGTCGACCTTCTGCGGGCGCATCTTGCGGAATAACCAGTACACCGTGAACATGAAGATGCTGCCGAGCACGAGCCCGATCAGCGGCGCGAGCGGGATGAAGTACACCGTCTTGTAGATCGATGGCAGCTTGAGCGTCTTCCATCCTCCGAACGCTAGCCCGGCGCCCGACAGGCCACCGATCAAGGCATGCGAGCTCGACGACGGCAATCCGAGCCACCACGTGAACAGGTTCCACAGGATCGCGCCACCCAGCCCGCAGATCACGACCCAGACGTACGCGGTCCGGAGGGCGAGCTCACCCGCCTGACCGTGGGGGATGTCGATGTGGAGGGTCTTGGCGATGGTGTCGGCGACGCCGATCTTGAAGATGAAGAGGGCGATGAAGTTCGCGAGCGCCGCCCACAGCACCGCCATGCGCGGCGACAGCACGCGCGTCGACACCACGGTCGCGATCGAGTTCGCGGCGTCGTGGAACCCGTTGATGATGTCGAACACCAACGCCACGACGATCGTGATGATAACGATGAACGAGAGGTCCATGGCTGCTCAGGTCACAGGGTCAGGCGTGCTCGAGGATCACGCCCTCGATGATGTTCGCGACGTCCTCGCAGCGATCGCTCGCGTTCTCGAGGTTCTCGTAGACCTCTTTCCACTTGATGACAACGATCGGATCTTTCTCTTCCTTGAACAGCCGGGCGACCGAGCGGCGCAGGATCGCGTCGGCCTCGTTCTCGAGCCGGTTGATGTCGATGCACAGCTTGAGCGTGGCCTGCGGATCCTTGAGCGAGCGCAGCCCGCGCACCGCGGCCTCGACCTGCATCGCCGCGCGGTGCAGCACGTCGGCGAGATCGCGGACGTCGTTGGTCATCACGACGAGCTCGTAGAGCTCGAGGCGCTCGGCGGCGGCCTCGACGAAGTCCATCACGTCGTCCATCTTCGTGATCAGCCGGTGGATCGAGTCGCGATCGATCGGCGTGATGAACGTCTTGTGCAGCGCCTCGACGCAACGGTGGGTGATGGTGTCGGTCTCGTGCTCGATGTCCGAGATCCGCCGGCACTTCGCCGGGATGTTGGCGCCCGTCGTGACGAGCGACAGGAACTCCTTCGTGCCTTCGATCGTCAGCGCGGCGTGCTGCTCGAAGAAATCGAAGAAGCTGGTCTCGCGTGGCAGAAACCGACCGAACATGCAGCCTCCTAGGCGAGCGTGTAACACAGCTGCGCCGGGCACGTCATCGACGCGGCGGCTCAAACGCTAGAGGCGGCTCAACGCTAGGCGAAGCGCCCTTCGCGCAGATACTGCACGACCAGGCCGTGCACGCGTACGTCGTTCATGATCCAGGTGTGCGTCGCATCGACCTGCGCGAAGTCGGCCATGCCGTCGAGCCGGGTCTCGTCGACCGCGACCGTGCCGTCGTTCGCGACGCCGGGTGGAAACCACCGCCCGAGGGTCCAGCTGGTCGGGTTGGTCAGCGCGCGAGCCCGCGTCCCCGCGATCACGGCGAACGGGGCGGGTGGGGGCGGCCACGCAGCCCCATCGGCAAGCTCGCGTCCGGCCGGCCCGTAGGCCCAGCGGAACATCGCGTTGGTCGCCAGACCGGCGGCGAGCCGGCTGCCCTGGTTGGGCGGCGCCAGCATGACGATGCGATCCCACGCGATCCGTGGATCGTGGAGGTGGCGCACCACGATGCCGCCCAGCGAGTGAGTGACCGCGCTGATCGGGCGGCCGGCCGCGACCGCGGCGATCGCGCCGGCCAACGTGCTCGCGAGCTCGGCGATCGAGTGGCGCCGCGACGGGTAGGTCTGGCGCCAGGTCTCGAAGCCGTGCGCGCGGAGGTGCGCGTCGAGCTTGGCCATCGAACCATGGCCGCGCGCGAGCCCGTGCAAGAGCACGACGAGCGGCTTCACGGCGGCGGATCCCGATCGTGATCCCGGTCCTGGTCCTGGTCGCGGTCGAACTCGGCGTCGAGGTCGGCGTTCCTGCGTGCGCGCCACGATTCTTCTGGATCATCGCGCCGGGAATCGCCGGGCGGGAACAGCGCGGCGAGCTCTACCGGCTTGACCTCGGTGACGACGCGGATCACCTCGCCGGCCAGCTGCTCGCGCTCGCGGCGCAGCGCGCGGACCTCGTGGCGAAACCGCAGCCGGCGCGACAGCACCCCGAACGCGCGGCGGACCAGGCGCAGCCGATCGAGCACGCGCAGCGTGGCGATGCCGGACAGCGGCAGCACGAGCGTGGCGGCGAGCGCGAGCCAGAACCCGGCACGCCACCACAGCACGCCGACCGCGACGGCGTACGACAGGAGGACCAGCAGCATGCCGATCAGGAGCTTCGTGGTGGCGATGACGTCCTTGCGCGGCGTGAGGCGCGGCCCGGCGATCCGCGCGAACGCCACGGTGGGGACGTGGAACGGCGCGCCGGGCACCGTGAGCGGCAGCCAGAACGCGACGAGCGTGAGGTGCCGCAGCATGCGGGTGGAGACCTCGCGCTTGGAGAGGTCGCGCGCGAGCTCGCGGTCGGTGACGCCGAGCTCGTCGAGCTGGTCCTGGTAGGCGCGGACCCGCGCCATCAGCTCGGCGACGCGCGGGTCGGCGGCGACCGCGCCATAGTAGGTGTTGAACCGCCGCGCGAGTTCGACGCGATCCTCGATCGAGATCTCCTGCGGCTGATACAACCTGCGCACGGTGTCGAGCGCGCGCACGGTGTCCCAGTCCGGCGCGTTGATCGTGAGGCGGCGCAGCGCACCGTCGAGCTCGGCGGTCAGCGCACGCACCGCATCGGTTTCGGCTGCCTCCGAACCTCGAGACCCGGCCCCGGGCGACACCATGATCGGTGCGCCGTACTGCACGAGCACGCGGCTGCGAAACCGCTTGGGGTGAATGAACGTGAGGCCGCACGGCACGATCGCGATCGGCGCCGTTGCGTGGCGCGCCCCGCCGAGCGCGAGCCGCGCGGCGCCGGTCTTGAGCTTCGCGAGATGGGACTCGTCGTGCGACAGCCCCTCGGGGAAGATCCCGATGGCGCCGCCGGCCTCGAGCACCGCGAACATCGCGGCGAACGCCGACTCGTTGTCGATCTCTCGGGGGCGGCCCCCCACACCGCCGGCAGCGCCGACGGGGGCCGACGGGACCGACGGGGCCGACGGTACATCGCGTCGTAGCGCACCATCGTGATCGTCGCGCCGCTTGATCGGAACGGCACCGAGGCCGCGGAGCACCGCGCGCATGAGGCGGCCCCGGAACAGCGCGTCCTTCGCCGCGAAGTGCACCTTGCGGCCGCACGTCGTGATGATCAGGATCGGATCGATCAGCGAATTCGGGTGATTGCCGGCGAACAAAACGCCCCCGGTCGCTGGAATGTTCTCGAGCCCGACGACCTCGATCTGGCGAAAGAACACCCGGGTCACGACGCGCAGGAACCACGTCAGGATCCGGTACACCACCCCGGGATGGTACCAGGGTCGCTGTCAGCTCGGCGTCATAGCGTTGGCAGGCCGCGCCACGGCGCGAGCGGGAAGGCGGCCTCGATCGCCGCGATGGCCGCAGCGTCGAGCACGACGGGATCGGCACCGGCGAGCTCGTCGACGTGCTCGGCGTGCGACGACTTGGGGATCGCGAACGACGACGCGTGGCGCGTCAGGAACGCCAGCGCGACCTGGCGCGGCGTGGCCCCGATCCGCTTGGCGATCTGCGAGAGCGCCGGGCTCGACGGGAACCCGCCGCGGCTGCCGAACGGGCTGTAGGCGACGAGGGCCGTACCGTGCTGCTCGCACCACGGCAGGATGCGGTGCTCGATCGTGCGCTGGCCGAGGTGATAGAGCACCTGGTTGCACGCGATCTTGCCTGGGCCGACGAGATGCTCGGCCTCGGCGAGATCCTCGTCGTCGAAGTTCGACACGCCCCAGGCGCGGATCTTGCCTTGCTGGCGCAGGGTCTCGAACGCGCGGAGCGTCTCGGCGAGCGGCACGTCTTCGCGCCAGTGCAGGAGGTAGCAGTCGAGGTGATCGGTGCGGAGCCGGCGCAGGCTGGTCTCGCACGCCGCGAGCGTCCCGGCGTAGGTCGCGTTGCGCGGCAGCACCTTCGAGACCAGGAAGATGCGGTCGCGCACGCCCGCGATCGCATCGCCGACCAGGGTCTCGACCTTGCCGCTGCCGTAGAGCTCGGCGGTATCGACGTGCACCATGCCGAGCTCGATCGCGCGGCGGATCGCCGCGATCGCGGCCTTGCGGTCGTCGCGCTCCATGTTCCACGTGCCGATGCCCAGCACGGGAACGCTGGAACCGGCGGGTCCGAACTGACGCACGCGCATGTGAACATCGTACTCCCGCCGGCAGGCGCTATCATCTGCACGTGTCGTCCTTGATCGAGTCGCTCGCCGTGCGCATCACGCTCGGCGATGTCCGGCCGGCTCCGGATGCCACCCGCCGCGCCGCGGTCGCCATCGTGCTCCACGAGGAGCCGTCGCCGCGCGTGCTGCTGATGAAGCGCGCCGAACGTGCCGGCGATCCATGGTCGGGGCACATCTCGCTTCCCGGCGGTCGCTACCAGGCGAGCGACGGCGATCTCCGCATCACCGCGATCCGCGAGACCCGGGAGGAGCTCGGCATCGATCTCGAGGGCGCGCGCCTCCTGGGTAACCTCGCGCCGCTGTCTCCGCGGTCGGCCGGCCCCGAGGGAATCGAGGTCACCCCGGTGGTGTTCGCGACCTCGGTCGCGCTCGAGCCGGTGTGCGGCCCGGAGGCGCTGTCGGCGTTCTGGCTGCCGATCGATCTCGCCGCGTCCGGAGCGCTCGACGGCAAGTACCAGGTCCCGGCCTCGCAGCTGACGTTTCCGAGCTGGACCTACGAGGGCCACGTGATCTGGGGCCTGACGCGCCGGATCCTCGACGACCTGCTCGCGATCGCGCGGTAGCAGTTCAGAGCAGCGGAATGGTGATCTCGCGCGACGGCCGGGCAAACAGGTAGCCCTGGATCAGATCGATGCCGGCATCGCGCACGGCGCGGAGCTCGGCCTGGGTCTCGACGCCTTCGGCGACCACGCGGCTGCCGAGCTCGCGGCACAACGTCGCGATCGCACCGACGACCCGGCGCTTGGTCGGCTGGCGATCGATGTCGCGGACCAGCGACATGTCGAGCTTCACGATCTCCGGTTCGAGCGTGGCGAGCGCGCCCAGAGCGGCGTAGCCGGCACCGAGGTCGTCGACGGCGATCCGGTAGCCGCGCTGGCGCAGCATCGCGACCCGGGCCGGGCCGGCGACCGCGTCGAGCCCGATCCGCTCGGTGATCTCGAGGACGATCCGCGGCGCGAGCGGCGCGAGCGCGCAGTCGTCACCGAACAGATCCTCGTCGGTCAGCTCCAGCCCATGCACGTTGACGAACACCAGCACGTCGTCGGGCACGTTGACCGCGGCGCGGGCAACCGCCGTTCGCACGGTCCGGCCGAGGTCATGAACACGTCCGAGCCGCTCCGCCGTCGCGATCAGCACATCGGGCCGGGCCAGCGACTCTTCGTCGGTGCGCACCAGCGCCTCGTAGGCGAACGGGCGGTTGCGCGTGACATCGATGATCGGCTGAAACGCCATCCACGAGCGCGCGAGCGCGCTGTCGAACCGCGCGATCGTGCTGTGGAGCTCGGTGTCGGTGGTCGGCGAGATCCGCCGGCGCATCCGTGCGACGCCGTGGCGCCGTGCGGCACGCGCGACCCCGGCCGCGAGCGTCTCGTGATCGAACGGCTTGGACAGATACGACACCGCGCCGGTATCGATCGCCCGGACCGCACCGTCGAGCGATGGATCGCCGGTCATCAGCAAGACCGGCATGTCGTCATCGTGGCGGCGGATCGCTGCGATCAGCTCGAATCCGTCGATCTCCGGCATGTGGACGTCGGACACCACGCAATCGAACGGCGTGCCTTCCTCGCAGACGCTGGCGAGCGCGGCCTTGCCGCCATCGACGACCACCACATCCCAGCCCTCGCTGCCGAGCACGCGGGCGCAGACCCGGCGCATCGCGGGGTCATCGTCGACGACCAGCACGCGGCCCAGGTGCGTCTTCGTTCTGAGCTCGCCGCTTGTCACCATGCGTAACCTCTGGCCGAGTTGGCCGAGTTGACCGGCTCGAGGCCGCGCTTACCGCGGGTCCGTGCGCCTCGGCTATCCGGATCGTTCACATAGATCAGGATCGCGATCGTCACCGACAGAGATTACCGCAAACGCGATGCACGACGCAGCAGCCGTAGACCTGAACGAAGGACGATCCCGCATGCCGCGTAATCGAAGCTCCCACCATGAAGATCGGCGGCCAACGAGCAAAAGTGGGAGCCCATGTCGCGCTGATCGGCGCCGCAACGCGCAAAGTTTCCGGTAGCTGCGACCGAATCTTCTCGACCATCCGCGGTCCGGAGTTTGGCGGCGGCGGTCGTTCGATCGCTCGCCAGCGTGAGAATGTCTCACAGGGATTGCAGGTTCGAAACCGCATCCCGGCGGTGACGCATTCTGCGGCGGCAGCGATGGCGACCTCTGCGGCGCAGATGCGTTACAAGAGGGCGAAATGGCGAGCGAGCAAGTGAGCGCGCATGCGATCAAGCACGTCGACGAGACCGGCGCGCCGTGCGCACGCCATCCCGCGGCGGCGCTCGAGAGCTTGTTCCAGCTCGCGCTGGTGGGCTCGCGCGCGCCGGTGTTCCACCATGACTGCGCGTCGAAGCTGCAAGGCCTCGTGATGGCGCTCGACGAGATCCGCGAGCTGACCGCGAACGGTGATCCGGAGCTGGCCAGCGTGGTCGAGACCGCGCTCGACTCGATGCGTGAGCTGCACGCCGTGCTCAACCTGAATCGCGCGCTCACCAGGCCGCCCGAGCGGACCGAGATCGCGCTCCGCGAGCTCGTGACGAGCGCCGCCGAGCGCGCCGGCGTCAAGTTGCATGGCACGCTGCCCGACGCGATGGTCGGCGTCGCGGTGGCTTCGGTGACCCATGCGCTCGCGCTCGCGATCGATGTCGCGGCGGGGCTGGGGCGCGGACGCACGCTCGAGGTCGCCGCCGAGATCGCCGGTGGCGAGATCGAGCTCGTGCTGCACGCAAGTTCGCCTGGGCCGGCCGACGCGAGTGAAGCCCTGGCGCTCGCGTCGTTCGTCGTCGCACGCGACGGCGGCAGGTTGTGGTGTGCCACGGCCGGCGACCGGCTGTTCGTGCGGCTACCGCGCAGCTAACCCACGCGCGACATCGCCGTTGATTCCCCGCCCACAAGCGTGCGCTCGGCGGACGACAGCTCGTAGGCGTCGAGCACGGCGCGGCCGATCGCATCATCGAGCTCGCGCGCTGCAAACCCGGCATCGCCAGCGCCGGCGCGCCGGGCCGACTCGAGCTCGATCCGCTGGGCCACGAGGTGCTCGATCACCGCGCGCAGCGTGGGGTGAGGGATCGCAACCGGGAGGTTGGCGAGGTACTGGCGCTTCGGGCGTACCGAGCCGTTCAGCGCCGGTGGGAACCGCCGCGCGGCATACCAGCCATAGAGCGGCGAGTTCAGCACGGCGAGCAGATAGAGCTCCGCCGACGGCAACATCCAGACCGTCGTATCGGGGACCAGCTCGCCGTCGCGATCGATCGCGCACGCGGGCGCGGTCTGGATATCCTGGTAGAGCAGGCGCGGCGCTCGCGTCTTCACGAGCGAGCCGACCGGATCTTGTAACTCGTACCAGCGGTAGGAGCCCGGCTTGCGACCCTGCCAGGCACTAGGCCAGTCGGCCGGCCGCGGTTCGAGCGCGACGCGAAACCGCGCGAGGTGGTCGAGGACCGCGGGCAGCTCGGCGAGCTCGGTCCCGCGATCGATGAGCAGGATCCAGCGCTCGGCGACGTCGGGCAACCAGCTCCGCAGATCGCGGCCCTTCACGAACGGGCGGATCACCGCGGCCGCGGCCGGTTCCGCCGTAAGCAAGCGATCGCGCGCCGCGCGATCGAGCACGAAGGCGCGGTTGCAGCCGGTGACCACGCCGCGCGCCGGGCGCTCGGCGACGATCTCGCGCAGCGGCGGCCAGCGGGTCTCGAGCCGATCGATCAGCGCACGGTCGGCGGGCGCGTCGATGTGCCAGGGGTCCGCGCGCCAGCGCTCGCGTGCGTGTGGTGCGCCGACGCCCGCAAGCTCGATCGTGGCGCCGGCCGGGAGCCGGGCCGCCCGGATCGGCGTCTCGGGGGCCGCGCCGATCGCGCCCCACACGATGCAGGGAAACGCGTCGGCGCCGCCGAACAGCGCGGTGCGCGCGAGATCGACGATGCCCTCGACGCTGCACTGGGCCGCGAGGTGCGTGCGCAGCGCGCGGCCATACGCCGCGGTCAGCCACTTGTTCGGCGTGATCAGGCAGAACCGGCCGCCGGGTCGCGCGAGCCGGTGCACCAGCTCGACGAAGTAGACGTAGAGGTCGGCGACGCCGTCGTAGCTCGCGAATCGCCGCAGCAGCGGCTTGTGCAGGCCGAGGTGCTCCTGCCGCACGTACGGCGGATTGCCGATCACGGCGTCGAACCCGCCGCGCGTGAACACGGCCGGAAACGCGCCGGCCCAATCCAGCGCCAGCGCGTCGGCGATCTGCAGCTGCTCCGCGCCGGCGCCGAGCGTCGCGCGTGCTGCTTCGACCGCCTGCGCATCGACGTCGACGCCGTAGATGCACGTTGCCGCTCGCGCTCTCGCATCGGCGGGACCAAGCCCGGCGCGCACGAGGTGCTCGCCGAGCACGCGGATCGCGGCGAGCAAGAACGCGCCTTCGCCGATCGCCGGATCGCAGATGCGCAGGGCGAGGATCTCCTCGACCGAGCGGCCGTAGAGCAGCGGCTCGAGCGCGACCCTGGTCATCGGCTCGGTCACCTCGGGGGGCGTGTAGACCACGCCTAGCGACCGCGGATCACCCTGGAGCGCCTGCACGAACCCTAGCGTACCGCAGCGCGGCGTGCCCCCAGCTCCGGGCGGGTGTCGGCCGTGGCCGCGCTCGTGGGTATCCGGAGCAGCGAGGCCCGGAGCCGCCGTGCCGGCAGCTCGAGCGACGTCCGCCGTAGGGCGGATGTGCGGGTCGAGCCCGTCGCCCACCTCTCGCCGGGGAGTGCCGCGGGTTCGATGGCCGGAGTCGCGGCCGCGAGGGCCGCGGCGAACGCCGCCGCGGTCGCGAAGCGCGCGGCTGGATCCTTCTGGAGCGCGATCATCACCGCGTGCTCCAGCGCGCTCGGGATGTTGCGATCGGCGCAGCGCAGCGACAGCGGCACGATGACGTCGTCGAGGTGGCGGCGCAGGATCTCGCGCGACGTCCCGCCTTCGAAGGGCGTGGTGCCGGTCAACAGCTGGTAGCACACGACGCCCGCAGCATAGATATCCGATGCGGGAATCACGCCGTCGCCACGGATCACCTCGGGTGCCATGAACTCGGGAGTTCCCGACACCATGCCCTGCTCGGTCGCGTCCGTCGCGTCGGGAGCATGCGCCAGGCCGAGGTCGATGAGCTTGATGGCATCGGCCCCGTTGGCGGAGTCGATCATGACGTTTCCGCTCTTGACGTCGCCGTGAACGAACCCCGCGTCGTGGAGCGCCTGAAGGCCGGCGAGGATCTGACCCACGATCGCCGAGGCCCGCCGCAGTGGAACCGGGCCTTCGAGCTGGATCAGCTGATCGAGCAACCGGCCACGGACATGCTCCATCACGAGGAACGGGGTACCTTCGGCCGCCGTCCCGATGTCGAGCACCGCCACCACGTTGGGATGGTGCACCCGGCTGCCGGCGCGGCCCTCGGCCGCGAGCCGCTGCGTCGCGACCGAATTACTCGCACGGTAGGGGTGGAGCAGCTTCACCGCGACGCCGGTGTCGCGCTTCAGATCGGTAGCGCGATAGACGACACCCATGCCACCTGCTCCGAGGACGTCATGGAGCAAGTAACGGTCTGCGATGATCCAATCGCTAGAGCTCCCCATTGCATCACTGGTAAAGCATGCCGCATGCCAGATAGGCCAGTTTTTGGAAAACTAAGTTGCGGCAGCCCTGGATAGCCGGTTTCTGCGGATGGATGGGACGTCCCAACATCATGACGATCCGCAAGGTTTGCGCTGGATGCTCGGGTAAGGCGCGAGGCTTGCGCTGGAACCGCCCGGATGCGCTGGCCCAGGAAGAAAGTAAGGGCGCGTGCAGAATCTCGCGTTGTCCGGGGCAACACCGCCTCGTGTGCGTTCCACAAGCGCTCGGTTCGTGCCGCACAGCCCGTGACGTGCCCCGCCCACCATGCCCACCTCTCGTCACCATATCGATCTTCGTGAAGTCATGACGCGCACCACTTGCACCGACTACGCCGCGGGCCAGCCTCGGTTACTCGATGGTAACGCGTCGGTACGCGGCACGCGTCGGCACGCGTCGATCATGCTTCGAGCGTCACGCGCTGGAGCACCTCGGCAAGCACGCGGCAAGCATCGACCGCGGTGAAGATGCCTTCGATGCCTTGCCGGCCCATCACGATCGCCGAGCCATACTTTTGCTCACTCATGATCGTGACGACTTCGTCGAGCGCGGTGTCGCCGGTGACGATGAACGGGTGCTCGGTCATTGCCTCATCCACGTGCGTCGTACTGGCGTTCACGCCCGCGGTGGCTGCGAGTAGCCGCAGGTCGCGATCGCTCACCACGCCAACCAGCTGCCCGTCCTCGAGTACCGGCAGGTGGCGGATCTCGTGCGCGCGCATGAGCTGCTCCGCGTCGCGGAGCGAAGCATCACGTTCGATCGTGAAGGGTTGAGCGGTCATATAACGCGAGACGGATGGCATCAGCATGGTGATCACCTTTGCATGTGCATCGCGTGTGCCGAGTCAGTCGGCATCGCGCGTGCTGGGTCAATACCTGGGATGTGATCGAAATGTGCGAATGGGTCCTCGATCCACGCACGTAGCGTCTTGGCCATCGCCGCGGCGTGGGCGCCATCCAGCACACGGTGATCGAACGTGGCGCACAGCTTGATCGTGTGCTCGATCGCGACGCGCCCGTCGCGCGCGACCGGGGTTTCGCGGATGGCACCGAGCGCGAGCAGGAGCGGCACCCGGCTGTAGGGCACGAGCGGGACGTAGGCCTCCTCGAGCCCGAGCGAGCCGACGTTCGTGATCATCACGGAGCCGAACGCATCGCGCGGAAGGCCCGCCCACCCGAGATCGAGGTTGAGGGTGTAGCTGAGGAACGACGACAGTTCGAGCATCGCCGGGATCGCGCGCAGCGGCAGGCGCTTGAAGAGCCGGCGGGTCCGCGACAGCGCGACATCGCGGTTTTCGCGGACCTCGGCAAACCGCGTGTCGAGCTCGTCGCAGATCTCGGCCAGCGACTTGCGCTCCGGATCGTGGATCGTGGCGCCCGACAGATCGATCTTGCCGGTTCGAGGGTCCTCCATCGCGACCTGGAAGAACACTCCGATCTTTCGGCGCCGGTAGATCCGGCCGCGGCGGAGCACCACGTTCGCCTCGGGAACCTGCTCGAACACCGCGGCGGCCGCGCGTGCCATCAGGTGCGTGATCGTGAGGTGCTTGCCGGTCGTGGCGCGAAACGCGTCCATGTACGCGAGCGTCGGGTCCATACGCAGCGTGAGGCTGCCGTACACGCTCGGATCGTACGCGGTCCGCCATGTCCCGAGGGCGAGCCGGCGAAACGTCGATAGCTCGCGCTCGGGTTCGAGCTCGAGGTTCGGCATCAGCACACCTCGTCGAGCGCGGCCGGCGCGTCGGGTTGGGGGCCTGCGGCCAGGTGGCGAACGACCGCGGGCAACGCGTCCGGCGTGACCGAGATGCTGTCGATGCCGATCGACGCGAGGAAGCCGGCAAACTCGGGGTGGTCGCTGGGCGCCTGTCCGCACAGGCCGACCTTGCGATCGTGGCGGTGCGCGACCTCTATCACCTGCTCGCCGAGGTTGGCGTTCTTGCCGCCGACCGCCGGGAGATCACGCAGATCGAGCCCGCGGAACGGCAGGATGAGCTTGTCGGTCATGTGGTCATCGTTTGCACCGCGCGTGCCGCGATGGCTGCGTGCCGTGGGCAATCCCCGAGGCTCGCCTGCTTTCTTGTTTCATCTCCAACGGGGCTTCCGATCGTCGCGTGATCACACCACGCGGCTAGCATCTCCCGCGGGCAGCAGAATCCGCGCTGCCCCGGGTGCTCGAGACGGCTGCGCATGGCCTGCGCGACGCTTGGTGCTCGCCGCATAACTTGCGCGCCTGGGGCCGGCAACGGCCCGCGATCCTCGGCACACCGCGTGCTGTGACCTCGGATATGACGAGCTTCACCGCCGCTTTCGCCGCAGCACTGGTGCTGAGCGGCTGCCAGATCGAAGCGCACAACGCCGTGCCGACCAGCCAGCCCAGCCAGCCCAGCCAGAAGAACCAGAACAGCCAGCCCAGCCAGAACAGCCAGAACAGTTCGCTGGTGGCGGCCATCCAGGCGGCACACCACCGCATGCATGCACGCTTCGCGGCGGCGCTGCGGATCGAGCAGGCCATCGCGCACAGCG
>Ga0134121_10002889_pt1 | contig 14564 bp, 14 predicted proteins | sample KB301_FD_96463 | JGI IMG/M metagenome (GOLD analysis project Ga0134121, IMG submission 96463) | Terrestrial soil microbial communities without Nitrogen fertilizer from Kellogg Biological Station, Michigan, USA - KB3-0-1 | ecosystem: Environmental > Terrestrial > Soil > Unclassified ...
CAGCCATCAAGAAATGAGCGGAGCGAATGCAAGCCCGACAGGGCGCAGCCATCAAGAAATGAGCGGAGCGAATGCAAGCCCGACAGGGCGCAGCCATCAGGAAATGAGCGGAGCGAATGCAAGCCCGACAGAGCGCAGCCATCAGGAAATGAGCGGAGCGAATGCAAGCCCAATAGAGCGCAGCCATCAATCGACGACCATATTTCTTAGGAGTAATAAGCACCATGAGCACACCAGCGCCCAAGCCAACTTTGTTCGAACAACTCGGCGGAAAGCCCGCGGTCGACGCCGCAGTGGATCTTTTCTATCAAAAGGTTCTTGCCGACGGGAGAATCAATTCCTTCTTCGCGTCCGTGGACTTAACGAAGCAGAGGGGTAAGCAGAAAGCATTCCTGACGATGGTTTTCGGAGGGCCGTCGAATTACGACGGCGTCGATATGCGGCATGGGCATGCGCATCTTGTCGCGAAGGGACTGAACGACAGCCATTTCAACGCGGTCGTGGAAAACCTGGGCCAGACGCTGAAGGAGCTTGGCGTTCAGGATGACTTGATCCAGCAGGTCGCAGCGTTAGCGGAAACCGTCAGGAACGACGTACTCGGCCGGTGAGAGATTCACGAAAGACACCGGCACGATAGACTAATGCGGGATGAAGGCCGTGATCCAGCGCGTGTCCCGGGCAAGCGTGACGATCGCATCGCGCGAACACTCGCACATCGGACCGGGAATCCTCGTACTGCTGGGCGTCGAAAAAGGAGATACGGCCGAAGATGCCGCAACGCTCGCGAAAAAGATCGTCGAACTACGTATCTTTGAAGACGAAGCCGGCAAGATGAACCGCTCCGTCGTCGATGCCGGTGGCGAGATTCTGGCAGTGTCGCAATTCACACTGCTTGGCGATTGCCGCAAAGGGCGCCGACCCTCGTTTGACAATGCCGCACCTCCCGGCGAAGCTCGTCTTCTCTATGAAAAGTTTGTAGAAGAAACCGGCTCGCTGGGGGTGCCCGTCGCGACCGGCGTGTTCCAGGCCGCAATGGAAGTCGAACTCACCAACCAGGGGCCCGTGACCTTCATCCTCGATACCCGCAAGCGGCTATAGGGGCCGCCTGCGACGAATATTCTCGAGTTGTAAAACGTCGACCTGATCCCTGGGACGGCCTGAAGCGGTCTTGTTCTCAATTAGAGCGTCCAGGTCCGATCATCAGAACAGTCACCCACCCGAGATCGGCTACAACGCTGGTGGAGAGAGCCTCTTCGAAGCTAACTGCACTAATGCCAGACAGGATATCGATGCGGTTTGGAGGACGACCGAGTTGGATCACTTTTCCGGCTCTACCAGAAGCGAATCCAGATCGGCAGTGTCCCCAAACCTGAAGGCCTGCAGCACCGCAATAATCCGTTTCGCGTTTTCAGAGGAAGGCCTTACGAAAAAATCGAAATCACCCGTGTACCGGGGATATCCGTGATACGCAACGGCGTGACCACCGACAACAACGTACTCAACACCGTTCGAGTTCAACAACTCGATAAATTCTTTCAAGTCTGTCGGAAGTTTCACCGATGTTGTCCCGATACGTTTCAATGAGATCAAACAGGATCTCGAGGCGTTGTTCCGGCGTCAGACAAGCGTAATAGTCTGCTTCAGCCTCGTCTGCCTCGGCGAAACTATTGAACCGCCGGATCGTGGAATCCATGCCGCGAGAATAGCACAAAGAAGTTGTGATCTAAGATCCGGCGACGCTAATCTGCGACAACTGCAGGCGTGCCCGAAACTTTGGGACGCGGGGCGGGTAGCGGAAGGCGGCCAAGGGCTGCGATGTGTTCGAGGAAAAGCAGCCCGGAACTGGGCGTTGCAAGCAAGTAATTGTAGACGCTTCGCCGGCAGACTGAAGCCATCGGATGCAGCGGACTGACCAGCCAGCCGCGAACGCGATCCGCACAATCCGAGGGAAGGCACTTCGGAAGATTCGGCGACCATGATGCGATGTCCATCGACTTGAGCGCATCCCGCACATCACGTACGGTCTCGATCCGTACCGGTTCGTCTTTCGCTGTAACAGAGAACCAGAAGGGACGCAACGGCGCCTCCACTCCGGAGGGCTGCGCCCTTCGTTCAATGTTTCGCCCGGGCTTGCATTCGCTCCGCTCATCTCCTGTTGGCTGCGCCCTATCGGGCTTGCGTTCGCTCCGCTCACCCGGCGGCCGGTCGATTCCTGAAGTCCCGAGCGAGACCATCGAGCGCCCTTCGACGATCTGACGAACGCGGTTGAATCGCGCCCAGCCGACATTCTCTTCAGTCCGAGCTGCGCCCGATCGCTCGAGTTCTTCTTCGACTAGACTTGTCAGGCTCGCATCCCAACGCGCACCAATTTTTGACGCCGTGTGGACCGCATCCTCGAATGTCATTGCGCCAGCCCAAACCAGCGCAGACATCAGCCCCGTGCCAATCACGTGGAAGCGTAACGGCACACCTTTGGCACGCCCGCCGAGCCATTCCATTAACGAAGTCTGGATCACAAGGTTCTCTATGAGGCGCGGGGAGATGCAGTTGTACTGATAGGCAGGACCATAGCGCTTCACGGTTTCGGCAATCGAACCCGACTTCAGAGCTCCTTCGCGCAACCACGTCTCGCGAACCGCTGCGATAGTGGAAGCATAAAAGGGGTCGAGATTGTGCCGGGTATGGAATGTGAAAACATCCCAACCCGTCAACTTCGTGGAATCCAGAATCCGGTGACGAATGGCTCCGAGCGCGTCAATCTCGTTAAGCCACCCCAGCGCCACGGCCTCGGCGGGCATCAGATTATAGAGCGCTGGAACGACGACTGTGACGGGATGTCCGGTGACCGCCGCCTTGCTGAACCTCTGAACACTGCGCAGCGCTAAAGCCTTCCACTGGAATGATCTACGCGATGGACTGGGCACGACATACGCCTGCTCTTTCCAGGCGCAGCTTGGCTTCTCACGCGGCCGCACCGGCGAGAGCTTGGGATCGGCCTGTTTGTAACCTCCGATTAGCATAAGAGCACACCTGGACCGAGCAATCTTGAAGCCAACAGCTAACATGTTGGAAAGGCGGCGATTGTACTGGAACCGTCACCGATAAAGGAAACATTTTGTGGCAAAAAGCTCCGGTCACCGGCGGCACAACCGGATCAGATCCGGCTTGAGGACCTTTCCGAGCGCATTGCGCGGCAAGGCATCCAGCAATTCCAGCCAGCGAGGCTGCTTATATTCCGACATCTTGTCCGCACACCAGGCACTCAACTCGCCAAGATCGAGAGATTTACCTCCATGCAGGACGGCAGCGGCGCAAATCACTTCCCCCCACACGGGATCTGGCAGGCCGACAACGGCGCATTCCGCTATTGCCGGGTGCGACAGCAGGACGTGCTCGATCTCCAGAGCCGAAATCTTGTACCCGCCGGACTTAATGATGTCTACGGACTGCCGCCCCATGATGCGGTAGTAACCCTGCTCGCGAATCGCGATGTCTTCGGTGCGAAACCAATCCTCGTGGAATGCTGCGGCAGTCGCCTTGGGATTGTCCCAGTATTCCCGGAAAACGCCGGGCCCACGGGCCCAAATCTCGCCGGGCTCGTTCTCCCCGGCAACAACCACGCCGCTTTCATTCACAAGCTGGATTTCCATAGCAGGCAAGGGTATTCCAACAAACCCGGGACGACGCTCGCCGTGCAGGGGATTGGAAAGGGCCATTCCAATTTCCGTCATGCCATAACGCTCGAGAAGAACCTGCTGCGTGAGAGCGCGCCACCGTTGATGCACGCTGACCGGCAGGGCAGCCGATCCGGACACCATGAGCCGCATGGCGCCAAACGCTTCACGGCAGGCACGATGTTCGTCTGGCGGCAGACTCTCAAGAATCTGAATCAACTTTACGTAGATGGTCGGAACCGCCATGAAGACGCTGTAGGCGCGTTCACGGACGCGACAGACAATCGTTTCTGGATCAAAACGGTCGAAGGGCTCGACGCAGGCTCCGCTCCACAACGCGCAGGACAGAACATTCAGGATGCCGTGGATATGATGCAGTGGTAGAAACAGCGGAATGCAATCCGAGTCCTGCCATTCCCAGGAGCGCGCGAGTGCTTCGATCTGCGCGTCCAACATGCCATGAGGCCAGACCACGCCTTTGGGTCTGTTCGTCGTACCGCTCGTAAAAACAATCAGGGCGCGGCGCGACGCATCGACGACGGGTAGCGCGGCGGCCTGGGGGCCAGGCTCCGCTCGATCGAGTTGCTCTGGCGCAAAACACAAAGCGCCAACGGAAGCAGCGGCCTGGCTCAGCGCGTCATGCGAAGCCCCCGCAACAATGACCCGCCGAACCCCCGCCGTTCGTAGAACGTGTTCCAATTCTGCCTGGCGCGCCGCTGCACTGAGAGGAACCGCAATTCCTCCCGCACGCCAAATCCCCCATAGGACCTCTGCGTAAGGCATTCCGGCAGGCATCAGAAACGCAATGCGTTCCTCCGCCAAATCCGGAAGTTCGCTAAGCAAGCCACGAGCAATAGAGGCCGAACTTTGGAGTAAATCCGCGTAGGTATGGCTGCCTGACGCCGAACGGAAAGCCGTTCGGGCAGGATGAAGCGACGCGCGTTCGATCAGTCCGGTCATTCAGTCGAACAGCGTACCCTTAGTAGTCGTTTTCGCAAATACGGTAACGTATTCGGGCGCGGGCACCGCGGAGCGTGCAGGGAATGCAGCCGGGGATTGAGCGAGCACAGCGAGCGATACGGTCAACGTTACCGCGAGTTTCCTCGCACGCCGGCGGCGTGCGAGGGGTTGGGGATCTCCTTTAGCGGAGGCTGAGCGCTTGGCGCTTACCCCGGCTACATTCATAGAACCGCTCCGCGGTGCGGGCACGCGAATACGTGATCGTGATTATTGAAATGTACCCTTACGGGCACGTGTTGGGAGGAAGTCCCTGCGGCAAATTGCCGATTCGGCTGCCCACGCCCCCGTTTGGGCCGTTCAGGATTGGGCCCTGCGCATTGTTAATCCCGCTGTTGAAAGGTCCGTCGACAGGATTCCCAGAGATGTCGTCGAGCCATGGTCCGGGCACGTCTGCGGTTGCGCACCACGAACGAATGATGCCTTTGCGATCGACGGTGAACGTCATCTCGCCGCGGCCCGCCAGAAAGTCGGGATAGTAGTAGACCCTGTTCTCGCCTTGATTTTGAATATTGCGCGGACTGCCGTATTCCTTCTCGAGCTGCGCGACCGGCCGACCTACCCAGCGGTGAACGCAGGCGGAAGAAAGCACCCCCAGCACGATCACGCATAGAAGGCGTTTCATGACACCAACTCTATTCGCCTCTGCATCTGTCCGTCAAGCCGTACTCTCTTGATTTCGCGGTATATAACCTCTATTCTCCAAGATTGTTTTCTGAACGATGGACGAACTGAACAGTAAAGCCTCATCCCTCCCCCCCGACGAGGATCTTACCGAAGTAAGAAAACCGGCGTCGCTGCTGATTGCACAGTTTTTTCTATTCCCTCTCATCATTATCGGGATCTGCGTCGGCATCTTTCTTTTGTTCGGTTATCTGATCTTCGGCAGCGCCGATCAGAAGACTCCGTCGGAGTACCTGCAGCGCATGCGGTCGGGGACGGGAACGCAACGGTGGCAGGCGGCCTATGAGCTCTCGAATCTCGTGAAGTCGGGCCCTGAACGAGCGCACACCCCCGAGTTTGTTGAGAGCCTGACTGCGGCCTACAAAGATACTCCGGATGAAGACATCCTTGTCCGCGGCTATATCGCGCTTATTTTCGGGTTATTTAAGGAGCATTCGGCGGTCCCGCTACTCTCTGATGGACTGCGCCGGGACGAAAAACTAAAGAGCGCAGAGTGGGATGACGGAGGCTTGCTTCGGTTCCTTCGGCCCTCACTCGACCAGATTCGCGAGGAACTGCTTCAAGACCAGATTTACACCTTGTGGGCACTGGGTTCGATTGGAGATAATTCCGCCGTCCCGGTCGTCCTGGAATTTGGAAAAAACCAGGAACCATCCGTTCGAAAAGTTGCAGCATACGTCCTGGGCTCGATGAAGGATGAGCGTGCCGTTGAAGGTTTGCGCGTTCTTCTGAACGATTCCGCAGACGATGTCCGATGGAATGCCGCGCTTTCGCTGGCTCAATTGGGCAACAGCGAAGGTACGGAACTGTTAATGAAACTGATCGACCACAGCTACGTGGACCCGCTGCCGAACATGACGGCGTCATGCCCCCAGTGGGTGACGCAATGCGCGGACCCGAAAGCGCTGCTGATGGCGAACGCCGTGACGGGTCTCGGGATATTGAAGTACGAACCGGCGAAAGAAAAGATTCGCGCACTCAGCGAGAACGATCCGGCTGTCGAGGTGCGGAATGCATCGTTGGAAGCATTGAAAAAGTATTAGCGAATTAATTATTTCGAAATCATAAGATGAGCGGCTGCGAACGAGCGGAGCGAATGTGAGCCCGATAGGGCGAAACCATCAAGTAATGCAAGCCCGCGCGAAGCGTAAGCGCGATAGCGCGCAACGTCAGGCGACGGACGCAGCCAAAAAGAACATGAGCGGCTGCGAATGCAAGCCCGCGCGAAGCGTAAGCGCGATAGCGCGCAACGTCAGGCGACGGACGCAGCCAAAAAGAACATGAGCGGCTGCGAATGCAAGCCCGGTAGGGCGCAGCCAAAAAGAAGAGGTTCACCATGCCCCCTGTAGTGCAAGCAATGGCAACCGCGGCAGCGATACTGCTGCCGGTCGTCATTTTCATTGTAGTGATCACCGTCGCGATGGTTAAGCGCGGTGAGGTCTCCATGCATGGGGAAGAGCCCCATGCGGCTCCGGTGGCCGCTGGAAAGGCTGGAGCAGCGATCCCTCGGCGCGCGTTCTTCTCCTGGATGGGCGTCGCCTGGACGGCGTTTGCGGCATCGATGGTTGCTACGGCATCCGCGACCGGCCGCTTCATGTTCCCCAACGTCCTCTTCGAACCGCCTGCCACCTTCAAGGCCGGCTTCCCCGACGACTTCCAGGTTGGCCAGGTTGACGAACGATTCAAGCAGGGCTTCGGCGTCTGGCTCGTAAAAGACAACGACGTCGTAACGGGAGAACTTGGTATCTACGCGCTCTCGACAGTCTGCACGCATCTGGGGTGTACGCCGGACTGGCTTCCGGGCGCGCAAAAATTCAAGTGCCCGTGCCATGGCAGCGGTTATTACAAGAACGGCATCAACTTTGAAGGACCGACGCCGCGGCCGCTGGAACGTTTCGCGATTTCACTTGCAGACGACGGACAGATCCTTGTGGATAAGAACTCGAAATTCCAATATGAAAAGGACCAGTGGTCTGACCCACGGTCTTTCCTGAAACTCTAATTTTCTAAAGCGGCAATATGGCAAACATAATTGAAAAGATTAAAGCCCTGTTTCAGGGCCTGTCGCCCTCCAAGGTCGGCCAGGCCATCCAGGAGACTCAGCTTTACCGGTCTGTTTTCCGCGTCGGCGTGCCCGACACGGACCGCAAACGCATGCTGGTCATGCTCGGCAGCGTCTTCCTTCATCTTCATCCGGTCAAGGTGCGCAAGTCCGGTATCCGCATGCGCTACACATGGTGCATGGGCGGGATCACGTTTTTCCTCTTTCTCGTCCTGACCTTCACCGGTTTGCTTCTGATGTTTTACTACCGCCCCACGCTCGATTACGCGTATGTGGACATCGTCGACCTTCGCGAGCAAGTGCCGCTGGGTATCATGCGAGAGATCCATCGATGGGGTGCGCATGCCATGGTCATCGCCGTGTGGCTTCACATGTTCCGTGTCTTTATGACCGGCTCCTACAAGCCGCCGCGGGAATTCAACTGGAACGTCGGTGTCATTCTGTTGGTGTTGACCTTGTTATTGAGTTTCACCGGCTATCTTCTGCCCTGGGATCAATTGGCGATGTGGGCCATAACCGTGGGCAGCAACATGGCCCGCGCAACACCATTCGCGGGAAATGAAGGTCCCGGCGCCTCGCTTCTCAAGCTGGGAGACATCAGTCTTGTAAACAGCGCCAGCGATGCACGGTTCGCGCTCCTCGGCGGAAGGTTCGTCGGCGAAGGCGCGCTGTTGCGCTTCTACGTCTTGCACTGCGTAGGACTGCCGCTCGTCGCAGGTTTCCTGATGGCAATCCACTTCTGGCGCATCCGCCGTGATGGCGGTATCTCCGGACCTCTATAGAAACCGGCCTTTAAAATAAGGGTGGAAGAATGGCGTTCATACAGATCTTAAAAGATATCGTCAATACGTTGGCCGATCCGCGGATTCTGATTACGCTGGCGGCGGCGTTCCTCTTCGCGTCTCTGAAGTGGCCGCACAAGTTCTATAGCGACAAGGCCGCCAAGATTCTCTTTGCATTCATGATCGGGTTTTTCATCGTCAGTCTTTTCGATCCGAACTTCTTTAAGGTCGTTACCAAACCCGACAATGTCCCGATCGTCGGCATGCTGTTCATGATTCCGTTCTTCACCTGGTTCTCGCTGCGCGAAGGCGTCCGCAACGACCAGAAGCGGGCGGAAGGCAAGATACTGACGGAACAGGATGAGACAGCCGACAAGGTTCTGACCTGGCCCGACCTCGTTTACACCGAACTGATCTGCATGGTGGTTCTGACCGTGATCCTGATCGGCTGGTCGATGATGCTGAAGGCCCCGCTCGAGAATCCCGCGAATCCGCAGGCTTCGCCGAATCCGTCGAAGGCGCCCTGGTACTTCCTCGGACTTCAGGAAATGCTCGTGTACTACGACCCGTGGCTCGCCGGCGTGGTCTTTCCCGGTTTGATCATCGTGGGACTCGGGGCCATACCCTATATCGATACCAACCCGCGCGGAAATGGCTACTACACACTGAAAGAAAGAAAGTGGGAGATCGGAACGTTCCTGTTCGGGTTTCTCATTCTCTGGATCCTGCTGGTCATTCTAGGGACGTTCCTGCGAGGTCCGAACTGGAACTTCTTCGGGCCATATGAGTTCTGGGATGTACACAAACTCGAAGCGCTGACCAATATCAATCTTTCGGAAATCATCTGGATCAAGCTGCTTCACATGGCACCGCCCAAGTTTGTGCTGATTCGCGAAGCGTTCGGGTTTCTGGTCGTGCTCGGATACCTGCTTGTCCTTCCGCCGCTGTTCGCGAAGAAATGGTTTAAGGGCTTCTACGCCTCGCTAGGTCCGATTCGCTTTTACGTGATGATGTTCCTGTTGCTGGCAATGGCCGCGCTTCCGATCAAGATGATCCTGCGCTGGCTGTTCAACCTGAAGTACATCGTGGGCATCCCGGAATATTTCTTTAACATCTAAGTCATAACGACAAGACGGAGACAACGGTGAGTACCGAACAACCTCAAGAAGGCGGACAAAAAAAGCCGCCCATACCCACGCCGGCGAAGAGAGTTCCCGCGTACAACATTGAAAAACGCGGCGATCGGCTCTACCAGGCCCAGGCCTTGCACAAGTGGTTTGCGATCTCGAGCCTTCTCCTCTTTGTGATTACCGTCGGTATGGTGATGCAGGACTACATGCGGGAGTGGAAGCGTTACCAGCGCGACTTCACCAGGCTCAACATCCAAAACACTCAGGGCGACTACATCAGCGCGCTGGGCTCGATCGACCGGACGAAGTACAACGACCTGATCAAGGATTACAACGCGGCAAACGCGGCACAGCGGCAGAACAGCGGCGCGATCAGCCAGGCTGAGGAACAGGTCGCGGCGTTAAACGCGCAGTTTATTCGCGTGGACCAGCTCTACAAGACTACAAAAGCCCAATACGACGCGGACAAGTACGCCTATGACGAGGCGGTGGCGCACAAGTTGCCCAGCGAGGCAAAAGACAAGGCGAAAGCGGAAGCGACTCAGGTAAAGATGGACCAGTACTTCCTCGATCGCGAAGAAATCAACACGAAGCTGCAAGCGGCCAAAGACGAATTGACGAAACTTCAGAACAGATCCATCGAAGACCGCAAGCAGATCATGGCCATGCGCACGGACCTCGACCGCATCGGCCGGCAACTGAATGCCCTGAATCCGGGCACGCTCGTGACCTCGATCATCAACGCGCCAATGCTCGACTTCCTCAAGCCGTCGCTGCAGATTAAACAGATCCTGCTGCCGAATCTCTTTTACGATCAACCGTTCAAGCAGATCTCACGCGCGGATCGCTGCACCACCTGCCATCTGGGCATCGACAACGCGAAATTTGCAGACGAAGCACAGCCGTTCAAAACCCATCCCAACATGAGTCTTTACCTGAGCTCGGGTTCACCGCATCCGATGGACAAGTTCGGATGCACCTCATGCCACGGGGGCCTCGACCGCTCGACAGACTTCCTGACGGCAGGCCATACACCCCGCGATAAAAAGCAGGAAGAGGATTGGGAGTTCAAGTACGGCTGGGACCCGCAGGCTGTGCTGCGGGAGTATCTCGAAACGCCGATGTTCTCGATGCCGAATGTGGAAGCTGGATGCTACAAGTGCCATAACTCCAGCACGGACGTTCCAAAAGCGGCTGCGCTGGACAATGGACGTGAGTTGATCAAGCAATTCGGATGCTTCGGTTGCCACAAACTGCCCGGATATGAAGGCATTCGCAAAGTCGGTCCGGATCTTTCCACGGTTTCCGGAAAGCTCACTCAGGATTGGGTAAAAAAATGGCTCGCAAACCCCAAGGACTTTAAGTCTGAAGCGCGCATGCCGAGGTTCTGGTACAACACCAACAACAGCGGCGTTCAAAATGGCGTGGACTGGGACAAGAGAAACCCGGTGGAAATCAACGCCATCGTCGCCTACTTGTGGGACGAGTCGTCCAAATTGGCCCCGAAACCACTGCCTGCAAAGAACGCCAACGGTAACGCCGAACACGGCAAAGAACTCGTAGAGACTCGAGGATGCTACGGCTGTCACTCGGTCGGTCCGATCGAAGAGGTCTCGAACAAGACTCAGGTGCGGCGACGCCACGGCTACAACCTGGCGAATCAAGGCAGCAAGGTAACGGCGAACTGGATTGCCAACTGGGTGCAGGATCCACAGCAAGTCTGGCCGGACTCCAAAATGCCCAGCCTCCGTCTGTCGGATCCTGAAGTCGCAGATGTTGCGGCATACCTCTCTTCACTCAAGAATCCCGAGTGGGAAAAGAAGGTGCCTCCGCCCTCGGATATGGCGACGCTCGACAGTGTGGTGTTCGAGTTCCTCCGCGCGGGCTCTACCGAAGCTAAAGCCAAGGCGGACCTCGCGGCAATGAACGGGGATCAGAAGAATCTCTATGCTGGAAAGCAACTGATCACCCGTTATGGTTGCTACGCCTGCCATAACGTTCCCGGTTTCGAAAAGGCTCAGCCTATCGGCACCGCGCTGACCGAAGCGGGCAGCAAATTGATTTCGCAACTCGATTTCGGATTCCTGGATATCGAACACGAGCGCTCGGAGTGGTACTCGCAGAAGCTGCACGATCCGCGCATCTTCGATCGAGGCCGCGTCAAGAAACCCGACGAGCTGCTGAAAATGCCGAACTTCACGCTCAGCGACAAGGACGTCAACAGTATCGTGATGGTGCTTACCAGCATGGTGAAGGATAAGGTGCCTCAGGAAATGAAGGAACGTCCCGACCCCGATGTCGTCGAGGGACGCATGCTGGTGGCCGAAAAGAACTGCAAGGGCTGCCACATCGTCGAAGGTATCGGAGGCGACGTGCGGGCCGCGTTCAAAGACAATCTGCAGTGGCCTCCAAACCTCAACACTCAGGGACAGAAGACGCAGCCGGAATTCCTCCGCTCTTTCCTGAAGGATCCGGGTGCCGTGAAGGTTCGCTGGTGGATGGACACGCGCATGCCCACATTCCACTTCACCGAACATCAGATCGCGGCCATCGGAAAGTATTTCGCCCGGCTGGACAAGGTGGACTGGGGCTGGATCGATACCGACGTGACAACCACATCCCAGAGTGTCGCGGCCGGGAAACAGCTCTTCGAGCAAGGGCAGTGTTCAAAATGCCATCCCACGACTCCCGGATCATCGACTCCGGCAGCCGGTAGCGACCGAACAGGCGTCGCGCCCAACCTGACACTGGCTCACGACCGCCTCCGACCCGAATGGGTTACGCGGTGGATTACCGGGCCGGGCTTGATCGACCCGACTACAAGAATGCCGGACTTCTTCAAAGTCGTCGACGAGAAGACCGGAAAACGAAAGACCGACTATCCACAGATTCTCGGCGGCGACGTGGACGCGCAAATTCGAGCCCTCCGTGATTACGTGTTCACGCTGGGTGGCGGAAAAGTCAAAACCAGCGGCAACTAGAAATTGGCGGGGAATTTAAGAAAGTTAACCGCCAAGAGGGAAATTGAGGGGGAATTCGGGGCCGTGCTACTCGAACCCCGATCTCTTGTAGTTCAGAGATCGGGGTTCGAGTAGCACGGCCCCGAATTCCCCCTGAGCGGAGTAACTTCGCGTGCGAATTTAGTGACCGTCCCTGAATTAGCCCCTTCTTGGCGTCTTGGCGGTTAACTTTCTAAAATTCCCCCCCGAGCATCTCCGCAGGTATCTTATTGACGCGCGCATTACACTAGGAACCTGTGACGTCTGTTGAACAACTCCTTAAGGAAGATGTGCGGCTACCCTCGCCGCCAGCCATTGCGGTTCGCATTCTCGACCTTGTCAAAAAGGATAAGTCCTCGTTTCGCGAGCTGGGTGACATCATCCAGGCGGACCTTGCCCTGACGGGGCGGATACTTCGGCTCGCGAATTCAGGGTTGTATTCCTCTACTAAAAAAATCGGCAACATCGAGACGGCGGTGGCAGTTCTCGGAGAGAACGCGCTCAAAAACATCGCACTTTCATTCATCATTGCCCAGACTTTCGAGCGTCAGAAGGGCGAGCGGTTCGATATTACGCGCCTCTGGCGCAGATCCATTACGGCTGCGGTCGCCGGGCAGTTGCTGTCGGCTGCGATTGGATTCAAGAACGACGACATTTTCATCACGACATTGCTTCAGGACATCGGGATTGGAACGATGTTCGTCTGCAGGAAGAACGAATATCTCCAGGTCCTTGACGAGAAAGCCGTGTCAGGCCTGCCTGTAACAACGATAGAACGCCAGGTTTTCGATTTCGATCACCAGGAGATGGGCGCGGCGCTGCTGAAGATGTGGGGGCTACCCGAAAGCGTGTATCTGCCGATCCGTTACCACCACGATGCCGAGAGCGCACCGCTGGAAATACGGCCGCTCTGCCAGCTGATCCGGACATCCGACCGTATTGCCGCTGTTTACTCCGGCACGAGCAGCGTCCGCAATGTTCGCCGTGCTAAAGAAATGCTGTCGAAAACATACGATTTCTCAGAAGACCGCGCGATGCAGCTTATTGACACCGTCGCACAAAAAAGCGGCGAGATCCTTTCCCAATTCAACATCGAATCCGGACGGACGCGGTCCTATTCCGAGATCCTGCAGAAGGCCAATGAAGAGTTGAGCCGTCTCAATCTTTCATGCCAGACCCTGGTTATTGAGTTTAAAGAAACCCAGCAAAAGGCGGAACTTCTGGCCGCTGAGCTGAAGTCGGCCAATGAAAAGCTTCGAAATGCCGCTTTCCGCGATGAACTGACGGGCCTTTACAACCATCGTTTTTTTCAAGAATCGCTCACGAATGAATTGGCCTCCGTGGAGCGCTACAGGCATGCCGTGGCGATCATCATGTTCGACGTGGACAATTTCAAAACTATAAACGACACCTGGGGACACCGTGGCGGCGATACCGTGCTGCGGGGAATCGGCCGATACTTGCTGCGGACCACTCGCGCCAGCGACGTTGCAGCGCGTTACGGCGGCGACGAGTTTATCATTTTGCTGCGTGAAACAAACGTCGATGGCGCAAGGGTAAGAGCCGACCTGATCTGTTCGGAATTGGGAAGTACGCCAATCGAAACAGAAGGGTTGCGAATCGAGATCACAGTGAGTGTCGGGATAGCCGAACATCAACCGGGGACTCCGGTCAACAAAGAGAATCTGATCGATCGTGCCGACCAGGCAATGTACATATCCAAAAACGCTGGCCGGAATCGCGTCAGCGCCTACAAAGGTTGACCTCCCTAATCGTTAGCGACGCAACCCTGTAATCCACCGTTCCTCTCAAAGTAAGAGCCATTGGTACAGATGTTAGCTGACGCAGTATGATGACGGCGCCATGAGCGGCTGCGAATGCAAGCCCGATAGGGCGCAGCCATCAAGAAATGAGCGGCTGCGCATGGGGGGAGCGAATGTGAGCCCGATGAGGCGAAACCATCAGCGGATACAAGCCTGGGCGAAGCGTGAGCGCGGTAGCGCGGGACCCTAAGCATAGGACGCAGCCATCAAGGCTCAGATCGATCATCGAATGATCCCAAACGAGGAGACCATTATGCGGAACACCAAGAGGCTCGTCGCTGTTATTGCTACTGGGGCAACGGCAGTGGCGACAATGTTTTATACGGCGCTCGCGCAGGCGCCCCAGATCCCCCCGGTACCCACGCCGGTGCCGCCCGTCCTCCAGAACTATCA
>Ga0134121_10002890_pt1 | contig 14564 bp, 12 predicted proteins | sample KB301_FD_96463 | JGI IMG/M metagenome (GOLD analysis project Ga0134121, IMG submission 96463) | Terrestrial soil microbial communities without Nitrogen fertilizer from Kellogg Biological Station, Michigan, USA - KB3-0-1 | ecosystem: Environmental > Terrestrial > Soil > Unclassified ...
TGATCTGCTTGTAAAATTGCGGGCTTGTGGCTAGAAATGCGCTTTTGTCTTTAAAATATTCCACCTTAAAAGCTGCGGCTCCACCCTCGGCATCTCCTCCCACAAGTGCCGGCGCGACAAATTCGACAAAGCCTTGCTCGCGCAAAGAATTTCGATAAGCATTGATAATGGTCGCCTGCATCTTAAAAATATCTTTGGCTCTTTCGGTTCGAAGTTTAAAAGGTAAATAATCCAAATAGGTATCAAGATTAACTTCCGCATTAAGTTCAAATGGTAAATCTTCGGCCTCGCTGAGGACTTCAATACCCGTGACTTCCAGCTCGACATCGCCGTTTAACACTCCCTCCTTTACATTCTTTGGCGGACGCTTGTTAACAATACCTTTAATTTTTAAAACCCACTCGGGTCTGATTGTTTTTGCTTTTTCTATTGCTTCCGTTCGGCTCGGCAATGCCACGCATTGCACCTTGCCACTCATATCTCGCATATCAAAAAAAACCATTTTGCCCTGATCGCGTCTGACATCCACCCATCCAGCGATAGTGATTTCTTTTCCTGTATTATCTTTTAAATCCTTGATGTATATCCTATCTTTCATAACAAAAGTATCTTAGCATAAAATATTTAATAAACATTCACCCCGATCTTTGCGCGCACTTCTGCCATCTTCTTTGCAGCCACTTTTTTGGCTTTTTCTCCGCCAGTTTTCAGAATTGCCAGAGCTTTGGGAATGTTTTTTGCAAATTCTTTTCTTTTCTCCCGGAGCGGCGCGATAAATTTCTCCAGGTCTTCTATTAACAACTCTTTCAATTCCTTGTACTTGCCGGCTTTTTCCGCGTAAATTTTATTTAATTCGCTCTCGCTACGAAAAAGTTTGTGGATGGCAAATACATTTTTCGGAACTTCACCGCTAGAGTCTGTGACAATGCTCATCACTGCTTTTTTTATTTCTTCGTATTCGGCAAAAAGCGGAATGGTGTTGTCGTAACTCTTTGACATCTTGCGTCCATCAGTCCCCGGAACAACTGCTACATCTTTCAAAATCATTGGCTCTGGCAATTTGAAAATCTCACCATATGTACTATTGAACTTTTCTGCGATATCCCGTGAGATTTCTACATGTTGTTTTTGATCCGCTCCTACTGGTACGATATCTGGACCATACAACAAAATATCAGCTGCCATCAAAACCGGATAATTAAAAGTACCGATATCAATTTCTTTATTCTTCGCTTGTGCATCTTTGAAAGCATGGGAGCGCATCAAGTATGGCATTGTGATAATCGTATCAAAAATCCAAGTGAGCTCGGTGTGTTCGGAGATATCGCTTTGTTTAAAAAATGTCACTTTTTGGGGATCAAGACCGATAGCTAAATAATCAAGTAAAATATTTTTTATATTTTCATTCATCTCTTTCGGATTTCTAAGGGAATGTAACGCGTGATAATCAGCAATAAAGACATAGCCATTATGTTCATTTTGTAGATCAACGAATTGCTTCATAGCTCCGAAATAGTTACCGATATGTGGCTTGCCTGAAGGTTGAACGCCCGATAAAAATACCTTTTTACTCATGTTACGGCCATTATAGCATATTACTGTCTATCGGTAGAGGGGGTGTCCCCATTTTAATAACAGTTTTACGCACTTTTCTATTTTGACAATTTTTCTACTATGCTAGAATGCCTTTATGGTAAAGAATCTGAAATCCGGAACAGTTGACGGAAAGCAAAAATTAAAAAAAACTAATCTGCGCCTGCCGCCACAGAGCATCGAATCGGAGCAGGCAGTGTTGGGTTCGATAATGCTCCGCAAGGACGCAATGCATGAAGTAGAAGCCATGATAAGACCGGAATCTTTTTATGTTGAGAAACATAAAATGATTTTTCAAGCCATGCTGGATCTTTCAAATAAGAACGAGCCCATAGATATGCTCTCACTGTCTACAAAGCTAAGCGAGAAAAAATTACTGGATAATGTCGGAGGAAGCCAGTATTTAGCGGAAATAGTAAATGTAGTCCCCTCCTCGACCAATGTTAAACACTATGCAGATATCGTGCAAAAAAAATATGTTCTGCGCAGTCTGATAGATGCCGCCGACTATGTGTCAGAACTCGCATTTGAGGAAGGCGATGACCATATGGACGACATCTTGGATATGGCAGAAAAGAAAATTTTCAGTGTCGTTTCCAGCCCTAAAAATCAAAAATTTGTAAATTTGAAGGACGCTCTGCCAGAAGCCTACGAGCGACTGGAAAAATTGCATGAGAACAAAGGAATGCTCCGAGGTCTGCCGACTGGATTCAAAGATTTGGACAATATGCTGTCTGGATTGCAAAAATCCGATTTGGTAATTATCGCCGCTCGACCAAGTATGGGTAAAACAACTCTGGCTCTCGATATTGCGCGCATGACTTCCACCACTCATGATAAATCAGTCGTGATTTTCTCCTTGGAAATGTCTTCACAACAATTGGTAGACAGAATGCTCTCGGCCGAGAGCCGGGTGAACGCTTGGAACTTGCGCACCGGTCGACTGTCTTCGGATCGTGAGTTTTCACAGTTGCGTGACTCGCTCGATAAATTAGCAAAGGCCAAGATCTATATCGATGATCAGCCCGGAAATTCAATTGTCAGAATGAAAGCGCTGGCCCGCAGATTAAAAGCAGAAAAAGGACTCGATCTTATCGTTGTGGACTATTTGCAGCTTATGACCACTTCAAAAAACTATGATTCAATGGTCAATCAAGTTACAGAAATAAGCAGATCGCTGAAAAGTTTGGCAAAAGAGCTGGATGTGCCTGTGCTCGCCCTCTCCCAGCTTTCTCGCGCAGTGGAAGCAAGAGGCGGCAAACCGAGACTCTCCGACCTTCGCGATTCCGGATCTATCGAACAAGATGCGGATGTGGTTATGTTTCTCCATAGAGAGGATAAGGGAAAAGAAGAATCGGAAAAAACAAACATTGTTGAAATTTTAATCGAGAAGCATAGAAACGGGCCGACCGGCAAGATAGAACTTTATTTTGATGAAAAGACCACAACATTTCAAACTTTGGAGAAAAGCAACATCAGTGAATTTGCTCCATCAAAAGTTAGAGGAGATCTGGATGCTTTCTAAACAACTGACATGGACGCAATAGAAAAATTAACAGAAATTTTTAAAGAATTCCCCGGGATTGGAGACAGACAAGCTAAACGCTTTGTTTATTTTTTGATGTCCAGAACCCCCGCGTACAGCGAAAACTTGTCCAGTCTGATAACAGATCTGAAAAAAGAAGTGGCGCAGTGCAAGGAATGTTTTAGATTTTTTATTTTAAATAGCAAAGCCGCGCCCGAAGGCAAGCAGGTATGCGACATTTGCGGGAACGCCAATACCGACCCTTCTATATTGATGGTGGTTGAAAAAGATTCTGACCTAGAGAGCGTAAAGAAAAGTAGGGTGTATAACGGCAAGTACTTTATTCTGGGCGGACTGGTGCCGATTGTTGAAAAAAATACCAAGAGCAGAATAAGGATTGAAGAATTAAAACAGAAAATATCTAAAGGTGAAAACAATAAAAAAGGCCTGCAAGAAATAATCCTGGCTTTTTCTTTGAGTCCCCAAGGAGACCATACCGATTCTTATGTTCGTGAACAGCTAAAAGATGTGGCAGAAAAATCTAAGATTAAAATTTCTTCTCTCGGCAAAGGTCTTTCCACCGGCACCGAACTAGAATATTCCGACAACGACACTCTCAAAAATGCCTTAAAGAATAGACAATAAACACACATTGACTTTTTTATCTTGAAATACCACAATTAACAATGAATAAGTATCTCGTCATACTTCTCATCTAACAACCAGTTCCGTTTGCATTCTGTATGCACGTGGAATGAAGGGGCTTGAATCCCTTTTTGATAGATACAAAACTCAGACGAATATAGGAGCTCGTTGAAAAATGAAAAAGTTAAAATATTTGATGCGTGCATGGCAAGCACACAGACACAACGCGAGACTGATCAGGGATGCAATGGGATTGTCCTTCAAGGAAGTAATGTTCTCCAGAGTCTGCAGACCTGAAATTCGCAAAAAGGTTCTGGATTACAGACTGCTTAAAGGGTACCTAAGGGGTACAAATAATCAGTTTATCGACGCCGAAGAGGTTTTTTCCTGGATTGAGACGCCTTGCCTCAGTGCCATCGTGGATAGCGTTAAGGGAGCGCAAAGTCGCAAGGGCAAAGCACGTGATCTCGCGACAAAACAAGCATTATTTGACCTCGAAACCGAGAAAAGAAGAGAGGCAAGTGTGCTTCATCGAACATTAAAGGATTATTATCCTGGTCTTATAAGGTACGCGCATTTATGGTCTTAAGGACTTGAAAAGTTACACGCACGGGCTCAAATTAAAAACTTGAGCCCTTTTTTTATTTTATAGAAGTAATTTTTACTTTAAAGAATGGCTGGCGATGACCGTTGCGACGTAGATAGCGGGACTTCTGTTTGTACTTAACAACTAAAATCTTTCTCTCTCTGCCTATTTCCGCAATTTCACCGGAGACCTTAGCTCCGGCGATATAAGGAGTACCTATAGTGGTATTCTTGCCGTCATCAACTAGTAAAACTTTATCAAAGTTAAGCTTGTCCCCTTTCTGATATTCGCCAGACTTGCCGCCCTTAATCCTCTCAATAGAAACAAGAGTCCCCTTTGAGACTTTATACTGCTTCCCGCCTGTTTGTATAACTGCAAATTCCATAGGCCATATACTATACGAAATTTGACAAAAAGGCAACCCCGAAGGCGTTCTAGGCTTGGTCGCAGACGGGGCAGATGCTATAATGCACGGATGCAGCCAAAAACTATGGAAAAGTATTTTTTCTTCGGACTTTTGTTCGCTACTTTTGTTTTTGCCTTTTTTATCTTTCGTCCTTTTTGGATTGTGCTAGTACTCGGTGCTTCTTTGTCAATAGTATTTTATCCTGTATATTCATGGTTTAAGAAAAGACATCTGCCCAATTGGCTGGCCTCCTTAATAACTATATTATCCTTTATCATAATACTCTGCGTTCCCCTTTTTGGAATTGGGACTTTGGTCCTTAATCAATCGCAAAGTCTTTATCATTCGATTGTAAATAATGGCAACAACGTGCCGCTGATCAGCTCGATTGGGAATAAAATTAATCAGATGCTTCCGAATGGAACTTATTTTGATATAAATGAAAAAGTTTCAGCCTTTGTTTCCTTTTTGACAAACAACATCGCGAGCATATTTAGCGCTACCGCTTCCCTTTTTGTTTCATTTATCTTGCTACTCTTAACTATTTTTTATCTTTTGAAAGACGGAGAGGGTTGGAGAAAAACTTTTCTCAAACTAAGCCCGCTGTCGGACAAAGACGATGAAAAAATACTTGATAAATTATCAGGCACGATCAACGGCGTGATCAAGGGGTATCTTTTAATTGCTTTCATTCAGGGAGCATTGATGGGTATCGGACTCTACATTTTTCATGTGCCAAATCCCGCGATCTGGGGGACGATAGCTGGAATAGCGGCAATCATTCCGCCCTTGGGGACGGCGGTTGTTTCCATACCTGCGGTGATTTTCCTATTTATAGCCGGTTATACGAGCGGAGCGGTAGGACTTTTGATATGGTCAATCGTGATCGTAGGCGCCGGCGATAATTTTCTAAACCCTTATATTGTTGGACACAAAATAAATATCCCTCCGTTCTTGATGCTCTTTGCCGTGCTCGGGGGTATTTCCCTCTTGGGCCCTGTCGGCATTCTGATCGGACCGCTGACAGTGAGCTTGCTTTATACTCTGACCGAAATATATAGAAGCGAATTCAAATAAATAATTTTAAATAAAAAATTAATTTAAATGGCTCCAAAATTCTATAACACCTTAACGCGCACCAAGGAAACATTCTCCCCGATCAAAAAGGGAGAGGTTTCCTTTTATACTTGCGGACCGACAGTCTACGACTATCCGCATATCGGCAACTATCGAGCCTATATTTTTGCCGACACTTTGAAAAGAGCGCTGGTCTACGGCGGATATAAAGTCAAACACATAATGAATATAACCGATATCGACGACAAGACTATTCGTGAGTCGCAGAAAGAGGGCAAGACGCTCAAGGAATTTACTGAATTCTATACCGAGGAATTTCTTAAAGATATAAAATCTCTCAATATCATAAATCCGAAAAAATTCACCAAGGCTACGGATTATATAGACGAGATGGTTGATCTTATAAAAAAATTGATGAAAAAAGGTCTGGCTTATAAAAGTTCGGACGGTTCCGTTTATTTCAACATCAAAAAATTTAAGGACTACGGCAAGCTCTCGCATCTGGTAATAGAAAATCAAAAAGAAAATGCATCCGGCAGAATCTCCAGAGACGAATACGGCAAAGACAACGTGCAGGACTTCGCGCTTTGGAAAGCCTGGGATGAAAAAGATGGCCAAGTCTTTTGGGATACTCCGCTCGGCAAAGGACGCCCCGGCTGGCACATCGAATGTTCCACGATGTCTATGGCGAATCTGGGAAAGCAAATAGACATCCATACGGGCGGGGTGGATAATATATTTCCTCATCACGAAAATGAAATAGCTCAATCAGAAGGCGTGACCGGAATCCCGTTTGTAAAATATTGGATGCACAATGAATGGGTATTGGTAGACAATAAAAAGATGGCTAAATCGGCCAGGAATTTCTATACCTTGAGAGACTTGCTGGATAAAGGTATTGACCCCATAGCTTATAGATTTTGGCTTTTAATGGCAAACTACCGCACCAGAATAAACCTCGTCTGGGAAGCCCTAGAGGGCGCAGAAACAGCCCTTAAACGCCTTTACAACTTGTATACAGAACTTGGCAAAGAAATGGGCAAAGTCAATCAAGAATATAAACATAAATTTAAAGAATTCATCGAAGATGATTTGGACACTCCGAGAGCGCTAACCGTCCTCTGGGATGTGCTAAAAGATGAAAATGTTTCCAATGCCGACAAAAAGGCCACTGTTTTAGATTTTGATAAAGTGCTCGGACTTGGTTTTGAAAATATCAAAAAAGAAGAAATACCGGAAAGAATAAAACTCCTGGTGATAGAACGCGAGCAAGCTCGCCTCAGCAAAGACTTCAAAAAGTCAGACGAACTGCGCAAGCAGATTAATTCCCTCGGCTACGAAGTCAAGGATACCGCCGAGGGGCAGAAAATTTCTAAGATTTAGATTCTACCGGGAAAAGTTTTTTTCGATGTATAATCGTTATCATCGCGATATCACAAACTACTAGGTATAATCCAAATGAGTATATGGTAAAGTGCCAGTCCTTGATTACAAGTAATCCGACTATGTTCGCCAAAATCGGCCAAGAATATGCTGTAGTTGATTCCGTGTCGGGAAACTTCCATGCCTTTACATAACTTGGCACATAAGCCAAACCGTCGCTCAAGATTGCAAAAATAATTGATATATCTAAATTGTGAGTAAGTATATAAAGCACTATGGCAGCAATAGAAAGCAAAAGACAGCATATATCAAGAGTTCTTAATTTCCAGAGTGCATTTTTGGTCAGAGCGGCAGTAATGACAATTGCCAAAGAACCAAGACCTGCCATAAATATCGGTAACACCGAAAGACCTGCGCCAGCTTTCAATTGGAAGAAAACTGCAATAAATGGCGCAAGCACCCACGGAATCCAGGAAGCCAAGTTAGGTTTTGTATGACCCTTGGCTATACTCTTAATATAAAGAACGGCTCCAATAAGGTTCAAAAAGACGGCAAAGAAAATAATATTTTCGGGAAGCATCCTATTATATCCCCTCTTTTTTGAGCTGCTCTATGATTTCGCGAGATTTGCGGGAAATTTTTGAGGGCAATTTGATGTTCAGTTTGATTAAAAGATCTCCGCGCTTGTTATTTGAGATAGGTACACCCTTGCCTCGCACCCGAAGAATCTCGTTAACAGACACACCTTCCGGTATTGTGACTTTAATTTCCCCATCGAGGGTTTCTATCGGATATTCTGCACCGAGGAGCGCATCAGAAAGTTTTAAATTGAGGTTCATCACCAGGTCATTGCCGTCTCGCTTGAAGACGGGATGGGGCGTCACGTTTATTTTTATGTAAAGATCTCCGGCCGTACCCTTGGATATCGCTTCGCCGTAGCCTGTCATCCGGACCATCTCTCCGTCTCTTATGCCGGCAGGTATGACGATTGAAACTTCTTCTTCGCGGCGAAGCACTCCTTTGCCTTTGCACGTCTCACAGTTTTCTTTTGGCACCTCGCCTGTGCCCAGACACACTTCGCAGATTTTTGTGTTCGCAATGTTTCCGAAAATAGTCCTTTTTGATTCGCGGATATGGCCTTGGCCATTGCAAGTTTTGCAAGTGACCATTCCCGAACCCGCCTTGGCGCCAGAACCATGACAGGTCAGACAATTCGATGTTTTAGTAATTAAAATTTTTCTATTGGTGCCAAAAATGGAATCCGAGAAAGAAATAGAAACCTCGGTTGAAATGTCCCGGCCGCGACGCTGCTCCCCCCTGCCGCCCATTGACCCGCCAAAGAAATCGCTAAAAATATCGTTTAAGTTGCCAAAATCAAACTCCGTGTTGCCGTTTTGGAAGCCAGAAAAATCGAATCCGCCAAACCCCTGTTGGCCGGAAAAACCTCCGCCTTGACCCATGTTTTCAAACCCGGAACCGTATTGGTCATATTTCGAACGTTTGGCATCATCAGAAAGAACCTGATAGGCCTCATTTACCTGTTTAAATTTGGCCTCGTTACCCTCTTTTTTATCAGGATGATATTTATGGGCTAATTTATAAAAAGCCTTTTTTATTTCCTCTTTAGAAGCATTCTTGTTTACGCCCAATGTTTCATAGTAATCTTTTGCCATAATTTATTTATATCATAGGCTCTGCTTCTTGTGAAGCTTTCGCTTTTTTATTTTCCTTTCCAGTTTCCTCGTTATTTTCTTGCTCGTTTTTCTCCCCGCCCGCATCGCTTTGCGCAGCATTCCGGGCAGATTTTCCCTCAATAATCGCTTTTTCTTCGGCGCTTCTGATGATCGTGGCCTCTTCTTCGGCGATGAGCTTGGCAGCATCGTCTTTTGGAATTGAGTATTTTCTGCGGGAAGCATCCATAATTTCCTGCCGGTAAGACGGATGGGTCGCAGGCAGAACTCGCAGAGTCTCGGCGGAAAATGGATCGTATGATTCGCCGTCGATTGTCATTTTGATGTATATCTCGCCGACTGCGAGGTTGATCATATCTTTGACATCGAAAAGCGGGGCAAATTCCGGCTTTAACTTTACCGCGTCTTCTCCGCCAACGCGGAAGGTTATAACATTGCCCACATTTCCGAGCACCGCTTGATAAACTTTAGTGATGATTTGTCCCACATATTGGTGCGCGATTGTCAGATTGAGTCCGTATTTACGAGCTTCAGACAAAATATTTTCAAAAGTCTGGGTAACCACGTTTTGAAACTCATCGACATACAGATAAAAGTCTACTCGGTCTTTTTCGGGAATAGCGGCACGTTCCATTCCGGCTTGTTTTATTTTCGTCAAGAAAATAGATCCAAGAAAAGAAGAATTCTCTTCCCCCAGGCGGCCTTTGGAAAGATTTATCAAGATTATTTTCTGCTCATTCATCAGTTTGCTAATATCTATCTTGTTTTGTTTCTGGCCAAAGATGTTGCGCAGAAGCGGATCGGACAAAAACTGTCCGAGCTTGTTTACCAGTGGGATAATCGCGTCCGTATCAAACTTTTCCGACCAATCGGCGAATTCGATAGCGAAGAATCTTTTAACCATATCGTCGGTGATGTATTCGACGACCTTTTGGCGGTAATTCCTGTCTGTCAGCATCGAGATCATTCCGCGCATCGTAGCGTGCGGATAGTCGAGAAGCGCTAGACAGGTAAATCTAAAGACGTGCTCTAGGCGGGGTGTCCAATTCGCGCCGAATTGTTTTTGAAAAACTTCTATCAATCCTTGAGTCAGCTGAAATTTAAACATCGGGTCCACATTGGCAAGTGGATTAAATGACGCCGGAAAATCAATATCGGCTGGATCAATGATACATACGTCTTCGATGCGTTCTTTTGGTATATAATCCAGCATCGCGTCTATCACATCTCCGTGAGGGTCGATCAGACACAATCCGTGCCCGTATGTTACATCCTGACGAAGCATGAGCTCCAGCAACTTTGTTTTGCCCACTCCTGATTTTCCGATGATATATAAATGGCGCCTTCGATCGACACGCTTGATGCCGAAAATAAATTTCTTCTCTTCGAGGGCAGCCACGTAATTCGTGCGTCCGATAAAAGAAACGTCTTCCGGCTTTACCTTTCCAAAGACAGGCAGCTCTGGCGGCGGCGGTCCATATTTGATTATCTGCACTCGATTCGGCTTTGGCATATATATTCATATTTTAACACTTATTTATTGATTACTCAATGCTAAATGTGTATCATAAAGAGCATGAGATTACATAGATTCATAGGAGAATACGACCTCTCAAAAAGCCGTTTGGAAATAAAAGACGGTAAAATAATCAATCAAATAAAAAATGTCCTCCGGCTCAAAGAAGGCGACAAAGTCATTCTGTCCGACGGCAAGGGGCAGGAAGCCGAATTTATTTTGGATTTTCTTTCTGCGGATAAAATCGCCGGGACAGTCGAAAAAATAGTCAAAGTCTCTAAGCCAGAGAGGAGAAAGGTTAATTTATATTTAGCGATTTTGAAAAAGGAAAATTTTGAATTGGCTGTGCAGAAAGCGGTAGAATGCGGAGTTGCAAATATCACGCCGATAATAACCGAACGCACAATAAAGACCGGCCTAAATATGGAACGCTTAGAAAAAATAATCTTGGAGGCCAGCGAACAATCCGGCAGGAATATTGTACCGACTCTCTCCCCTATTTTGAATTTTGAAAATGCTCTTGCTTACGGCTATGCCTCGGATGAAAAAGTGGTTTTTCATCTCGCAGACGATTCATATATGCCGAGCAAAAAAGCAAAAAATGTAAGCATCTTTGTCGGACCCGAGGGAGGTTTTACATCAAATGAGATAGAATTAGCCAAAAATTCTGGTTTTGTTATCGCTTCATTAGGAGCACTCACCCTTCGCGGCGAAACCGCCGCCATCATAGGCACTTACCGCGCAGTGCAAGGAATCTAATACACTTCTTGCTGATAACATTTTTCGCAGTAAACTATCTCTGGGCGATCGGGGGCGTAAGGAGTTTCAAATTCGTTTTCACATTTTCCTTTATGATTCATGTGTTCTTTATCACACATACATGATCTGTGCCAAAGTTTAAGTGGGTTTCTTTGTTTTAACCTATTATAGTGACGGCAATTTGGACAGATACGAGGTAAAGCTAAATTCATTCTTTTGTAGAATTTCAATTCTTCTTCGGTAATTTTAAAAGCCTCAGTACATTGTTCATTACATTTACCTTTATGAATACAATCTATGGCCTTCCCCAAGACATCTTCGTTTACATCTTTTATGTTATCTGCCAGATCTTCATTCTTAACATCAATTTTATATTCTCTTTTCTCCAGATCTTTATATTTATATCCTCTCTCTTCTATCTCTTCTTTTTTCAAAGGAAAATATTCCTGGGCTATAGTTTCATTATAAGAAAATGGAGATAATTCTACTGGAAAAAATTCTCCATACCTATAGACTCTTCCTTTCTTGTCTACATAAGGCATATCATTCATTTGTTTTATAATTCTAGGAACGATTTGTTTATATTCTTCTTTACTATATTGTTTATTAAATATACAATATTGTTTTTGACGTAAACCGATGCAGCCAAAACAATCTTGAGAGCCATGACAATTATATGAATAATACACATCGTGACCTCCATATATAACTGCCCCAAAACACATTCGTGAACCCTGTACACCACTATCAAACATTTCATACATCAGTTCAGCTGTCGCCCCAGCTCCATATACATCATAACTATCCCTTAAATTTTCGGCCGTATTTTGAGTAAATTTACAATCACGCACTTCCCCAAAAATATCAAAACATTCTTTACAATTGTAAGAGTTGATTATGTTGTCCCCAGTAGAAAGCGGGGAATTTGTAATACTGGCAAATTTACGAATAGATTCTTTTTTAAGTTTTTCAAAATTAGTTATAATGACATCAAGTTTAGATTTACTACCCAAATCAAATTCTTTCAGTTTCTTAAAATATTCTTCTCGACTGTAAGGCTTATTAAAAATATAGTAACTTTTATTTCGTAAGTTAATACAGCCAAAGCAATCCGAACATCCCTTGCATTCAAAAAGAAAGGCGGAATTGTTGCAAGCTTCGACATTTTGTGAAAAAAATATTTTATAGCACTTGTTGGCAGCGGTAACTTCATAACAAAGTTCCGAATCAGTAATGACGAATACATCCATAGAATCTTTTATATTAATACCTCGCGCAGCATAGGAAACGTTTTCCCCTCCCCAGCAAGCATAAACCAAGTAACCATTCTTGAAGTTACCAGTATGTTGAGAATACGGCGTATTTGTTGTAAGAGTATTAAAAACTGCTGGCATTGGAGTTTTATGCATTAAATCAAAAAGCTGGGAGAAAAAAGTTTTGGAAAAATCATAGTCAATACCAAATGACATTGGATCCCACTTATCACTCCACCAAATATCGCGGTCATATACAATAATTCCTGAGTCAATAGAAAATCCTGTTATTAGGTCTTTACCTGTCAAAGCACATTTATTATGATGAAAATTTCTCTCATTTCTCCACGCAAAACGTCTTTGCATTCGACACTCCGGACAAAAAGTCGGCGCTGGCACTTTTATTTTTTCATAGAAAGAAAAATCGTCAGATTCTATCGTGAAATCTTTTTTACAGTTTTGGCATATTTTGTTTTCTGATTTATGTGTCACTTTAGTTATATAAAGTAATTTAGTTGAGTAAAGTAGCTAGTAAACTTCCTGCTGATAACACTTCTCGCAATAAACTATCTCAGGGCGATCGGGGGCGTAGTTAGTGATAATCCCCTTCTGGCATTTTGCACAGTTGCGATTCCAGAATTTGTATGGACCTCGGCGGACAATGCGATCTTGGTGGCGGCAGTAAAAACATTTTCTGGGTAAAGGAATATTCATTTTTCTATAAAATAAAAGCTCTTGGGCTATAATTTTATAATTGCGGTTACAATCTATACACCTCAAGACCTCCCTTGTTATGGAATCTTTTACATCCCGTATATGGTCTGAAAGATTTTGTGGTTTGATCGTTTCCTTGCCCTCTGTTTTTTGTATATCGTTTTCCCAACGCAAGCCAAGCGCCAGAACTTCGGTTTTAGTCAGCGGAAAATTATCCTGCGCGATGCTTTCGTTATAAGCAAAAGGTGAAAGTTCAGTAGATATCATCAGCCCGTATAAATCTTTTTCTTGTAATTCTTTAATAATTTTTGCCCGCAGTCTTTCGTATTCAGCTTTTTCATATTTTTTATTTAAAATATAATATTGTCCATTTTTTAATGCATCGCAACCAATGCAATTTCTGCATTTCGCAATATAAAATCCATATAGAATGTCGCTTGAATTTTCAACTCCATATGAGCCCATGACATTGCTAGATTGTCCGGTAGCCACCACTTCAAGCAAAAGCTCTGAATCAAAACCGTAGCCGATGGTTCCGATAGAATCTCTGATGCCTTTCGAAGAAAATAAATAACTGCAATCTTCCGCATTATGAACCTCAAAAGAATTTTTTACATTTTTACATTCAAATAAATAATCGCCCGTAGAATTAACTGTTTTTATATTATTATTTTCACGCATGGGGAATGTTTGCGCGAATTTTTCAAATTCTTTTTTAAATTCTTCCGTTTTTTTGTAGCTGCCTAAAATCTCGGATACTTTTTTCTTGTATTCCTCCGGCGCTATCGGCTTATTAAAAAAATAATATGACTTATTGTTTATATTTACGCAACCAAAACAATTTATCAATCCCCGGCCATTTAATATAAAAGCGGAGTCTAAAGATCCAATAACATTTTTACCCCAGAGAATGCCCGAAGATTGCTCAACATTTATTGATTCATAACATCGTTCAATATCCTTGGCAAAATACAAATCAGAGCAGTCCTTGGAATTCTTTACACCCCTCGAATAGAGAGTATCTTCGGCCGGACTAGTGTTGAAAACCAGATAACAATTCCTGCAGCCACTCGCCATATTTACATATTCACTATTTATGTTTGGGCCGACTCCCAGAGACAGGTAGGTGGTTATTTTAGGGACTTTTTTCAAGAGTTCGCCAAATTGTTCTACAAAGGACTTATTTTCATCGTAGTCCATTGCGTAATCCCTCGGTTCCCACTTTTCAGAATAGAAACAGTCGTAGCAATAAATGGTGTAGGGGGATTTCGGATTATACATCGAGATGATCGTCTTGCCACAGAGTGCGCATTTACGCCCAGAATAAAGAGTGGTCTCGTTTCTAAACACCGCGCGCATCTGGAAACGGCAGTTTGGGCACACTTTTGGCGCCGGCACTTTCATTTTTTTATAAAA
>Ga0134121_10002891_pt1 | contig 14562 bp, 11 predicted proteins | sample KB301_FD_96463 | JGI IMG/M metagenome (GOLD analysis project Ga0134121, IMG submission 96463) | Terrestrial soil microbial communities without Nitrogen fertilizer from Kellogg Biological Station, Michigan, USA - KB3-0-1 | ecosystem: Environmental > Terrestrial > Soil > Unclassified ...
ACGAAAGTATTCCGGCCTGTTTTCTCTAGTGGCGAGGTTTCGCAGAATAATTGCAAGCTCGTGGTGATAAGCGCCTTTGATCGTGTGGTTAGTAATCTTTCGGAATAGGGCCTCGTTCTCGTTCAGCAACTCCAGGGCTTCGTGAAATCGTCCCGCTGAACATTCCACAGTTGTCAGTTTTAGCAGCGCCCTCGCTCTCGCCGCGCCCTCAAACTTCAGCTTATTCAATGCGTCATGCAACCATGATCGCGCCTCATTCAATGTTCCTTCCCGGTAATAACAGTAAGCAATTTCTGATTGGGCATTGCCAACCTTCGTTACGTCTCTGCTTGACTCAAAATAAGTCATGCTTTGAGTAATCAGGTTCTTCGCGAGTTCCTGCGCGTCGTGAATCTGATTCTTGCTTCCGATCCAACTCGTCAGAATGCCTGCGCACAACAAAACCTCGGCGGCGACGGACGGCTCCAGTCCGGTTGTTTTGGGACGGTCTCCGACGCGCTTCCATAAAGGCCGCATCGTCTCCTGCGCGGCTGTGTAATCGCCTCTGTCCTTTTGTTCTAAGGCAGTCTTGCACCGACGCAGAGCTTCATCGTTCGCGTTTCGGTGCGCGGTGTCCAACTTAAGTGAGGCAATCTTCACGAAGATAAACCCTTTGTCGTGAGTGTAAGAAGTCTTGTTTGCCAGCGTTGGATATTAGTCATAGCGCGGGATACCGTGTCAATAGCGCTATATGTATTTACACTATGATGTTTTCTTGCCAGTGGACTGGCATCCCTAACCTCAAAGGAGAAACAGACAAATGAGACGTTTGGCATTGGCAACCGCTCTCGCATGTGTACTTTCGGGCATGGCTCACGCGGGTGAGATCCATACCACCGGGGCGGTGGCGCCACCGACATCAGGGGAGATCCATTCGACCGGTGAAGCGGTGGTCGGAGAGATTCCTACGACCGGCGGGACAGATTCAACTACGGTACTAACAATCATCCTGACGCTCATTAGTATCGTCCCTTAAGCGTCTTGGGCTTAGTTAACTAAATCCGTACCTGCTTTTTTTGCAGGACGGGTGAAGTGTGTCTAATTACGCTTACCAAAAATTGGCATGAATTCGACATTGCGTCCTCGCTTCAGAATCTTGTGACGCCTTCGCTGGCCCGATATAACCGAGCCGATTTAAGTTGCCTCGCACCTCGCCCAGAGTGTGGGGCTCCGGGGCGTCGTCCGTGGCCTTGGTGAGGGGGCCAAGGCTGACGCCCCAGCTTTTTCATTGACCGCGAAAAGAATGGCGACCCAAAACAGGGCCGCCATTCTCATTATGGGTAGACGTGCTTGGTTACTTCCCGGTCAGCTTCGGTACGGAGAAGTTACCGCCCGAGAGCTGAATCGGATCAAACGTCAGATCGACCACAACCGCGCCCGACGAATTCGTCACGCGCAACCCAAACCGATCTGAGGATCCCGGCTCGCCATTGTCGATGATGCGGGCAATGAAGTTGGTGCCACTACCGGCTTTTCCCGACGGTATCGCTTCATTCCCGACGATCGCCATCGCGCCCAGGGAGTTGCTCTTGATCACGACGTTCCCTGTCGGCCTGTGCTCGATGTAAAGCAGCGACCCCTGAGCGTTTCCGCTCTTCAGGTACTTGATATTCACACCGATGTTCGCTTTATAACCGTTGTGAATAATGCTGCCGCCACCCGCCACGAATCCAAGCGATGGATCGTAAACAGTGAACACCGTGTCTCCTGTACCCTGATAGAAGTTCCCGTTGATCGTCAGCGTTACATCGTAGACGTTCACCGGAACATTGTTCATGGTTACACAGGCAGTGCGTGTCGCGCCGACTCCACCGCCACTCAAAACCGCAGCCGGTGAAATCGCTGAACCACTGCCAATCGGAACGACGTTGACCGTCACGCTTGTGATGTTGGTCGTGTCTCCGGGACTGCCATCACTCACCTCATTCATATCGAAGCAGAGCGTGACTGGTCCACCCGTACCGCCAGGCGCATTAACCTTGACCGCAAACTGATTCGCGGCGGACGGAGTAACGTCGGCATCCTCTCGCGACACCGTCAGCGTGCCGGTGTTGCTGTTATTCAGAAACGCCGTGTTGGTGCTGGTGTACGCGGCCGTGATGGTGTGGGCTCCAGCCCCTACGGTTACCGTGTACGACGTGGTCGCCACACCGCCCGAGTTCACCGCAACAGCAGCGCCCACCGGATTACCATCAACCGAGAACTGCACGTTACCGGAGATGGTCTGATCGAGATAAGTCGCCGGACTGACAGTGGCTTTCAACGTAGTCGCATCACTGTAGACACCGGAAGCAGCATCGACCGTGACCGTCGTCGCAGTTGGTTCCGCCAGGCTCAGAATCTGATCGTGTGCGCCGAACGCGTTGTTATGGTGCAACAAGAGCAAACCGGTAGTGCCGTTAGCCGTCAGATTTGCCTTGTTGTAGTTGACGGGAACAGCTGCGCCGTTCAGATCGACATAAACCGGCAGGCCCGCCACTCCGCCAGTCACGTCGAAACCGGGATTAGCCGCATCGTAAGTACGAGTTGAAAGCGTATCGATGGTGCCGCCGAAGCCACGACTCGTCGTAGTGATGCGATAGTTGAATTTGGCATTAGCCGTAGTCAAACCGATGGCTGAAGCGGTCACCGGAATGATCATCTGGTTGGTGTTGTAAACAACCGTTTCGAGACCCGAAGGAGCGATGTTGTTGAGGAAACTATCCAGAGTAAATGAACCCGTAAACGGCGCGGGACGACGCGCCGATACGAAGACGTCGAATGCATTTCCCTGCGCATCCGCAGTGGCCAGGTTACTGATCTGAAAATCATCAGTACCGTTCCTGTCTCGATCAATGAAGATATTGACCTGGACATCGCTCGGTGTGGTCCATTTACCGTGTGTGGTGATGGCGAAGAAGATCCTGGTAGAACCAGCGACGACCGAGTTTGTCGCCTTGAAGTCGCTGGTCACGCCAACTGACTTCAAGTCAGCGTTACTCGCCACACTTGTAGCCGGTATGGTAGCCGGACTTGTTCCCTGCAACTCGAACGCGCTAACGAGTGAAATCACATCAGTGGGAAAAGTCCCGCCAGTGTTTACGTCTTGTCCCGTCAAACCGACGTTGGTCGAGCCTGTCGGTCCTGTTAACAAAACGTAATTATGATTGGTCGTCATATCTGAAGCCGGACGCGGAGCCGCATACAACGGTAAGCGCAGCGGGGTACCGCTACTCGGCGTCAACGTGACGTAGCCTGACTCCTCGGTCATGTAATAACGAGGATTGCCTCCCTGCGTGGGCGCCATCGTCGCATCGCGCGGATGCTTCATCGCTGCGGCAGTGGCATCGAGTTGGACCGTAAACGTCGTCGAGCCACCAGCAGGCACGTTGATGTTTGGACCATCGGGGAACGAATAGCTCACGCCGGGTGCGTCTGTCAGAGTTACATAATTAAGATCGTAGCTCATATCAACCGCGCCTTTGTTTGCGACGCGCACTGTCCTCTGAATACTCGCAGTGCCGACTACTTCGGGAGCCTCGAAGGAGACACTCACGCCACCTGATCCGTCATCACTGTAAGCGATGACTTCGTCGTTGCTGGCGTCCTGCAGGTCGATGCGCCCTGCGCCGATTCGCTGCACGCCAAACTTCGATCCCGTACCGTTAATGCCGGTAAATAGATCATGATTCGCGGTGTTCATCACGAGCGCTTTCAACTCTTCTACGGACCACGTCGGATGCAGTTGACGAAGAAGAGCCATGGCACCGGCCACGTGCGGAGAAGCCATTGAAGTTCCGGTCATCGTCGCGGACAAGTTGCCGGTGCTGAAACCGGTCGAGATGATGTTAGTACCGGGCGCGGAGATATCCGGTTTAGGACCGTTGTCACCACGTCGCACGCCACGCGAGCTGCTGGCGCTGACCGTGTCGCCGAGGTGAGTAAAGTTCAAAGTCGCATTAACGCCGACGCCGAGTTGGGCCTTGATCGCGTTGGCGTCGGCTAGTGTGATCGACAACGACAAGACCGTGATCGTGGGATCAGTGCCACCCATCGAGATCGTGCCGGCGACGTTGTTGCCGACGATCACGGCGTTCGCTCCGGCGTCCTGAGCGTTCTTTACTTTGAAAGTGAACCCGCAACCACCGCCACGATCCACGAGCGCGATCAAGCCGGTGAAGAATCCTGGCGCGAATGGCTGGCAGCCGTCAGTAGTCGTGCCTACCGAGCCGGGCGCCGCGCCGGGGAACAGATCTGTCGAACCATCGTTCGCGAGTTTGACACTACCGCTGATGGTCGCCGGGAAGATTATCAACGGGTTGAAAGTCGCCGGTAGCGACGCCTTATTTCCAGCAATCGCTGCCGGCGACGTGACTGCCGTAGTTGCCTGCTGAATGCCGAAGTCGACGATGTTGGCGGTGCTAATCACGCGGCTCGAAGTGGATGGGCTTCCCACAATGTAGTGCGTATCGCCTGCGTTGCCGGCTGAAGTAACGACGATTACGCCTGCCAGCGCTGCGTTGCTACTGGCCGCTGCACTCGCGTCGTTGGAAAGACCAAAATTGGATCCCAATGACATGTTGATAACGTCGACGTGATCGGAAGGATCTCCGTCGCCGTTCGGATCGACGGCCCAGTTGATCGCCTGCGTCGTCAGACCTGTGCTGCCCGAGCAGCCGAAGATTTTCAACGCATAGAGTGAAGCTCTTGGTGCGACGCCTGGTCCGATGCTGAACGAGCCAAAAGGTACCGAGCCGTCCCATGGGCCAAGGAATGTCGTGCCGTCGGCGTTGACGCCTAAGCCGGTGGCCGTGCCGGCTACGTGAGAGCCGTGGCCGAAGCAGTCGAGTGGATCCGGATCCGGCACTGGTACGTTGGCGCCTGTGTACGCGTCTCCGGCGAAGTCCGTTCCGCCGACGACTTTCGCGGTGGGAAACGTGCCGGGCTCGATGATGTTTCGATTGTTGGCCGCGTAGGCGGCGGCGGTGCCTGGTCCACCGAAGTTAGCGTGCAGATAGTCGACGCCGGTATCGATGATCGCAATCCTGATCCCGTTGCCGGAGTTGCCGCCGGTTGCGGCCCAGGCGCTGGCAGCTTTGATAAACGGTAAACTCGACGAGTTCTCGATGTGATGCATTGGCAGCGCGTAGACGCCTTTGACGTCCGGGTCGGATCTCAGTTCGGCGAGGACGCTGGCGTCGATTCGCGCGGCGATGCCGTTGTAAGCAGTCTGCACGTTGTAGAGCGTTTTTGCTTTCTGACCAAACTTGCCGAGATGCGCGAGTACACGCTGTTGTGCGCCTCTGATGCGCGACATTTGCGAGCGGGCTGCGCCTTGAGCTGAAGCGCGACGTTGGGGATTGGCGGCACGATCACTCTGATCGCCCAGAACGTCTTTATAGACTATTGATGTCGGAGCATCGAAGAGTTCGATCATCACGTTGAACTCACCCGTTTCCGGGAGTTCATCCTGAAGTTGGAGATCCCCAACCGGTCTGTCGTCGGCGAATTGCGAGTGATCGAATCCACCCGTTTGCGCGTGACTGACATCATCCGGTTGAGTGAGGAAATAGGTGAGTAGACCTAAAGCCAATAACAGTGAGAGTGCCTGCAGTACAGTTCTTCGCGACATTCTTTTCTTACCTTTCGATTGGTTTTAAGGACTTTGGACCTTCTGTTGCCGCACAGACGGAAGGCAAAGCAACAGCACTTACAAGTCCGAGGACTTAGGACAAGACCGGGTTATTGGCTTTAAAAAGAATATGACAGGCCGCTCAATATATACGAGGTTAATAAATCAGACAAGCATTTACGGGAAAGCAAACAACACAGTACGATAGTTGATGCAGGTGGAATAAATGGATAAACGCAGGCACACATTCGGTATCCTCATCACGCTCTTGCTGGTGACGGTGTCTTCGTGTGTTAGGAACAAAAGCGAGCTTGAATGGAAAGAGCTCGTTCCCATTTTTAGTCAGAATAATCTGACGGTCTCTGAACCGCTGGAGTCCCACAAAGACGTTGACGAAATCGAAGCGGCGGACTCCAAATTAAACGCGCCAGCTCGTGGCACAACCATTTACCTGGAATCGCCGGCTGATCACGAGGGATTCAAACCCAAATACTGGCTGCGCGTCGAAGATTATGAGACTGCGGCACTGGCCTCAAAGCGAGCTTCTGAGTACCGAGACGCTGAGACTTTCGAGCGTATCGAAGCAGCCTATCGGAACGGAGAAGCAACGTCGCTGCACGATAGTTATGTAATGTCCAAGTTATCTGTCCGGATGTGGGCAGTGGCTCGCGGAAAACGAGTTTACGCCCTGACAACCAACGCCTCCTTATTCACCTACCTCGACCCACCAAAGCGATTGAAACAAGCAATCGAGACCTTGCCGGAAAAATGATCAGTTGATATAAAGCCGCAGGTCTCACAATACTCAGTCGCGGAGCCGCCATGAAAAGACTGCTCATACTCACACTCTTCGGTTTACTGGCGATCAGTTGTTCTCATGGAAACAGCGGCGTCTCAAGCTCGTCAAAAGGCGCGTCGATGACTTATAGCGTCGGTACGCAGGCTGAGCTCGACGCGGGCAATCAGAGAATTAACGACTACCGGCAGGAGCTGCTGCGACAGGGTTTTCACGAGGTGTCCTTGTCCTCCACTAGCGAAACCGCCGGTACCTCTTACGTCAACTCGAAAGAAGAGTTTGTTCTTGAAGGTCACTATCGAAACCTGAAAGACTTGCGTGTCACCCTTTGGACCACCAAGCGGTTGGAAAAGGACCAGCCACAGCTCGGAGGAGGCGTCAAGGCATCCATCGAAGACGCACAAGCCGACCGGGATTTTGAAGAACTCTACAAGAAGGTATCATTCGTCGTGACCGGTAACACTCAATAGATGATCTCTGAGCAGCAACTGAATGACTATCACGATCGTGGTTTTCTCGTGCTCGACGGGTTTGCGAGCGAGACGGAGTGTGATGAGCTGCGGGCGCGGGCGGAGCTGTTGGTCCAGGAGTTTGATCCGAGCGAGGTCGTTTCGATCTTTTCCACACATGAACAGAGCCGCGTGGCGGATGATTACTTCCTGACGTCGGGAGATAAGATCCGTTTCTTCTTCGAAGAGAATGCGTTCAACCCTGACGGAACGCTGAGGTATAAAAAAGAAAAATCGATCAATAAGATCGGACACGCTTTGCACGATCTCGATCCGGTGTTCCAAAAGTTCTCGAGTAGTGAGAAGGTGAAGCAACTCGCCGCGGCGATCGGATTCGCAGATTCACTGCTGCTCCAGTCGATGTACATCTTCAAGCAGCCGAACATCGGTGGTGAGGTGACGTGCCACCAGGACAGCACGTTTCTTTACAGTGAGCCGATCGATATCGTCGGGCTTTGGTTTGCTCTCGAGGACGCGACGGTTGAGAACGGATGTTTATGGGCCATACCGGGTGGACATCGACACGGACTCAAATCGCGTTGGGTGCGGACGGCAGAAGACAAGATGAAGTTTGAGATCTTTGATGAAACGCCGTGGCCGGAAGATGAACTTGTGCCGCTCGAGGTGTCGAAAGGAAGTTTGATACTGCTACACGGGCTCTTGCCACATCGCAGCTTCGAGAACAGATCGACGCGATCAAGACATGCGTACACGCTGCATCTTATAAAAGCGACCGCGAATTATCCCGCAGACAATTGGTTGCAACGTCGTTTTTAGCCACAAAAAGGCACAAAAAGCACAAAAGAAAGCGTTTAGAGTTCAAGCTTTAGCTTGCTCGCCTGCAGCCCGAGACTGCAGCCTAAAGGCTGAACTCTGAACTCCTTCTTTTGTGTTTTTTGTGCCTTTTTGTGGCTAAGTGCTGGGACGTAAGAGGCCACGGAAGATGCCCTGCACGCGGACCTGGCTGGCCGGAACAGTGAGTGGCTGAAGCTGCGAGTTCGCCGGTTGAAGCTCGATGTTCATGCCGCGACGATAGAGTCTCTTCAAAGTCGCCTGGTTTTCTTCAATCAACAAGGCGACGACGATCTCGCCATCGCGCGCGTCAGTGCGGTTCTCGATCAACGCGATGTCACCGTCGCAGATGTGCTCGTCGATCATCGAGTCGCCCTGTACACGCAAGGCGTAAACGCGATCCGGCTTCACGTGCCCCAACAGAAAACGCGGCACGGGAATCCGTTTTTCGTCGTCAACGACTTCGAGCGGCGCACCAGCAGCGATGCGGCCGAGCAATTTAACTTCACAAAGCGAGTCACTACTCTTGTCTTCGACTTTGACGTTGAGCGCAAACGACCCGTCTTCGTGTTCACGTACCAGTAGACCACGCCGCTCGAGCGCAGCGATATGCTTCGCTATCGTTGCACGCGACTTCACTCCAAACTGCCGCGCAATCTGTGCGTAAGAAGGAATGTAACCGTGGCGTTCCTGAAAACGTGTGATGTAATCGAGAATGTCTTTTTGTCGCTGCGTTCGTGGGAGCATGAGTCTGCTACTGTTCCCGATCACGTTGCCCGCTTGTAGTTTGAGAGATCGAATCAACCGCTAAGGGTGACGTTGCATTCTAGGTCGCATAATAGAAAGCGTCAAGGGTTTGACGTGATCAATTTTACCGGATCGAATAACGTACGAGCGTGCGCGGGAAAATACGCACTGATGGAGGCATCTGAGTAAACGTCAGGTTCGAACCTTTAAGCAGCTCGTCGGCTTTTTTCCCATAGATCGCTTCGTTGAGATCGTTATCGGGAGTGATCACTGCGCCTTTCAACGCGGCGCCGATAAACGCACCTTTGCTTCGTGAATAAGAAAGAATTCCCGCATCAAGACGCGGGTTCGTCGATGCGGCTGCCTCACGCCCGACTGGACCAGCCGAAATGCCCACTTCGCCACCGAGCTCAAACTTGTCTTTCAACAAACCATCGAGACCGCTCGGGTTCATGATGAGTAGTACGTAATCAGTTTTCTGAGCGCCGATTTGCGCGCCGAAACTTCCGCCACCGAGATTAAAGAACGCCGGTGCGCTCCAACCACCACGAACGCGACGACTAATCACGCCCTGACCACCACGGCCACCAAAAACAAACGCCGCCTTGACGACGCCGGGAAAGACTGCAATCGCTTCAGATGTGTCGAGTAGCTCTTTCGGAATCGCCTTGTCCTTGACGTTCATGATCTCAGTAAAAGTCTTTGCGGCTTCACTCGCATGACGCGCCGCGTCCTGAGTGCGTGACTTTTTCTGAGCCGGAGTGATGACTGCTGAGAAGACGAGAAGCGCGATGAGCGCTGCGGCACAATAAAGACGAACTGATGACATCGTATGTTTTCCCCCTGCGCCCGATAATACCTTGCGCCGCACTTCAGACACTACTCTGCGGCCCTCTGCGTATCTCTGCGCCCTCTGCGTGAAGTTACTATTTGACGCAGAGAGTGCTGAGATACGCAGAGGACGCAGAGCTCAATTAATTAAGAGGCACAAAAAGCACAGGAGTTATTGGTCCTTCTGTGCTCCCGGATAGTTTTGTGATCGCGAATGTAAAGGAGTCTTTCAAACTGGTTGCAATTCTGTGTCGGCATTGACAGGATTTTGTGACTTGTAGTATTAAATCGCGACCTTCGGATGACGCCCTCCCAAACACGTCGCTGCTGAAGGCATCGCACCTCGCAACTGCGATCATTGCATTGCCCGACTCAGTTTTGCCACATAGGTTTATTCCGCCCAGAACCCGATATTTACCTCACCGGCTGTTCAAATTGTACCTGTCATGCTGTCGAGTGCGGCTCGCCGGCGATCGTGTAAGAGTGTCGGATTCAAAATTTCATCTCCCCAGGTGATCTGGTTGGATAAACGAGTCGAAAAAATCATTCAAATGATGCGAGAGGACGTTCGTGGGGAGTTATCTCTCGGCGAGTTCGCTCAATCCGTAAACCTTTCCGTCTGGCGTCTTTGTCATATCTTCAAGTCAGACGTCGGCATGCCTCCAATTCGCTACCTAAGATTGTTGCGCATGGAGCGCGCAAAAGATCTATTGGAGTCGAGTTTCCTCAGCGTGAAGGAGATCGCGTACCAGGTCGGCTTGAATGACGAGAGTCATTTCGTGCGTGACTTCAAATCAACCTACGGATTCTCTCCTGCGCTTTATCGATCGCAGTTCAAGAACAAAACCGCCACCGAAGCTCACGGCAACGGTCATGGCCCAACCAATGGCACTCACAAGAAGGTTCGCGAGCACCTGGTCCAAATCGCAAAACACTCAGTTTTGCCGACGGTCCATCTCTTTGCGTTCGTCTTTTCATACCTGAATTAACAGCTCCGTAACCGGTGGTCCATGATATTGAAATCCACTTTCAACCAAAAGCAAAAATCGCCAACGAACAACAAAATACGCCAAGCAACGGATCTTGTTCTTCGAAAACTGTGAGCGTAATCTCTCCCTCGATTCAGCAACCGCGCACAACTTAGAAATTTTTCTTGACGCTAGAGCAAGATTCGAAATTCAACTGACGTTACTCAACTGGTTCAGCAAGAACTCTCGCCTTTCAAACTGATCGCATGTGTCGGGAAGTTAGATCAGGATTAGGGAGCTACCTGGCGACACTCTTCGAGTAAAGGTCAAAAACCAACAGCAAGGGATTTTAGCTTTGAGGCCAAACCCAAACGGCTGAAAGGAGATACTATGCCTAAAAAGAAAGGCAGAAACCGGCAGGGAGTTGGAAAAGAGACTAAAGGCACTATCAGCAGGAGAAGTGTGCTCAAGATAGGAGCAGCAGCCGGGGCCGCAACGGTTTTGGCCCCACACGTGTTGAAATCAGGAACGGTATTCGCCGCCTTTGATCCAGTGGCCCCGCCGCTGGCCCAATGCGTCTCAACCGCCGCCAGTCCACCACACACACCCTTTGTGGATGATTTTGACGCCCCGGCAATGGCGGTGGACCACCCACTGAGCCCGATGCCAACTGAGACCGCTAACACGGGCGCAAATGAATGGAACCGAGCCCCTCATCAGCGCTGGGCTCAGTTCGCCCCAGCCATCGTTACCACTGAATTGGAAGCCCGGCCAGGCTTGCATACGTTCCACTCTGACTACGGTCCGAGTTACATCTGGGGATTCAACGGCATGTATCCAGGCCCAACGGTCCTGAACAGATACGGCCAATCCTGCATCGTGCGCTTCCGGAATAGCACGCCGCCGAACGGCGATAACACGTTCGGCCATCCCGAGATCACGATCCACTTGCATAACGGCCACCACGGATCGGAGAGCGACGGTTTCGCGGGAGACTTCTTCCCGAGCGGCTTCTGGAAAGACAATCTTTACCCGAACGTCTACGCGGGCATCGACGCATTTGGCGGCAACCCGGGTGGCGATGGAGTCGGTGACCCACGCGAGAAGATGGGCAGTTTCTGGTACCACGATCACCGTGCAGAGAAAACCCTCAACAACAACGTGATGGGTCTGAACGGAATGTTCCTGGTCTATGACAGCACAGATCCGGGCCATGAGCACCCCTCCGCGGGCTCGCTGCAGTTGCCCGGATATTACGGTGTCACTGACTTTCCCGTGATCCTGACCCAGAAGCGGTTCTGCGCCCTCGATGCTCAGGGCCGAAATGAAATGGTCAACGCGGCCGGCGGCGACAAGTTCATCATCAACGGAAAGATTCAACCGAAGATGACGGTCCGTCGCAGAAAATACCGGTTCCGCATTCTTTCAACCGGCCCGACAACGGCTCAATGGGACCTGACACTGATCGGACCCACTGGCGCTGTTGAAACGATTACGCTGATCGCCACTGACGCGAATTTCCTCGAGCATCCGCTTCCGATCGATGCGGGCGCGAACGCCGGTAACACCAACTCCATCGTGGGCACCACGGTGCAGGTTCCGGGCGCACTGCGAGTGAACGTCGCTGAGCGCTACGACATCATCATCGACTTCGCGCAATACGCAGCCGGCACTAAGCTGTATCTCAAGGAAGCCACTTCACAGAGTGTCAACCCAGGAAACGTTAATCCTCCGGGATTACCGCCGGGACTCAACATCGGCAACGTGGTCATGCGGTTCGACGTTGTGGAGCGTGAGTCATGGTTCCCGAAAGATACCCCGGCGATTCCGGCAACCCTCTGCGAATTTCCGCCGATCTGTGAGCCAGACACCACATTCACCTGGAACTTCAATCGCGATCCGGTGGGAACGGTGCCGAGGTTGTTCAAGATCAACAACCGTACCTTCGACGCCAACGTGCCGCAGCATTGCATCATCAAGGGAACCTGCGAAGAGTGGTTCATCAATAATAACGCCGACGTCGGCACCAACTGGGCCCACCCGGTGCACATTCACTTCGAGGAATTCCGCATTATGAAGCGATTTGCGCTCATCGCCGGCGTGTTCCAGGAAGTTCCGGTACCTCCGCCATACAGAGGAAGGAAAGACGTAACCAAGGTGGAGCCGGGCGAAGCCGCTCTGATCCGGATGAACTTCCGAGACTATGTCGGCAGATACCTGATCCACTGTCACAACATGGGCCACGAAGATGCGTTCATGATGGTGGCCTGGCACATCGTGCCTGACGCGGCAGCCAAGGCAGCTTGTGACGCCTTGATTGTCCAGAGTCGTAAGGAGTTCGAAGCCAAGCTCCGGAATGAGGAGGTGTCGTAATGGATAGAAGATCACTGTTAACCAGAGTGTTCCAGCCGCATCCCAACTCGCCGGGCGCTGCGAAGTTCACAAATGCGGTGCTTCGAACACACGATGGCCAAGAGGTCAAGTTCTATGACGATCTGATCAGAGGCAAGCAGGCCGTGATCAATATGATGTACGCGGAATGTCACGGTGCTTGTCCTTTGGTGACGACGGTAATGAAGAGAATGTATCGCGATCTGAAAGATCGCATGGGCAAGGACCTCTTCTTTTACTCAATCTCGGTAAAACCACAGGACGATACGCCGGCCGCGTTGAAGCACTATGCCATGACGCGCAACGCGGATCTGCCTGGCTGGTATTTCCTGACCGGAGACGCTTACGATATCGAGACGATCCGCTTCAGGCTGTTTAGCATGAACCATCCGGGGATCGACCTTGATTTCGCCATGCACTCCGGGACATTCCGGATTGTCAACGATGCCACCAACTACTGGGGCCACGCCGGGGCGTTTGCGAGCCAGAGAAATATCATGGACCGCATCTCCTGGGCCGATCCATTCAAGACACACGCGGAATGGGCGGTGTGGAGCCGGAATCGCCAGATCCTGATCAACCAGGACATCAAGAAATACGGTTATCGCCGGGACGTCTAGTTTGCGGCACGGATTACCAGGGATAGAAGCTGCCGCGGTGGCTTCTATTCCTGGCCCAATCTCAGGCTTTCTCTGTGCAACCTCTGCGTTCTCTGTGCCTCTGTGGTTGTTCTTACCGCAGGGCTCAAACCACAGAGACACAGAGGACACAGAGGACACAGAGAGGTAGCACAGAGGGAATACATCATGAAACATACTGCCATAATTTCGCTGCTCGGTATTCTGCTTTTAACCTCGACTGTAACCGCGTTGGCCCAGGAAAAGAGTTGTTCATTCGACCTTGTTGGCACCTGGAAAGCACAGGTTTCAACCACTGAGGCAATCCTCTATCGTTTCGATTCGAAAGGCGGCGTCACTGTACTCTCGTCTTCCGGTGCAGCCGAGCCTCAACAGATCGCTGCCGCCAGTTACACAGTAAACAACGAGCTCGGCAAACCTGACTCGGTTTCGTTTACTGCAACCGGCAAGAACCGGATCTTCGGAGCCGTCAGAAAGACAATGAAGATCGTCAGCTATGACGACACCTCGATCACTTGCACCATTCCGGGCGTGGGAAATACTCGTTGGACCAGAGTCGACGCCGATCGGTATTTCATTGTGCTCGCAGCACGCCGCGGTGAGTTCTACGACACGAGCGGCTCGGCATTTCCCGTCGTCATCAAGCTGGCTGGAGGAGTTCCGACCATCGACGCCTTCGGTGTCTATTTAGCAAACAAGGAAAAGAGCTTCGGGACCGTTCCCGCTTCCATATACAAAGAGTATTTGAGAGAAGCGCGCAACGACTCTGAAACCATAGTGCGTCTGGAAATCAACTCACGGCAGTATGAACGAGCGTTGAAGATCATTAAGGAATGGGAACGACGTGACCGCGAAGGCGCGCTTTTGTACACCACCGGCACCAATCGAGACAATTCGGAAGAGGCTAACGCGCTCAACAACATTCTCGTCGTGAAGGCGGTTGCAGAATCGCTCAACCAGTGCTCGCAGGACTTCAACCTGTACAAGCTCAATTACGTGGTTGCGGACGACTGGATCACCAACAAGGTTACCTCCCCGCTTGTGCCGTTCTATTACTTCCAGGAACTGAGACGAATGAACGAAGCACGAAATATTCCCGAACAGAAGTTTCAGGAGCTCGTGCACATACCAAGCCTGGCGAGTCGATAGGAAATCTAGTTATGAAACGCATTCTCTTCATCTCACTCGTGATATTCATGGGACTCGGCGCTCAGCAGGCGCTGCGGGTCCAGGCGCAGGC
>Ga0134121_10002892_pt1 | contig 14559 bp, 14 predicted proteins | sample KB301_FD_96463 | JGI IMG/M metagenome (GOLD analysis project Ga0134121, IMG submission 96463) | Terrestrial soil microbial communities without Nitrogen fertilizer from Kellogg Biological Station, Michigan, USA - KB3-0-1 | ecosystem: Environmental > Terrestrial > Soil > Unclassified ...
ACCCAATCGATGTGATAGTCCTGCGACCGTACGACCGCGATCGTTCCGTCCGCGAGCACGGTCCAGTCGTCGTTCCACGTGTTTGGTGTCATGCGGATGGTGCGCGTGGTCGTTTCTCCGTCGGTTTCCGAAGCGACCGTTTGCTGCGCGAGCAGTGTGCGCACCGCCATCAGCGTGTCGAGCGTGCGCAGGTCGAAATCCGCGCGCACGATGGCGGAACTGTCGATCTTGCCTTGCGCGGCCGAGGCGCCCGGCGCTTTGCCGTAGGCCGTGCGATACACGAGCCTCCCGTGCGGATCGACGAAGTTTCCGAACTGCCCCGTGGAGATGTTCCGCATGTCGTTGCCGCGAGGAAGCGCCATGATGCGGACCTGCTTGCCGTTGCGATCAACGACGAGAAGCCCGGCGTTCCCAGGGTCGACGACGACCGTCGTGTCGCCACGGAACGGCATCGCGAGGAAGTTGGCGAATGCGATCATGCTCCCGGCCGTGAGCGACGAATCGACGAGTACCCGGACGACCTTCATGTCCTTGTCGAACACCAGCACCTTGCCGCTGCGTTCGCGCGCGGTAGCGATGATGCTTCCGTCGGGCCATTGCCACGCGCTGACCTGCGGCGTCCGGAACGACTCGGTCGATGTTGCCTCGATCGCGACTTTTCGAATCGGGATCGTGGCCTGTTGCTGTGCGCTGACGGCGGAAACGCTCAGGGCGAGCGCGAAAGACACGCGGGCGGCTTTGTTGGTCATGTATAACCTTACGCCTTCCAGAAGCGCTCCGCTGCACCCACTGGGCGCCTACCGTACAATGTGGGCGCGAAAGAGGTGTGTGCCTTTGTCGTCGGTGCTGTACTGCATGTAGTAGACGACGCCACCGCTGCCGAATCCGACGAGACTGCAGCCGGGCGGAAGCTGCACGCGCTCGACGATACTCCCTTCGCGATTCACGACGTCGTACAGCAGCCCGCCCCGAGCGGACAGAGACGTGCCGGGCAGCACCCACACGTTCCCATCACGATCGCCGAGCACGCTGCCGAGGCGAATGGGTGGGTAGTAGTCGGGTAGCTCCGACGGCGCCATCATCGATTCCTTCCTCGCCGGCGCGCTCGCGGCACCCCTGCCGGTGTAACCGCTCGCGTACACGCTGTCGATCATGCGCTGCATGCGCGCTCGCAACACCTCGACCGAGTCGATGATGTGCATCTTCTCGTCGTCGGTTATGCGGCGCCAGTCGAACGGCATCTTCGGCGTCGACCGCCTCGTGCCGTCCGGGTCAACCCAGTCGACGTGGTAATCATGCCCGCGCACGATCGCGACCGTTCCGTCGCTGAGGAGCGCCCAGTCGTCCACCACGGGCAGCGGATTCACTTTCGTGCTGATCTGCAACTTGCCGTCCGCTGACATGCCGGATGTTGTCTTCGACGAGCCCGGCGCGGCCACGACGGCGAGCGTGTCAACGGCGCGCGTCTCGAACGTCACACGGACAACAGGATACGAATCCGGCGATGCCGGCGGTGTGTAGCGCTCCCCCGGCGCCGGGAGAATGCGCGGCGGCTCATAGCGCGCCCGGTACACGAGCCGTCCGTTCGGATCGACGCGCGGCAGGCCGCCGAGCGAGAGTGAAAGCATGGAGGCGTCGCGCGGATGGGGGAGCGCGACCACGTGCCCGGGCCTTCCGCTCGCGTCAAGCATCACGAGTACCATGGCCGACGCGTCGACGATCGCGATCGAATCGCCCGGGAAATGCAGCAGCGACATGCGCATCGACGGCAAGCTGCCCGGGGTCAGCGACGTCGAGTCAACGTACGCGCGGCAACTGCGGAGGTCTGCCTCACACAGCGTGACCGTCTGCCCAAGCATTGCCGTGAATACCACGCGGCGGTCGCGCAGCTCTCGCACCTCGCTCATCCGCGGCAGGCTCGCCGCAGACCGCGCGTCCGGTTCACTGAGCTGGCGAATCGGAATCGCCTGCGCAAACGCAACGTGCGAGGCCAACAGCACTGCTGCGGGGACCACACGGGGTATATGCATGACGAGAACTTACGACTTCCCGGCCTGCTCTGCCGACGGTCTATATTGGCGCGATGCTGCACATCACCAACGGCGATTCCGCCGCTCAAGGCATCAGGCAATCCGGCGTGCCGGGCGAAGTCCTGCCGTGGCGCGACGTGCTCCACGACGGCCCCGTCCCCAGCGACGTCTCGTTCAACCAGCTGCGCGCGATCCGCGCGCGCTTCATCGCCGACTGCGGGTGGCGGCCGTTCGAGGAAGCGCTGCGCGAATTCACCGAACGCGACAAGGCGCTCGAACGCGCGCTCACGCACGACGAGATCGTGCTCTGGTTCGAGCACGATCTCTACGACCAGCTGCAGCTGCTTCAGCTCCTCGACTGGTTCACGCGCGCCGAGCTCGGCGCCACGAAGCTCACGCTGATCTGTGACGCGGAGTACCTCGGCCCCTCGGCACCGCAGCGCCTCGCGGAGCGCTTTCCGTCGCGCACGGCCGTGAGCGAAGACGCATTCGGCGTCGCGCGCCGCGCGTGGGCGGCGTTCCGATCCGCGACGCCGACCGACATCGAAGCGATCACGAGCGACGAAACGCGTGCGCTGCCGTTCGTCGCGCCGGCACTCCTGCGCCACCTCGAACAGTTTCCGTCCACGACCAACGGACTCTCGCGCACGGAGCAACAGGCGTTCGACGCGATCGCGAACGGCACGACGAAGCTCGCGAAAATCTTTCCCGCGATCGCCCAGGCAGAAGACGCGGTATTTCTCGGCGACGCAAGCTTCGCCGCGTATCTCTCGGCCCTCAGCAACACGGGAGAGCCGCTCGTGCGCACCGCGTCGGGCGACGTGCTCAAGGCGCCATGGGGCCGCGGCGTGTGGGAGCAGGACGTGACGCTCACCGCTGCCGGCGAGGCCGTGCGCGCCGGCATTCGTGATCACGTCGAGATCAATGGGATCGACCGGTGGCTCGGCGGCGTACACCTGGAAGGCCGTACCGCGGACTGGCGCTGGGATCCGTCCGCGCGCAGAATCGTTCCAGCCTCCAACCTCTAGCCGAGAGTCCCTTGCACTCACGCCTCGTTGTTCTGCTGGCGGTCGCCGCCTGTTCGTCGTCCGGAAGCAAGCCTGCGTCCACCGCGCCGGCACCCAAACCCGCGCAACCAGCGTCAGCGCCTGCGGCCAAACCCGCGCCGGCGTCCACGACGACGACGGTCAGCGTGCCCACGAAGCCAGGCAAGCCCTACGATGGTCCGCCGATCGCGGCCGCCGTCGGCGTCGACGTGTCGCAGCTGACCAAGCGACCGAGCGGGCTCTGGGTGCAGGATCTCACGGTCGGCACGGGGAATCCGGCGCAAACGCCTGACTTCGTGAAGGTGAACTACACGCTGTGGCTGGCGAACGGAACGAAGGTCGAGAGCACCGAAGGCGGCTCACCGCTCGAGATCCGCCTCGGCCAGCACGCAATTATCGAAGGCTGGGAAGAAGGACTCACCGGCATGAAGCCCGGCGGGCATCGCGTGATCATCGTCCCGCCCACGCTCGGCTACGGCATGCGTACGCGCGGGAAGATCCCCGGGGGATCGACGCTGGTGTTCGACTTGGCGGTCACGTACGTGGGACGATAGAGGGCTGGAGAGCTAGAGGGCTGGAGGGCTAGAGAGGTGCGAGTTCGAGTCCTTGGCGCCGGGCTCCTTGTTCCGGCGCTTCTCATTGCGCAGCAACCGACCGGGTACGCTGCCGCTGATTCGGCGGCGGTCGCGCGCGCGGCGTTCCGAGCGGCCAATGCGGCCATCGCAAAGCACGACACCGCGGCAGCGCTGCGCGCGGTGGATCGCGCCGCAGCAGCGTGGCCGACACAGGAGGGCTATCTCTGGGCCCGCACGATCGTCGCGGCGATGGCGCGCGATACCGCGCGCGTGGTGTCTGCGCTCAACGCGTACGCCGACAACGGATTCGGCCGCGACGTTGCGTCAGACGCGCGCCTTGCGCCGCTCCTCTCTCTCTCGGGAGCGGCGGGGGCGGCGAAACGCATTCACGACAACTTCGGGCCGCTGGTGCGCAGCACGATCATCGCGACGACGCTCGATTCCGCCTTCTATCCCGAAGGGGTCGACGCGAATCCGCGCACGGGCACGTTCTACATCGCCAGCGTCCGTCACCGGACCATCGCCGAGGTCTCGCCGGCGGGCAAATCACTGCGTGAGCTGATCCCTCGCGGCACTCCTCGGGTTGGGTCGATCCTCGGCGTCCGCGTCGACGCCGCGCGCGGATTCATCTGGGCGACCACCGCGGGGCTCCCGCAGATGGAGGGCTACGAGCCGCGCGATTCCGCGATCGCGGCACTGCTCAGAATCAGGATCAGCGACGGCGTGATCGACAAACGATGGGACCTTGCGCCGTCTCCTCAAGGACACACGCTCGGCGATCTCGCGATCGGCGCAAACGGCGACGTGTACGTGACGGATTCGCGCGAACCCGTGCTCTACATTCTGAAGCGCGGCGCGGATACGCTGCAGCGCATCGTGCATCCGCTCTTTCACAACCTTCAGGGAATGGCGCCTGCGGCTGACGGACGAACGCTCTATGTGGCCGATTGGTCGCATGGACTTCTCCGCGTGGACCTCGCGACGCGCCAGGTCACCCGCCTCGCCGACGCGCCGCATTCCTCTTCGCTCGGCTGCGACGGCATCGTGCTGGACGGCAACACGATCATCGCGGTGCAAAACGGCTCATCGCCGCAGCGGGTCATGCGGTTCACGCTCAACGCCGCGGGGACGGCGATCGCGCGCGCCGACGTGCTCGATCGCAACACGTTGCTCGCGCCGGAACCGACGATCGGGACCATGTCGAACGGCGCGTTTGTGTACGTTGCGAACAGCCAGTGGGACGAGTACACGGATGCGGGCACACCGAAACCTTCCGCCGTGCTGCACGCCCCGGTGCTGCTGCGAATAGCAAAAGGAAACTGACGCGTGTCCAGGCTCCCGGAATTCCTCGATTATCTCAAGTCCGTTCACGGACGCACCCGTCGCATCATCGAGTGCATTCCGGCCGACCAGATCGAATGGGCGCCGGCACCGGGGCGGTTCACGCTCGGGGAGATTGTCCGCCATCTCGCCGGCATCGAGCGCTGGATGTACGCGGAGACCGTGCACGGACGCCCGACGGCGTATCCGGGACACGGACGCGATCTTGCCGACGGCTTTGCCGCGACGCTCGCGTACTACGACCGGCTGCACGAGGAATCGCGCGCGCTCTTTTCGCAGCTCACGGAGGAAGACCTCGAGCGCAAATCCACGACACCGGCGAACGCGCCCATCACGACGTGGAAATGGCTGCGCGCCATGATCGAACACGAGGCGCATCATCGAGGACAACTGTACCAAAGCCTCGGACTGCTGGGCGTGAAAACGCCACCGATTTATGGACTGACGGCCGAGAACGTGCTAGAACTGAGTGAAAAGGGAAAAGGGACGAGGGGATAAGAGAAAAGCGACGAGAACAGCAGGGATAATAAGAGAGGGGCGAGAGACTCCTCGTCCCTCGCCCCTCCTCCTCGTTCTCATTCCTTTCGTCCTTTTCCCTTTTCCCTTTTCCCTTTCCCCTGGTTATTCAGGTCGTCTCTTCTTGCGATTGCGTCGCTTGGCGGCGGCCGCTTTGCGCTGACGCGCTTCGCTGGGCTTCACGTACTCACGACGACGCCGCAGTTCCTGCAGCAGTCCCGAGCGCTGCACCAATCGTTTGAAACGCTTGAGCGCAACGTCGATCCGATCGTCGTCCGCCAGCTGCACTTCACTCATTCAGATCATCTCCTGGGTGGTTGCTAGACGCAAACCGCGATGCGGTCGCTGCGCGCTCAGGCGCCGACGCGGGTGACGTTTTCCGCTGCCGGGCCCTTCGCGCCCTGCACGATGTCGAACTCGACCTTGTCTCCCTCGGCAAGGCTCTTGAAGCCATCGCCTTGGATGGCCGAGTAGTGAACGAAGCAATCCTTCTCACCACCTTCCGGCGTGATGAAGCCGAAACCCTTCGCATCGTTGAACCACTTCACGGTTCCCTTCGAACGCATCGCAGTACTCCTTTCGAAATTGCCCACGCTGCGCCAACGCAGGTCTTGGATAACGACAAAGGGATCCAGCTAACCGCCAGATCCCCGTGTGGATGGACTGTTGGGCAGACCGGAATTGGTCCCCCTTGGCGCAACCCAAAACTAGGGGTCCCAAGGGAGGGCCGCCAGCCCCAACCTCTCGGGCAAAGGGCAACGGGCCACGGGCAACGGGGGGGCGAGGGGACTGATGGGCTAGTCCAAGCGCTCGGCTACCACCTCGGCGATGTCATAAACGGGCGTACTCGCCCCGTTCGCGGCCACCCCATCCCGCATCATGGTCATGCAGAACGGGCAGGCCACCGCTATGGCATCGGTACCGGTGGCCAGCGCTTCTCGCGCGCGATCGGCGTTGATTCGGGTGCCCGTGGTCTCCTCCATGAACATCCGGCCGCCGCCGGCCCCGCAGCAGAATCCGCGGTCTCGCGACCGCGGCATTTCCTGCATCCGGACCACGGGGAGCGCGCGCCGAATGGTGTCACGCGGCGAGTCGTACACGTCATTGTAACGGCCCAGGTAGCAGGAGTCGTGGAACGTGAAGGACCGCACGGCGTTGGCCGTTTCGCCGTCACGCAGCGGGACACGCCCGGCAGCCAGGAGCGACTCGATGTACGTCGAGGGGTGAATGACTTCGTAGTTGCCGCCGAGCTGCGGATACTCGTTCCCGATCTGGTGGAAGCAGTGCGGACACGCGGTCACGATGGTCGTGACGCCGTACTGATCCAGCATGGAGATGTTGTCCTTCGCGAGCGTCTGGTAGAGGTACTCGTTGCCGAGCCGGCGGGCGGGATCACCGTTGCATTTCTCCTCCTGTCCGAGGATTGCAAAACGCACGCCCGCCGCCTGCATTATGCGGGCAAACGCCACCGTCGTCTTCTTCGAGCGCTCGTCGAACGAGCCCATGCACCCCACCCAGTAGAGCACTTCGGGGCGCTCGCCGCGTTCCGTCAGCTCCGCCATGGTCGGGATGTCCATGCCCTCCGCCCACCTGGCCCGATCCCCCGGATCGAACGCCCACGGCGATCCGCGTGACTCCATGGACTCGAACGTGGGAATCAGCACCTCGGGGAACCGCGACTCCGTGAGCACGAGATGGCGGCGCATCTCGTTGATCACTTCGAGCTGGTCAATCGACACCGGACATTCGTACACGCACGCGCGGCACGACGTGCATGCCCACAGCTCTTCATCGGTGATGTAGTCGTCGAGCAGGCGCTTGCCGAGCACGGCTTCACTGTTGCCGTTCCCGCCGCCGACTGAGACCGGCGCAACCTCTTCGAGGCGTTCGCGGACGTTGATCATGATCTTGCGCGGGCTCAGCAGCTTGCCGGTCGCGTTCGCGGGACACACGGCGGTGCAGCGCCCGCACTCGGTGCACGCAAAGCCGTCCAGCAGATTCTTCCACGACAGTTGCTGCACGTCCGCCGCGCCAAACACCTCGACGTCCTCGGCCTCGAGGTCCATCGCGCGCATGACGCCCACCTGGCCCGGCCCGCTCGTATTCGAGAGGTACACGTTCGGGAGCGACGTCACCACGTGGAAATGCTTCGAATACGGCAGGTAGTTGAGGAAGCCGAGCACGAGAAGCCCGTGCAGCCACCAGTTGATTTCGAGACCCGCGCGCGCCGCGCCTTCGCTCACGCCGTGGAGCGCGTTCGCCATGTTCAAAGACAGCGGCGCCGCCGCCATCGGCGACGTGGGATCAAGCGCGAGCTCGAACGCGTGCATGCCGAACATCGTGATCATGAGCGCGCCGATCCACGACAGAATCAGCAGCGGATCGTTGGGATGCGTCTCGGCGCCTTGCAACCGGCGCACACTGCGCGTGAGCCGGCGCGTGAGCGCGAGGGCAACCGCGCCAAGCACGAGCACGCCCCACAGATCCTGATTCGCGAGGTAGAACGCGTACAGCCAGTGCGGCAGAAATGCACTGAACGAGAACGACGGCACCACTCCGCGAACGATGAATTCCACCGTGCCCGCGGTGAGCACGCAGAACCCCCAGAAGATCGCCGCGTGCATGGGCCCCGCGATCGAATCGCGGAAGATCTTCTTCTGGAAGATGCCGATCTCGAGAAAATTCGTGAGCCGCGCGAGCGGCGAATTCGTGCGGTCCTCGGGCGCCGTTCCCAGGCGCAGATAGTCGGTGAACTTCTGGACGTTGAACGCAAAGAATCCCGCCGCGACGACGACCGTCGCGAGCCAGAGCAGCCGTTCGCCGTCCATCGGGCGCTACGCTCCGTGCTTCGCGGCGCGCACGGCTTCAGTGAGCGCGGGAACGATCTCGAGCGCGTCACCGATGATGCCGTAATCCGCGATCTTGAAAATCGGCGCTTCCTTGTCGCGGTTGATGGCGACGATCGTGCGCGACGTTCGCATGCCGGCAAGATGCTGGATCGCGCCGGAGATGCCGACCGCCACGTACAGATCCGGACTCACGAGGCGCCCGGTCTGGCCGATCTGATCCGAGTGCGGCCGCCAGCCGTCATCGGTCACGGCGCGCGTGGCGCCGACGGCCGCGTTGCCGAACGCCCGCGCGAGATCTTCGAGAAGCGAGAAGTTCTTCGCTTCCTTGAGCCCGCGTCCGCCCGCAATGATCACGGGCGCTTCGCCAAGGTCGAGCTTTGCCGTGTCGCCCACGACGGTCTCGGTCACGCGCACGCGGTCCGCGGACGGATCCGACGCGGGGGAAATCCTTTCCACGTTCCCCGCGGCCGGCGACTGCGCCGCGACGAACGTGCCGGGGCGCACGGACACGAGCGCCGGCGACGCGGAAAGCACGACGGTCGCGATCACCTTACCGGTGTATCCCGGCTTCTCCGCGACGAGCGACTCGCCCTCCCATTTCATCGAGACGACGTCGGTCGCGATCGGGGACCTGAGTTTCGCGGCGACGCGCGGGCCGAGGTCCTTGCCGTGCGCTGACGCCGTAAAGAGCGCGGCCTTGTACCCCCCCGACTGCACGCGCGCGGCGAACGTCGCGGCCATGGACTCCGGCGCGTAGTTCGCAAACGCGGCGTGCTCGCACACGATCACCGTTGCCGCGCCGAACTTCGCGAGCTCGGCGGTCTTGTCTCCAATGCCGGGCGCACCGAAGACGAGCGCGTGCACTTCCCCGCCATCGGCGAGGCTGCGCGCCGCCGTCAGCGCTTCGAACGCCGCGCGACGGAGGGCACCACCACGCGATTCCGCAAAGACGAGAACGTTCGGCATTATCAAAGCACCTTCGCTTCGGTGTGAAGCAGGTTGATCAGTTCGGGAACGGCGCCCGGGCCTTCGCCCACGATGCGCCCTGCAGCGTGCTCGGCGGGGAGCGCAGAGCCGCGCCGGGTCATCCGCACAGCGCCCAGCTGCGCGGGACGCGACTCGAGGGGTTTTTTCTTTGCGGCCATGATGCCCTTGAGCGATGGATAGCGCGGGCGGGCCACGCCCTCATCGATCGAGACCACCGCCGGCAGCGGGCACTCGACCATTTCCGCGGCGCCTTCGAGCTCGCGTCGCGCTTTCACACCGCCCCCGCTCACGTCGAGCTGCGACACGGCCGTCACGCACGGCACGCCGAGCAGCTCCGCGACCATCGGCCCCACCGACTGGTTGGCCACGTCGAGCGACATGCGGCCGAACAGGATGAGATCGTAGCCGCCGGTCTTGAGCTCGGCTGCGAGCGCTTCCGCGATCGCCCACGCATCGACCGGCACGGCGTCCGCCTTGAGCTGCACCGCGCGGTCGATGCCCATCGACAGCGCTTTCCGCAGCGTCTCATGCACGGTGTCGGGGCCAAGGCAGATCACGGTCACTTCGCCGCCGTTCTGCTTTTCCTTGATCTGCAGCGCGGCTTCGGCGGCGTATCCGTCGAAGTCGCTCATGTCGAATTTGAGGCCGGTTTCGTCGACGCCTTCACCCGACGGCGCGATCCGGAATTTCACGTCCATTTCGGGGACGCGTTTTATGCAGACAGCGATCTTCAAAAGACTCTCCTATGAAAACCGAAAAAGAAATTGAAATTGAAGGCGGAAATCGAAATTGAAATTTGAAGCTTCTATTTCAGCTTCGTATTCAATTTCACTCTCCTTTTCGGTTTTTGGGTTCCGCTCATTTGAAAGCGTCCAGTCCCGTCAGGGCCTGCCCGATGACCAGCGTGTGAATGTCGTGCGTGCCTTCATACGTATACACGCTCTCGAGGTTCGCCATGTGCCGCATGGACGCGTACTCGGCGAGAATGCCGTTGGCGCCAAGGAGGCGCCGGGCTTCGCGCGCGATATTCGTCGCCACGTTCACGTTGTTGCGCTTCGCCACCGAAACCTGCTGCGGCGTGAACGTGCCGAGATCCTTCATGCGCCCCAGGTGCAGCGACAGGAGCTGCCCCTTGATGATCTCGGTCTCCATTTCGGCGAGGCGCGCCTGCTGCAGCTGGAACGCGCCGATCGGCTTGCCGAACATCACGCGCGATTTGCTGTAGGACACGGCTTCTTCGAGACACGCCATAGCCGCGCCGATCGCACCCCACGCAATGCCGTAGCGCGCCTGCGTGAGACACATGAGCGGACTCTTGAGCCCGCCGGATTCCGGAAGGAGGGCGTCGGCGCCGACGTGGACGTCGGCGAGCACGAGCTCGCTCGTGTCGCTCGCGCGCAGCGAGAGCTTGCCCTTCTGGTCCTTCGCACTGAAGCCCTTCGTGTTCGTCGGCACGACGAACCCGCGAATGGACCTGGGGTCGTCGGAGTCGCCGGTCTTGGCCCAGATGATCGCGATGTGCGCCGTGGACCCGTTCGTGATCCACATCTTCGCGCCGTTCAGCACCCACGAGCCGTCGGGCTGCTGTTTTGCGCGCGTGATCATGCCACCCGGATCGGAGCCGTAATCCGGCTCCGTGAGCCCGAAGCATCCAATCAGCTCGGCCTTCGCGAGTTTCGGCAGCAGCTCCTTTTTCTGTTTCTCGCTGCCGAACGCGTAGATGGGATACATGACCAGCGATCCCTGCACCGAGGCAAACGAGCGCACGCCGGAGTCACCGCGCTCCAGCTCCTGGCAGATGAGTCCGTACGCGACGTTGTTGAGTCCTGCGCAGCCGTACTCTTCGGGGAGGTTGGCGCCGAACACGCCGAGCTCCGCCATGCCCGGAATGGTCTCCTTGGGAAAGCCGCCCTCGACGTACGCCTTGCCGATGATCGGAATGACGCTTTCGTCCACGAAGCGGCGGACCGTGTCGCGCACCGCGCGTTCGTCCTCGGTGAGCGCCGCGTCGATGTTGTAGAGGTCCCCGTCGCGGGGCTTGAGCTGCCCCGAGGGGAGAATCTCGTGCGTGGGCGTGGCCGATGGTGTCGTGGCGGTCATCCCGGAAAGATATTGGCCGCTCAGCCCATTCGCCGCTCAAAACGCTCGGTTTGTGCGGCGGTGAAATCCCTCCGGTCCGCGTCCCAGGCGCGCACCTCGACCGTGATCCCCGAGGGCTCGAGCGTGAGCACGTTGAACGACGTGGGGCGGTGACCCCGGGACATCGTCGTGATCGTGCCCGCGGTCACCACGAGGAGGCTCCGCATTGGATGCTCGATGAAGTGCACGGCCTCCTGATGGTCGTGCCCGCAGAGCACCACATCCACCCCGGCGTCGCCGAATTGCCGGAGGAGACTCGCGGCGACCGTGCGCTTGAAGCCGAAGCGCTGCGAGATTTGCCCCGCAACAGGGTTGTGGTGCATCACGACGACGCGGAATCCAGCCGCGCCGCCCGCGACCTCGGCCACGCGGCGAATCTGCTCGGGGCGGATGTCGCCAATCACGGAGAGGTCGCGAGGGCGCCTGGTGATGGAGTGCACGGAAATGCCGTGCGCCGTCGCGACGCCGATGAACGTCGCGCCATCGGCCGCAAGCACGGGCTCCGTGGCGCGCTGCATGTACTTGGTCCACTTGGCGTACAGCACCGACATCGGCGCCACGAGCGGCGCGCGCCACCACGTGCAGTCATGGTTGCCCGGCACCGCGATCACGCGGCTCGTGCGTTCGGCTTCCTCGAGGAACGCGCGCGCCTTCGCGAATTCGCGCGGCCGCGCGCGCTGCGTGAGATCGCCGCTCACCGCAACTACGTCGAACCTCTCGCGCGCGATCATCGCGCGAATGGCGTCCACCTGCTCCGGAAGATTCTTGGGTCCGAAATGGAGGTCGGAAAGGTGGAGCACCCTCATGCGGAGATCACGCCTCCCCTTCTCCCGTTCTCCCGCTCTCTCGCTCTCCCGTTCTCCCGTTCTCCCGCAGTTTCCGTATTATCTCGTCCGTAAACTCGGTAGTAGTAGCCTTTCCTCCAACATCAGGCGTCACCGCCTTCCCCTCACGGAGCGTTTCTTCCACGGCGGTGCGGAGCTTCCGCGCGCGGTCGCCGTCACCGATGTGCTCGAGGAGGAGGCACGCGGCGAACATGAGTGCGCCGGGATTGGCGACGTTCTTGCCCACGAGCGACGGCGCGGTGCCGTGCACCGCCTCGAAGATCGCGCCCGACTGGCCGATGTTCGCACCCGGCGCGAGGCCAAGCCCGCCCACGAGTCCGGAGATGAGATCGGAGATGATGTCGCCGAACAGGTTCGTCGTGACGATGACGTCGAATTGCTCCGGCTTGAGCACGAGCTCCATGGCCAGCGCGTCGATGATGCGCTCGTTGAACTCGATGTCGGGATACTGCTGCGCAATCGCGCGGCCCACGTCGAGGAAGAGTCCCTGCGAGAACTTGAGGATGTTCGCCTTGTGCGCGAGCGTCACTTTCCTGCGCCCATGCTTGCGGGCGTATTCGAACGCATAGCGGCACACGCGCTCCGCGCCGAACCGCGTGACGACCGCCGTCGACTCGGCTGCCGCGCGGTGATCATCGCCGATGCGGATGTAGTGCTCGATGCCGATGTAGAGCCCTTCGGTGTTCTCGCGGATGAGCACGATGTCGACTTCGTCGAAGCGGCCGTTCCGGAGAATGACGTGCGCGGGGCGGACGTTCGCGTAGAGGTCGAACGTCTTTCGCAGCGCGACGTTGATGGAGCGAAAGCCCTCGCCGACGGGAGTCTCGAGGGGGCCCTTGAGCGCGAGCCCCGTACCCTTGATCGACTCGAGCGTCGCGTCGGGAATCGGATCGCCCGTCGCGCGGACGGCCGCGACGCCGGCGAGCTGCGTGTCCCACGAAATCTGCGCCCCGGCCGCGTCGAGTACCTTGACCGTCGCGTCGGTAATGGACGGTCCGATGCCGTCGCCCGGGATGAGAGTGACTTTCTTCAAGACTGGCTATTGGTTGGAGCTACTGGTTGGAAACGAAGAGCCGGGCCATGGCGGCGGCGAGCGATTCGGCGGCCGCGATGGGCGCTCCCTCGTATTTCGCGTCGACCGCCAGCGTGAGGACCACCTGGCTCAGCCGGGCGTCGACAATGGCTACTTGAAGTTTCGCCACGTGTGGCGTGACGGTTGAGTCGAGGCGGGCCGCCACCGGCACGATCGCGTTTCGCGAATTGGCGATGGCAACGTAGGCGCGGAGCCTCGACGCAAAGGGCTCCGTGAGCGGCGTTCCCGGTTTGATCTTTTCCGCCTTGAGCGCCTGCGTCCCCATCATGTGCGGGTCGCTCAGGTAGGCGGGGTTCTGGCGCATGTAATGGACGGCGTCGCCGGCATACGCCCAGCCCGCGCCGATCCCGCCGTCGGCGAGGCGGGCCGTGAACAGGCTGTCAAACCGCGCCAGCCACGCCGTTTTGTCCTGGGCGCCGATGACCTCCTGCGCCGGCAGGACCAGGACCCGCGATGTGGTCAGGTTGGCGAACCTGGGCGCGTCCTGGGCGGGAATGGCAGCGGCTGCAAGCATGGTGCAGCAGCAGACAGCGAGCAGTCGGCGTATCACGGCTGTAAAACTAGGGCTAGAGGGCTAGTGGGCTGGAGGGCTGGTGGGCCAAACCCGCCAAACGTTTGACGCTTCACTGCCCGCTTCGCATCTTGGCCCGCTAGTCCCTTCGACCTTCGGCCCTCCGGCCCTCCGACCCTTCCCCGTGCCGAAACCCCTCTCCGCTCTGATCTGGACCCTCGTCGCGCTCGCGGGCGCCGGCGCGTTTGCCGGCATCGCGATCCTCCGCGGCGAAACGATCAGCGCCGCCTGGCTGCTGGTCGCCGCGATCTGTACCTACGCGGTGGCCTACCGGTTCTACAGCAAGATCATCTCGGCCAAGATATTCGCCCTCGACGCCACACGGGCAACGCCGGCTGTGCGGCTCGACGACGGCCGCGACTTCCATCCCACCAACCGCTGGATCGTCTTCGGCCACCACTTCGCCGCGATCTCGGGACCGGGACCGCTGGTCGGACCGACGCTCGCGGCACAGTTCGGGTTCTTGCCGGGCGCCCTCTGGATCATCGTCGGCGTCGCGCTCGGCGGCGCCGTGCAGGACATGACCATTCTCTGCGCATCCATCCGGCGCGACGGCAAGTCGCTCGG
>Ga0134121_10002893_pt1 | contig 14559 bp, 16 predicted proteins | sample KB301_FD_96463 | JGI IMG/M metagenome (GOLD analysis project Ga0134121, IMG submission 96463) | Terrestrial soil microbial communities without Nitrogen fertilizer from Kellogg Biological Station, Michigan, USA - KB3-0-1 | ecosystem: Environmental > Terrestrial > Soil > Unclassified ...
GAACCTGGATTACTTCGACTACTGCACCGGCCTGCGGATGACCAATGCGAAGTTCGACCGGCTCTTCGGCGGTCCCGCCCGCAAGCCGGAAGACCGGCTCACGCAGCGCGAGATGGACCTCGCCGCCTCGATCCAGGCGGTGACCGAAGAAGTGGTGCTGAAGCTCGCCCGCGGCATTGCGAAGGAGACGGGAGAGAAGAACCTCTGCCTCGCGGGCGGCGTGGCGCTCAACTGCGTCGCGAACGGCAAGCTCCTGCGCGAGGGCTGCTTCGAGAAGATCTGGCTGCAGCCGGCGGCCGGGGACGCGGGCGGCGCGCTCGGCGCGGCGCTCGTCGCCTACCACCTGCACGCGGGGAAATCGCGCTCGGTGAACGGCGCGATGGATGGCATGCGCGGCGGCTATCTCGGGCCGCAATTCACCACCGAGGAGATCGAGCGGCGGCTGAAAGCGGCCGGCGCGGTGTTCGAGGTGCTGGACGACCGGGCGATCGTGCGGGAATGCGCAAGCGCGCTCGCCGAAGGCAAGGCGCTCGGCTGGTTCCAGGGCCGCATGGAGTTCGGCCCGCGCGCGCTCGGCGCGCGCTCGATCCTCGGCGATGCGCGATCACCCTCGATGCAGAAGCAGCTGAACCTCAAGGTGAAGTACCGCGAATCCTTCCGCCCGTTTGCCCCCGCGGTGCTGGCAGAGGACGCGCCCAGGTACTTCCAGATCGACGCGGCGAGCCCGTACATGCTGCTCGTCGCCGACGTGCGCGACGAGCAGCGCATCGCGATGACCGCCGAGCAGCAGAAGCTCTTCGGCATCGACAAGCTGAACGTGCCGCGCTCGTCGATCCCGGCCGTCACGCACGTCGACTACTCCGCGCGCATCCAGACCGTGCACAAGGAAACCAACCCGCGGTTCCACGACCTGATCGCGCAGTTCAAGGGCCAGACCGGCTGCCCGGTGCTCGTCAACACGAGCTTCAACGTGCGCGGCGAGCCGATCGTCGGCAGCCCCGAGGACGCGTTCCGCTGCTTCATGGGCACCGAGATCGAGACGCTCGCGGTGGGCAACTGCTTCCTGCGAAAAGAAGCGCAAAACCCTGCGCTCAAGCAGAACTATGAACATAAGTTCGAGCTGGATTAAGAACCTCAGCGTCGTCGCGGTGAGCGTGGCCATCGCGCTGGTGCTGGGCGAGGTGGCGCTGCGCGTCGCGGGCTTCGCGTATCCCAACTTCTGGGAGCCCGATCCGCTCACCGGCACCAAGCTGCGGCCCGGCATGGAAGGCTGGCAGAAGGACGAGGGAAGCGCCTACGTGAAGATCAGCTCGCAGGGCCTGCGCGATCGCGAGCATCCGCTGGCGAAGCCGGCCGGCACCTATCGCATCGCGGTGCTCGGCGATTCCTACGCCGAGGCGATGCAGGTCGCGCAGGACAAGGCGTTCTGGTGGCTGCTGCCCGAGCGGCTGCAGGCGTGCCACTTCGCGGGCGGCAAGACCATCGAGACGATCAACTTCGGCGTCTCGGGCTATGGCACCGGGCACGAGCTCCTCACGCTGCGCGAACGCGTCTGGCAGTACTCGCCCGACATGGTGTTGCTCGCGTTCTTCCCGGGCAACGACGTGCGCAACAACTCGAAGGCGCTGGAGGGAGAGAAGCGGCCGTACTTCTCGCTCAAGGACGGCAAGCTCCTGCTGGACAGCGCGTTTCGCGACGACCCGGAGTTCAAGGAGAAGCAGCGCATCGCCGAGCACCGCGCCTGGCTGCAGGAGGCGCGGCTCTACCAGCTGATGCGCCGCGTGCGCGCCGGCAACATCGCGCAGCACTTCCACAACGCGCCGGTCGCCGCGGCGCTGGCAGCCGGACAGAAACTCACCGAGCCGGGGCTCGACGAGCAGGTGTTCCTCGAGCCGAAGGACGCGAAGTGGCAGGAGGCCTGGAGCATTACCGACCGCCTGGTCGAGGCCGCCAACGCCGAGACGAGGGATCACCGCGCCCGCTTCGTGCTCGCGATCCTGTCGACGCCGGGCACGGTGTTTCCCGATGCGCGGCTGCGCGCGCGCTATGCGGCGAGCCTCGGCGTGAAGTCGCTCTTCTATCCGGAGGGGCGGCTCGAGGCGCTCGGCAGGCAGGATGGCTTCGAGGTCGTGGCGCTCGCGCCGGCGATGCAGCACGCGGCGGACGAGCAGCACGTCTTCCTCCACGGCTTCGCGAACACGAAGCCCGGCTTCGGCCACTGGAACGAGGCCGGGCACGCGCTCGCGGCAGACCTGATCGCGCGCGATCTCTGCAGCAGGCCATGAAGCGCGCGGCGATCGCCGCCGCGGCCGTCCTGCTGATCGTCGAGGCGGCGCTGCGCATCGTCGGCTACGCCGCGCCCGCCTGGTACCAGCTCGACACGCGGCTCGGCTGGACACTCAAGCGCCATAAGCACGGCTGGTACTTCGCCGGTGGCGAGCGCATCGCCATCTACATCAATTCCGCGGAGATGCGCGATCGCGAGCATCCGCTCGACAAGCCCGACGGCGTCTACCGCATCGCCGTGCTCGGCGACGAGTACTCGGAGGCCTTCGAGGTGCCGATCCAGCGCACCTGGTGGTGGCTCCTGCCGCGCGCCCTGCAGGCCTGCCCGTCTTCCCGGCCGGTGGAGGTGCTCAACTTCGCCGTCGGCGGCTACGGCACGGCGCAGGAGCTCGTCATGCTCGAGACCACCGCCCTGCGCTACCAGCCGGACCTCGTGCTGCTGCAGTTCGCGCCGAACGACGTGATGGACAACTCGCCGCGGCTCGCGGTGGAGAAGCGCCGCCCCTTCTTCAGGCTCGATGCCCAGGGCCGGCCGCACATCGACGATTCGTTCGTCTGGTCGCCCGGCTTCGACCGGTACATGCAGACGCGCTATCGACTGGCCGAGGAGATCGCCGAGCATTCGCGCACCTACCAGCTCGGCCGGCAGCTCGCCGAGCTCGCCTTCATCGGCGATGCGCACGCCGAGGATGACGCCGCCGCGCTGCGAGCGCCGCACGACGCGACCTGGGAGGACGCGTGGCGGGTCACGGAGGCGCTCATCGCGAAGATCGACGCCTTCAGCCGCCGCAACGGCGCACAACTCGCCGTGCTCGCCATTCCGAGCCCGCGCCAGGCGGGGCAGGGACCGGGCTATCCGGAGCAGCGCCTCGGCGCTTTCGGCAAACAAAACGGCGTCGACGTGATCACGCTCGACGACGCGTTGACACCCGAGATGTACCTGCCCTCGGGGCGCTGGGCCGTCGAGGCTCACGCGCTCGCCGCGCGTGCGCTCGCGCAACGTCTCTGCCGGGCGACGCGCCAGCCGGGCTAGCGCCGAAGGTCGAATTTGCGCCGTTCGGCGCCTACCCTCTTGCCTGATTCAGGGGGAGCCGTGCTCGTCGCGATTCACCAGCCTCACTACCTGCCTTGGCTTGGCTACCTGCACCGCATGGCGCAGGCCGATCTTTTCATCGTGCTCGACCATGTGCAGTTCGAGCGCGGCAACTACCAGAACCGCACCCAGGTGCGGGTGAACGGCGCGGCGCACTGGCTCACCGTGCCGGTGGTGCAGCGCTCGCAGAAGGAGCGCATCGACGAGAAGCTGATCGACACGCGCGAGGACTGGGAAGCGACGCACTACGAGACGCTGCGCCGCGCCTATGGGCACGCCGCGGTCGCGCCGCTGAGGGCGATCTATGCAACCCCCTGGGAGCGGCTGGTCGACCTGAACGACGCGATGCTCCGCTTCCTGCGCGGCGCGCTCGGCATCCGCACGCCGCTCGTCAATAGCTCCGAGCTGGGCGTCCAGGGGGCGAAGAGCGAGCTCGTGCTGAACCTCTGCCTCGCGGTCGGCGCCGACGCGCTCCTCGTCGGGCTCGGCGGCTCGCGCCAGTACCTCGATCGGGCGGCCTTCGCCGCCGCGGGCGTGGCGCTCGTGCTCCAGGAATTCAAGCACCCCGTGTATCCGCAGCGCGGGCCGGGGCCGTTCATTCCCGGCCTCTCGGCGCTGGACATGCTCTTCAACCACCCCAAAGAAGAAGAACTCGCCCTTGCAGCCTGAACTCGATACCGCGCGGTTCTACGAAAACCACATCCGCCGCTACGGCTACGACTACCGGGCGCTCGGCTTCGGCCGGCGCTCGTCGCAGGTGAAGCGCTTCCAGGCGGCGATCTCGCTCGGCGACCTGCACGGCAAGCGCCTGCTCGACGTCGGCTGCGGCTTCGGCGATCTCCTCTCCTGGCTCAACGCGCGCGGCATCGAGCCGCGCTACACCGGCATCGACCTCTGCCGCCCGATGATCGAGCGCTGCCGCAAGCGGTTTCGCGGCACGAGCGCCCGGTTCCAGATCGGCGACGCGCTCAAGTTCGTCACCGACGAGCCCTACGACTACATCGTGGCGAGCGGCATCTTCGGCTACAACGCGAAGGACGCGTGCAAGCGCGTGCAGCCGACGCTCGAGCGCCTGTTCGACCTCGCGCGCATCGGCATGGCGGTGAATTTCCTCTCGCGCTGCGCCGTGACGCGCAGTCCCGGCCGGCTCTACCTGCACCCGGCCGACGTGCTGCAGTTCGCCCTCAAGCTCACCCCGGCGGTGCGGCTCGACCATACCTACATGCCGAACGACTTCACGCTGTGCCTCTACCGGCGGCCGCCGTGGGAGACGGATTGAAGATCGCGGCACGCTACGCCGGCAAGACCGTGCTCGCGGTCGGCGCGCATGCCGACGACGTCGAGCTCGCGGTCGGCGGCACGCTCGCGAGCCTGCGGCGCGGCGGCGCGCGCGTGGTGATGGTCGTGGTCTCGCTGCCCGGCGACTACAAGCGGCGCATGGCCGAGGCGAAAGAGGCGGCGTCGATCCTCGGCTGCGAGCTTCGCGTGCTGATGCCCGACGCGACGCGGCGCATCGAGGACCTGAAGAGCTACGAGCTCGTCGCCCTGATCGACCGCGAGGTGAGGGAGCTCGAGCCCGCGGCGATGTTCACGCACGGGCCGTCCGAATTCCATCGCGACCACGTGCTGGTGCACGACGCCTGCGTGTCGAGCCAGCGGCTGCGCTACTTCGACTTCTTGACCTACCACCCCAACTTCTGCCGTCCGGTGCCGGTGGCGTTCCACCCGCGCGCCTATGTCGACATTACCGAGACGATCGACACCAAGATGCGCGCCATCGCCGCGCACCAGAGCCAGTTCAAGTGCCGCGGCTTCGGCACCGAGATCTACCGCGACATCGCGCGCCTCGCGGGCCGCATGGTGGGCGTGGCGTACGCGGAAGGCCTGGACGTGAGCCGGCTCCTGCTCGCATGAAGGCCTACCGCTGGATGGCGGCGCTCGCCGCGCTCGGCGCGCTCGCCGCCTGCGCCACGCCCCAGCGCGCGGCCAACCACGTCACCGTGGTGTGGAACCGCGTCGACGACGTGCAGACCGTCTGCCAGAACCTCGCCGGCCGCCGGGAGGTCTTCGCCATCCGCGGCTGCTCGCAATGGGCCGACGGCGGCTCCGGCGAGCGCGTCTGCAACATCTACGTGCCGAGGCCGAGGAGCGAGCTCGACACGCAGGCCTTCACCACGCTCGGCCACGAGCTCCTGCATTGCTTCGACGGCAACTGGCACGACCGCTGGGGCCGGATGAACCCCGACGAGATCGCCGGCGCCGGCGGCTCGAGGAAGGGCTCGGGCGTCGCCGCCTCGAATTGACCGCTCGAAGTAACATCGCGTCTTGCTTGCGCGATTGCGTGCCTGGGCCGCGGAGCTCAAGGCGCAACTCCTCACGCTGTGGTTCGCCCGCATGCATCCAGACACGCCCTGGCATGCGAAGGCGCTCGCCGTCCTCGTCGCGGCCTATGCCTTCAGCCCGATCGACCTCGTCCCGGATTTCATCCCGGTGCTCGGCTACCTCGACGACGTGATCGTCGTGCCGTTCGGTATCTGGCTCGCGCTGCGCGCGATACCGCCGCATGTACTGGAGGAATCCCGGCGCAAGGCCGATGCGTGCATCGCGGCGCGAGAGAAGCGGCCGAGAAGCTATGTCGCGGCCACGGTATTCATCCTCATCTGGGTCGCCGCAGCCTACGGGCTGTGGACGCTATGGCGCGCATCCCTCGCCTTCTTCTAGCCGCATCGTTCAGCGCCCTTTCCTTCGCGGCGCCGAACGAGATCAAGGTCTTCACGGACGCGCGTATCGGGCGTTCGGAAGGAAGGCGTCGGGCGCGGGTCCGGATCGGCGTCCGATCGCTGGATTTCTAGAACGTCTTGCCGGTCTGAACGAGCAGCTGGTAGGGCTTGATCGCCTGGTCGCCGCGGTTGATGGGAAAGGCGAGATCGACGTGGAGGATGTTGCCGAATGAGGCGCGCGCGCTGAGGAAGCGTAGCCCCACGCCGACGTCCGGCAGCCAGCCGTTGACCGGATTGGGCGTTTGTGCGCCCCACGCCCGCCCGATATCCATGAAGACGGCCGCCCCGACGCGGAAGAGGCGCAGTGGATACCAGTCCGTGTAGTAGCGCTCCTCGAACGTGAAAAGCGTGCGGTGCTGGCCGCGCTGGTAGCGCAGCGGATAGCCGCGCAGCCCGTTGTCGCCGCCGAGGAGCAGGTCGTCCGCCTGGTTCGAGCTGTGGACGTGGTCGGTGCTCGCGGCAAAGTAGAAGAGGAGCGGCTCCTTCTGCGGCGCGTAGTAGCGCACGGCTGCGCCCATCGCCTGCGAGTCGCCTACGCTCGAGCCGTAGAGCGTCGAGTAGTTGGCCGACGCGAGCATCTGGTGTCCGGCCTGCTGGAAGCGAAAGCCCTTCGACGCGTTCGCCGAGATCTGCCATGGCTGCTCGGTGGCGCCGAACGCGCCGAGGCTGCGGCCGACCTGCACCGTGGAGGCGAATCCCATCGTCAGGTACTCGGGCCGCTGGATGAGGTCGCGGTTCATTGTCTGCAGGTAATCGTCCTGGATCACTTCGTAGCGCAGGAACGGCCCGGCGAGCGTGCGGTCGGGCGGCAGCTGCGGCGGCGGCGGCCGCCCGGACTCGAAGGCGTACTCGTCGGCGGCATAGCTCACGCCCGCGGTGTAGCGCCGCGCCCAGCCGTTGACGAGTCCCGCTGAATACCCGGCGAAGGCGCCCGCCGCCTTCTGGTCGTGGCGATACTGCGCGACGTTGTTCCCCGCCTGGTAGAAGGAATCGAGCTGGCTGAAGTCGGACACCGAGGCGCCCGCCGCCCAGCGCGTATCGAGCGCATAGAACGGCCGCGTGATGTTGAGCGAGTTGTTGTGGCCGTCGTCGTAGCGCGCGCGCTGCAGCGCGATGCTCGTCCAGCCGTCGAACAGGTGGTCGTGCTGCAGCGTGAGGAGCGTGCCGGTGCGATCGACGCTCGTCGAGCGCTCGAGGCCGAGGCTCGTGCCGGTGCCGGCGAGGTTGCTTTCCTTGATGTTGAAGGCGCCGGTGTTCTTGCCGCCGGCGCGGCGCACGCGGATGCCGGGCTGCAGCGTCCAGGTGTCGCGCGTGCGCACGACGATATCGACCACCCCGTCCTCGTAGCGCACCGGCCGGATCTCCACCTCGTAGACGGTGCTGTTCTGGCGGATGAGGCGCTCGGTCTCCTCGATCAGGCGCGCCTGGACGTAGTCTCCCGTGCCGAAGAGCAGGTAGCTGCGGATGAACCACGGCTGCGTCTTGATGTGCAGCGCGTTCGCCGCGCGGTAGAAGAAGTTGCTCTCGCTCGGGTCGCTGAGGTCGAAGATGTCGTGCGTCTCGACCCGGATCTCGCCGATGATCGCGCCTTCGCCCTCGAGCTCGGCGAACGTCGGCAGCGGGCCCGCGGCGAGCACCGGGCTCGCCGTGGCGACGCAGGCGAGGGCGAGCCAGCGGAGCGCACAGGGCATTGACGCCGCGATTATCGGGGGTAGGCACAAACGCAAAGAAAAGAGGGCGCGGCCGCTAGCCGCGCCCTCCGTGCTGCCCTACTGGCGATCAGGCGGCGACGACACGTTGTTTGGCCCTCGTACTTCCGCCTTGCGGCGAGGACTGGTAACAGCGGGATGGCCGGCGCCTGCCGTGCGTAAGGATCGCCCTACGCACGTAGCAAGTTTGTTACCTCTTCGCTGCCGGCACAACGGAGGTGCCTGGTCCGGCCGGACTATAGGTGAACATCCATTTGGTGTAATTTTCCGCGTCCTCGAAGGCGGCCTGCGCCGTGCTGAAGTTTCCTGATTTGACGGGTATTTCCTCTGACACGCTGTGCACGCCCATGAAGCCGCCTCCGGGCGCCTCGACCAGGGCCCAGTCGGCGGTCCCGGTCATCGGATCCCTATACACGCGCCGTAGGTGGCGCAACGGCATGGGGAAGCGCGTGTCTTCCACCAGGTCTTCGAGCTTTTTCGGGTAGACCTTGGCCCCCGGGCTCTTGTTGTAATAGCTCGCGATCGCATCGCGGAACTGGTTGCCGACGAAGAGGAGCTCGCGCTCCCTCTCGCGCTGCGCGGCATGCGAATAGAGCTCGCCGAAGGCCGCGAGGCCGAACCCCATCAGCGCCACGATCACCAGCATGCCAAGGTAGGTGAAGCCGCGCTCGGCGCGCAGGAAGGCGGGCACCGGGTGCTCGGCGTCGGAGCCCGGATTGCGCTTCTTGATCGGCCCCCGGACCTGCGGCACCAGCCGCACGCGGCTAGAAGAGCGCTGCGCGCGGCCGAAGAAGCCGGGATTCGCGATCCGGCGGTGATCAGTACCGCTCATAGCCCTTCGCGGCGCTCTTCACGTCCCAGACGTTGCCCTTGCGCGTGTCCTGCGGCGGCACCGGCACCCAGGTGGTGGCGCTCTGCGTGAACGGATCCTTCGGGATCGCGCGCAGGTAGTGCTTGGTGACGAGCTCGTCGAGCGAGGCCGGATAGCGGCCGGTGTCGGCGTAGTGCTTGTCGAGCGAGTCGCGCATCAGCGCGAGGTTCTCCTGCAGCACCGCCTCCTCGGCGCGCCGCATCTTGCCCATGTAGTCGGGCACCACCACCGAGAGCAGCAGCGCGATCACCGCGAGCACGACCATCAGCTCGACCAGCGTAAAGCCATGTTTCGTCTTCATCACCATTCCCTGTATGCAATCCCGTTCAGCCCGGTGCCCTCGCTGCGCGAGTAAACGTCGAACACGTCCTTGCCGGGCTGCGGCTCGGTCGCCGGGCTCGCATAGCTGCGCAGGCCCCATTCTTCGCCGCTGATCGGGTCGGCCGGCACGCGACGCAGGAAGTAGAGCTTCGAGCCGTCGGTCTTCCTCTTGTCGGTCACGCCTTCGACCAGCGTCTCGAGCTTCGGCGGATAGCCGCTCTCGTCCGCCTTCTTCTCGATCGCGCCTTCGTCGCCGGCGCGCTTGTAGGCGTCGATCGCCGTGCGGATCTCGCGCAGCGCTTGGCGCATGTCCTGCTCGCGGTTGCGCTGGTAGGCGAGCTCCGCGAGGGGCAGGGCGACCGAGGCGAGCAGCGCCACGATCGCCACCGTGATCATCAGCTCGATGAAGGTGAAGCCTTGCTGTTTCATCGGGGCTGCGGGCCCGCGGCAGGCGCCGGCGAGCCGAGCGTCGACGGGATCGGCGGCTGCGGCGCCGCAGGCGCCGCGGCGGGCGGCGCCACCATCGGCGCCGGCTGGGCCGGCGCCGGCGCGGCCGGGATCACCGAGGGGAGCGCGATCGACGCGCCGCCCACTTCGGCTTCGGTCCCCGAGTTGAACTCCTCGAGGTTGACCGGGGCGCGCTCGACGTTGCGCACGACGCGCGGCGTGATCAGCATCACGATTTCGGTCTTGTTCGCCGTGTCCTCCTTCGACTGGAACAGGCGGCCCGCCACCGGCAGGTTGGCGAGCCCCGGCACCTGGGTCGAGTTGCGGCGATCCTCGTTCGAGATGAGGCCGGCGAGGATCTGCGTCTCGCCGTCGCGCAGCCTGAGCGTGGTCGTCGTGTTGCGCGTGCCGACCTGGTAGGCGATGGTGCCCGACGAGGTCTTGATCTGCTGGCCGATGTTGCTCACTTCCAGCCCGAGCTTGATGCCGACGTCGTCCTCGAGGTAGACCTGCGGCTCGACGTCGAGCTTCAGGCCCACGTCGAGGTAGTTCACCGACTCCGAGACGAAGCCCGTGGCGCCGGCCGTGGTCGTGATCACCGGCACCTTGTCGCCGATGTGGATGTGCGCCTTCTCGCGGTTCTTCACGCGGATGCGGGGGTTCGCGAGGATGTTGGCGCGGCCGACCTGCTGGTTCAGCCTGAGGACCAGCATCGGGTCGGGCACCGTCACGCGCACGAGGCCGCTGTTGAAGTGCGTCGCCTCCGTGCCGCTCACCTTGCCCGGGATGCCCTCGGCGCCCTGCAGCCCGATGCCGACCTGGCTCGGCCACTGGATGCCGGCGGAGACGAGATCGTTGTCGCTCACTTCCAGGATCTCGACTTCGAGCATGACCTCGGCTTCGCCCTTGTCCTGGTTGGCGATGAGCTTCTCCGCCACGCGGATCGCCTCCGGCGTATCGCGCATCACGAGGAGGTTCAGCTTCTCGTCGACGAAGAGGTCGCGCGTCTTCACCAGCTGGCGCACCATCTGCGCCGTCTGCTTCGCGTCGGCATTGGCGAGGTAGAAGCTGCGCACCACCAGGTCCTTGTAGTCGCGCGTCTTCGCCGGCGTGTTCGGATAGATGAGGATCGTGTTCTCGTTGAGGATCTTGCGCTCGAGCTGGTTGGTCACCAGCACGTAGCGGATCACTTCGTCGATCGGCGTGTCGCGCACGAACACCGTGGTGCGCGTGTCGGGCTGCACTTCCTTGTCGAAGACGAAGTTGAGGCCGGTCTGGCGCGAGATGAGCTCGAGCACCGTGCGCAGCGGCGCGTCGCGGAACTCCATGGTGATCGGGCGCTTGAGCGCCGCGGTGAGCTTGGGCGTGCTGGCTTCCTTCGCCTGCTGCTGCTCGATGCCGCGCAGCACGGCGCGCGCTTCCTTGTTCTGCGGGTTCTCCGCCAGCACCTGCTTCAGCTTCGCCTGCGCCTCGGCGGTATTGCCCGCTTTCAGCGCCTCGCCGGCGTCGGTGACTAGCGTGCGGTGCTCGCGGTCCTTGCGCACCATCTGGATGCCGGTCTGCGCATGCTGGTTCTGCGGCTCGAAGCGCAGCGCGCGCTCGTAGGAGGCCTGGGCGCGGTCCTGCGCTCCCGCCGCGCGGGCGTTGTCGCCGAGCGCGAGGTAGCGCTGCACCGCGACTTCCTTGTGGCGGTTGTAGTAGTTCCTCAGCTCCACGTCGTCCGGGTGCGCCTTGATTTCCTGCTCGAGGCGGGCGAGGCCCGCTTCTTCGTTGCCCGCCTCGACCTCGATGCGGGCCTTCTTGAATTCCTCGCTGGTCGCGCAGGCGGCGACCAGGAGAGCAAATAGGGCGAGGAGGATGAATGCCAGTCGTTTTTTCATAGCGGTAGCGTCTGTTTCGTTTTCATTGGCAGGTAGGTAAAGCGGATCTCGCTCTCGGTGATCTTGTCGATGCGGTAGTCGCCGACGCGCTCGCCTTCCATGGCGGTGTAGCTCTCGTCGCCTTTCTGCAGGAAGACGGCGAGCTGGCCGTTGTCGATCATTCTTCCGATGTAGCGGAACGGCAGCGCCGGCGCCTGGCGCGCGGCCGGGCCCGCGCCCGGACCGCTCGCCTGCGGGGCCGCGGCCGAGCCGAAGCTGCGCGGCGCGAACGGATCGACCTTCGAGTCCTCGCCGGTGCGGGCGGCCTCGAGCCGGCCGAGGTCGAGCTCGTCTTTCACCTGCAGGCGCGTGTCGAGCTTCGGCTTGGCCGGCTCGACGATCGCCGGCGCTTCGCGCCCGGCGACGACGGAGGCGAGCGCACTGACCACCGTTATGCCGGCGAGCACTTTCTTCACGATGGAGGGGCTCATGGCTTCACCATGTGGAGAGTGAGGCGCAGTTCGGCCTGCACTTGTCCCTCGCGCCGGTTCTCGCGCTTCAGCGTGATCTGGTCGAGCGAGAGCACCGGGATCTCGGCGAGCGAGCGCTTGAGGAAGTCGCGCATCTGCGCGTAGCTGCCGGTGAGCGGCAGCACGATCTCGTAGCGCTGCAGGCGGCCGCCGGCCGCCTGCGTCTTGTAGTTCGCCGACTGGAGCTCGACGCCGGTCGCCTTGCCGATCGCATAGAGCTTGGCGAGCCAGTCGGTGGTGCCTTCGGGCTTCTCCAGGTACTCGTAGACCGAGGCGACCTTCTCGGCCGCGTTCACGCCCGAGACCGTGGCGAGGTCGCGGCCGATGCCGGCGCGCGCTTCCAGCACGCGGTTTTGCTCCTTCATCGGCTGCAGCACGAGCGCCATGAAGGCGCCGGCGGCGATGAAGAGGGCGAGGGCGGCGATGCCCGCCATGCCGAGCTCGTCGCGCAGCCGGTACATCTGTGCGGTGAGCCGGCGCTTCATCGCTTCACCTCGTTCCACGCTGCCGAGACGGAGAAGGCGACCGGGTGCTGCGGGTCGTTCTGCTTCACCTCGTGGCGCACGAGCTGCACGTTCGACAGCGCGTCCGACTGCGAGAGATTCAGCACGTAGGTGAGGGCGGCGAGGTAGTCCTTGCTGTCGCCGGAGATCTTCACCGTGCCGCTCTTCGTGTCGGGCTCGATGGCGAGGAGCGCCACGCGATCGCTCGCCGCGGCCTCGAGCGCCGCGAAGAGCTTCGGCCAGGGCAGGCCGAGGCGATCGACGGTGTCGCGCGCCGCCGCCAGCTCGTCGTTGGAGACGCCTTGAACGGCTTTACGCGGATGCGCTGCCCGCGCCACGACCGCCTCGTTCGCTTTCACGGCCGTCGACAGCTGCGTATAGCTGAACACCATGTCGCCGGCGATGCCGAGCGAGACGGCGAGCAATACGCGGCCCGCCCAGCGTGAGCGGGGCGCGCGACGGATGAAATCGAGCTCGATGCGTTGCATGCAGACTCCTTAGTCGGCGGCGAGCGCCAACTCGCGATAACCGAGCGCTTCGGTTCTCCATGCCTCATACATCTCGGTGTCGAACTCCCCTTGGGTGCAGACGATGACGCGCGTCACGGGCTGCGACAGGCCCAGGAACGCGCTCTCGCGCTCCAGGATCTCCGGCAGGGCGTTGCGCCAGCCCTTGTCGGCGCGCCGGCCGCGGATCGCGATCCACATGCCGCGCTGGATCAGCGCGAGGGTCAGGCGCCCCGGCTCCTCCACCACGATCCAGCACGAGCCGTTGCCGACGCTCTTGCGGATGCGGTTGAAGGCGGCGACGAGGAACGGCTGCACCGAGGCGAGATGGAGGCCGGCGCCGGTGAAGATCATCGCCAGGCGCTCGATCAGCGCGCGGTCCACTGCGCACGCGAGCCGCGGCCCGAGCGGCGACGTGGCGGTGACGTTGACCTGCCAGTCCGCGGCGCGCGGGCCATGCAGCGTGTTGAACCGGTGCAGGGCGAGCGCGCTCCACTGCTCGGGTGTCTTCAGCGTCTCGTTGTAGGCGAGCAGCGCATAGCGCACGAACTGGTCGGCGAGCACCAGCGCCGCTTCCCCCTTGCGTCCGGCGAGCGCCGCGCCGAGCGCCTCGACCGGCGCCGTCCAGCTGACGTCGCCGAGCGCCACGTCCACGGTCTTCGCGCCGCTGATGTAGATCGCGTCCGGCGCGAGGCCGACGCGCAGCTGCTTGTTACGCCACAAAAGTGACACGGTTGATCTCCTCGATGCTTGTTTCAGCGTTGTTGACCAGCCGCATGGCGGCCTCCCTCAGCGGCAGCGTGCCAGCGGCGCGCGCCAGATCCTTGAGCTTCCTTGCCGGCGCGCGCGCGATGATCAGCTCGCGCAGCTCGTCGGTCAGCACGAGCAGCTCGCCGATCGCCTTGCGGCCGCGATAGCCGGTGCCCCTGCATTGCGCGCAGCCTTGGCCCTTGCAGCCCGTGCAGAACACGCGCACCAGGCGCTGCGCCAGCACCGCGTTCAGCGCCGAGCACAGGTTGTACGGGTCGACGCCCATGTGCATGAAGCGGCCGAGCACGTCGAACGCGTTGTTGGCGTGGACCGTGGTGTAGACCAGGTGGCCGGTGAGGGCCGACTGCACGGCGATCTCCGCGGTCTCCGGGTCGCGGATCTCGCCGACCATGATGCGGTCCGGGTCGTGGCGCAGGATCGAGCGCAATCCGCGCGCGAAGGTGAGCCCCTTCTGCTCGTTCACCGGGATCTGCAGCACGCCCGGCAGCTGGTACTCGACCGGATCCTCGATGGTGATGATCTTGTCGAGGCCTTTATTGACTTCCGTGATGCTCGCGTACAGCGACGTCGTTTTTCCGCTGCCCGTAGGCCCGGTGACGAGCAGCATGCCGTAGGGCTCGGCGGAGAGCTTGCGCATGCGCTCGATGACTTCTTCATCGAAGCCCAGGCTGTCGAGCGTGAGCCCGCGCAACTGGTCGCTGAGCGCGCGACGGTCCAGGATCCGCAGCACCGCGTCTTCGCCGAAGACGCTGGGCATCACCGATACGCGGAAGTCGATGTCGCGGCCCTCGCGGCGCGCCTTGAAGCGGCCGTCCTGCGGCACGCGGCGCTCGGCGATGTCGAGCTCCGACATCACCTTGATGCGCGAGATGACCTGCTCGGC
>Ga0134121_10002895_pt1 | contig 14557 bp, 10 predicted proteins | sample KB301_FD_96463 | JGI IMG/M metagenome (GOLD analysis project Ga0134121, IMG submission 96463) | Terrestrial soil microbial communities without Nitrogen fertilizer from Kellogg Biological Station, Michigan, USA - KB3-0-1 | ecosystem: Environmental > Terrestrial > Soil > Unclassified ...
AATTGTTTTCGTGCTTGAACAAACCGCCTCGTCTGCTCCATCAAAGGATCTTCGGATATTTGTCTTGATGTCGCAGCCACTCCGCCTCAACTGAGGCGGAGAGTTCGCATCCTTCAACGTTACGTTATTTGTGACGGACCACACTAGTTGGTTCGATAGTTCGTGAACTGCAGTTCAAGACCGAAGTCCGACTGCCGCAAGAGTTGCATCGTTTCCTGAAGCAGGTCGCGGCTCTTGCCGCTCACCCGAACCACGTCCCCTTGAATCGACGCCTGGACCTTGATCTTACTGTCCTTGATCGCGCGAACGATGTCTTTGCTCTTTTCGACGGGCAACCCGGACTGAATACTCACTTCCTGACGAACCGTGGAACCTGCAGCCGGTTGCACCACGCCGTAGCTGAAGTTCTTGAGCGGCACTTTGCGTTTGGCGAGTTTTTGCTGAAACACGTCCACGACGGCCTTCAGCTTGAAGTCATCCAGGCTGGTGAAGACGATCTTCTTGTCCTTTTCGTTCAACGCGATCTCGGACTTCGAGTTCTTGAGATCGAAGCGGGTTTGAACTTCCTTGGTGGCCTGCTGGATGGCATTGAGCACCTCGGGCATATCGACGATCGACACCACGTCAAAGCTGTTATCGGGCATGTCGGTAGTATAACCGGTACACTATCCCGGTGAAGCTGGAGAACCTTCTGAGACTGCGTTGCCCGGTTTGCGGGAAAGGCAAGATCTTTCACGGATATCTCGATACGCCCGACACCTGCCCCGAATGCGGCTTCTATTTCATGAGGGAAACCGGATACTTCCTGCCGCATGCCCCTATCAGCTACCTGCTTATCGTCCTCGCTGCGGTGTTTGTCCTGGGACTGTTGCGCCTGGTGTTCGACGTCAAATCCGACGCGATCGTGCTGTCTTCCATGGTGATTTTTGCGGTTGCGTTTGGTGTGTGGTCAAACCGGTACACGAAGATGATCTGGCTCGTGATCGACCTGAAACTGAATCCGCCTACGAAGGAAGACTTTCAATCGAGGGGCAGATAGGAATTCAGCCAAGGACGACACGGACAATTGGGTGACCGTCCCCGAATCGTCCGTGTCGTCCTTGGCGGAATTCCCCCTTTATCAGAAGGTGAACCGGAGCTGTCCCTGGAACGAACGTTGAGCACCGCCCGCACCTCCGGTGCCGCCGGTGGACTTGGTTTGGATTCGTCCAAAGACGATGCCGGGACTGTTGATGCTGAAACCGGTCTGCGGATCGGGATCGACGATGTCGGGGTGGTTCAGAATGTTAACGGCGTCCATTCGGACCTGAAGCGATTTGGATTCCGTGACCCGGAACGTTTTGCCCAGATTTATATCGAACTTCCATTTGCCGGGCGCTTCCAGCGAGAACGGCATATTGCCGCGAGTGCCGGGAAGCGGGTTCTGCAGCAAATTCGGGCCCGTCGTACCGTCGGCGTTCTTCACCGCAAGGGCCTGAAGAGTGCAGCTGCCATTGGCGAAGAGGTTGAAGCCCAGGGTATCCGTCTTGTTTGTCAGGGCGCACTGCGGGTCCGGGACGTTGGTGAACTTGTTGGAGCCGTAGTACGTGCCGGTATCGTTGTTGGGACCGTTCCACAAGACATGTCCCTTCATGGATTGGTCAAACAAGGGTGAGACGATGTTCACGCGGTTTTGCCCCGCATCCAGGTTTTGATTTCCCGTGGCATAGAACATCGGCGCGCCGATAATCGTTCTGGGATTCCCGCTGGACGCATTTGCGATGAAACTCATTTGCCATCTTTCGATGAGCCGTGCGGCCCAGCCGGAGCTGTTGGCGAACAGCAACTTGTTAGGCCCGATAGGCACTTCAAATGTGCCGTTCGTGCGAAGGTCGTGCTTTACGGCCTGATACGGCGGAGCATAATCCGCGTTCCGGTTCAGCGGGTCGGTGTAGCCGCCAATCACGAGGCCCAGCGTCTTGGCCCAGATGTAGGTGGTCTGGGCGCTGAATCCGCGAAATGGCCGCAGGGTGAATTGAGTCTGCAACGACTGGTAGTTCGACCTGCCCAGGTTTGCATTATAGGTGGCGGTGCTGAGCTGGGGGTTGGCCACGATGTAATTCTCGGCGAAGCATCGAGTGGGAATGTTGGTGGCGGATGCCGGCGCGGCGGGGTTGTACAAGTTGGCCGCGATGCGATCGCAACCGTTGCGCAGCACGCGGCCACTTACGCCGGTGACCCCGGCGGGCAGAGCTTGCAAAGCGCCGGGGCCGGTAGCCACTGTCGCGGCGTTGAGAGTATTCAAGGCGCCGGCGATCGCGTTGTAATTACCGTTGGCGAGATTCGCTGTGAAGGTCGCGTTCCTCCGCAGGTGTGCCGAACCGTGTTGCATGACCTGGCCGGCGGGACAGCCTTCAAGGCCGGCGCCGGGCGCTCCGGCGAGCGCAACGCAAGTTCCGACAGGGCCGTATCCCGCCGTGCCTGCAGGGGCGAGGTTCAACCCGGCAAACATCTGGTCGAAGAGCGGCGCGTTATCTCCTCGGCGCGTCATCTCGAGCGCGTCGAAGAGTTCCTTGTTGTAGTAAACGTCTGCAGTGTTCAGCGCGAGGCTCCCCTGTCTCTTCCTGCCCAGCGTGCCGTCGTAGCGCAAGTCCAGTTGCAGGTTCCGGGTGAGGGTTCGCGTTATCGACAGTGTGATGTTCTCCGTAAACGGAGTGGAAAAGTTCGGATCATAAGCGGTGAAGGCCGTGGCCCTGTTGTAGACCGGTATCTGACCTCCCGGCAGTGCAGGACTCGTGGGCTTCACGGGCACCAGGGCCGGCAGATCGGCGAGGTTAAGCGCGTGACCTGCTATCAGCGTTGCAAAGTCGCTCAGGTTTGTCGTAGCGGTGCTGTTGCTGCCCGGCACATTCCCGATAAGACCCTCAGTCGCGCCGGCGTTTTGGGAGCCGACGCCGTAGGTGACACTGAATCCACCGCGTAACGAGGTCTTGCCTTTTCCAAACCAGGGAACCTGCCAGGCGAATCCGATCGCGGGCCCGAAGTTGTTCCGGTCGTTCCGAACCGCGGTCTTGTCAGGGTGGTCGGAACCTGGGCCGACGTACTCGATACCCGTCAGCTTGGTTGGATCGCAATTTGGCGTTGGAAGGAACGCGTTCTGCGCGGCACCCGAAGTACACTGCAGAGCGGTCGCCGCAGTCGCGTTGGGTCCGTAGCCGCTGAGGTAAATATTCCCTGGCGATAACCAGTGATCGAAGAGGCCCCCACTGGCGGTTCGGCTCATCCCGAACAGTCCGGCGCCCTGGTCGATGACGGAAGCCGTATAGCCTCCCTTGAGGTAGGGCGCACCATAGAATTCATACCGCACACCGAGGTTTAGTGTCAGGCTTGGCTTCACTTTCCAGTCGTCCTTGAAGAAAGCGTCCCACTCATTGGCGACCTGCTGACGATTTCTCTTGTCGGCAGTCACATAGTCCTGCCAGGTTCCATTTTTCGTGTCAGCCTGGCTCCCAACCCAATAGAGCATGGTGGCGCTGTTGACCGACCCCGCCAGCAAGTACGCCATGTTGGCGGCGTTGGTGCGGTTCGCGGCCAATTGATTGGGCAAACCGGCAATGGCGTTAACCAACGGCGACGCATTGTTGCCGTTGCCGCCTGTGGCGGTGGGAACGACGGCTCCGCTGTATCCGTTCGATCGAGTAAGGCGAAGTTCGCCACCCATCCGGAACGCGTGACTTCCGCGAGTCCAACTCAACGTATCGGCATAGTTGTACAGGGGAGAGCCGCTGCCGCTGTACGTCGAGTTGTTGTTGATCAGGTTCGTCCCGAACGCATAGTTGCCTGCGCCCGGGGTGAATGCGACGGGGTATGCCGCTCCGGTGGTCGCGTTTTTGCCTCCCTGCAGCAGCAATGCCGAGGCGCCGTTGCTAACGGTGGAGTCACTGCTCTTCCAGGCCGGATTCACTTCGTTGTATTGGTAGCTGATGCCGAAGCGACCTTCGTTGACAATCGCCGCCGACAGAGTCGATGTGAAGTTGAGCGTCAGGACCTGCGGCCGCCGCAAGGAATTCCCATTGAAGCCGCCAGGCCATGCCGCGATGTTATCGGCGTTGTCGTCGGCCTGGTACGTCCAGCCCGCGCTGAGTCTATGCTTGGTGCTCAGATTGTGATCGATCTTGACGTTGATCTGCTTGCGATTGACAGACTCCGGACTCGTTCCGTTCTGACCGCCGCCACCGCTCAGGCCGCCCACGCCGCGCAGCCAGCGGAACTGCGCAAGGTTCAAACCATCGACTGTGGCAGCCCCCGAGGACCAGTAGTTCGCATGCGGCATGGCGCCCAGAAGCTTCTTGATGTATCCGGTAGTATCCAGCGTGGTACGCAACGGATCCCACGCCGCGCCGATCATGGCGACGCCGCCCGCACAGTCTGCCGCCGTGAACGGCGTGCCATCGGCCTTGGTGTTGCCGAACACGCTGTAGCATCGCAGGCTCCCCGTGTAGTTGGTGCCATCCGGATTCTTAGACGGTGCGACCGGATTGCCGGCGAAATCGACGACCGGGTAGACGCCGGCAGTTAAGCTGGCGGGGAAAGTGGGCAGAGTCGCGCGCGCGTCCCCGCCATTCCAGTTGTCATAGTACCGGAAGATGCCTTGCCGCGCGGTGTCCGTCAACACGTTGTTCGTAACTGTCGTGCGGGTGCGGCTGATCTGCTGATCCCAAAGTGCGAAGAAGAACGTCTTGTTTTTGATGATCGGTCCGCCGTAGCTCAGAGTGTAATCGTGGGTGTTCCGCCAGTCCGGTTTGATGGGACTCCATTGCTTGGTGATCGGGTCGATGTTGCGGTTGTTGAGCCAGCTATTTGAGGCGAGGCCTGAATTCCGGATGTTCCACACGGCGGTGCCTGTGAATTTGTTGCTTCCAGAACGTGTCTGGATCTGGATCTGCCCATTGCCGCGTCCAAATTCGGCGTCGACAGGCGACAGAATGATACGGATCTCGCCGACCAGATCCGGACTCATCGTTGTCGTCCCGGAGAGAATGTTGTTCCGCGTATCCGTGACGCTCAAACCGTCCCTGGTTGTATTGATGGTATTCGTAGGAAGTCCCGTGAACGCGCTGAACTGATCGCCAAACGGATCCACGCGCATGCCCGGCATGATCCGCACCAGGTCTAGCACATCGCCCCTGACCATGGGAAGATCGCTGACTCGTTGCTGGGTAAGCACTTCACCGATACTCGCCGACGATTCAGTGAGCAACTGCTGCGCCGACACGGAGACTTCGACAAGCGAAGCGACTTCGCCGAGCTGCATCGTGATGTTGAGTCGAACCTGCGCGGAAGTGCCGACCGTAACGTCGTTGAAGACCGCGGTCTTGAATCCCGGCAACGACCCGGACAGCTTGTACGCGCCCGGTGGAACCGACGCAAAACTGTATACGCCGCTCTCGTTGCTGACCTGCGTACTGACGACGCCGGTTGCCGTATTCGTCAGAGTGATCGTGACGCCCGGTATCAAAGCTTTCGATGGGTCCTGAACACTGCCGCTGACCTGGCCATTGCCTTGTGCAAATACAGTGCTGCCCACCAGCAGAAAACACATCAACCCTGCGGTTACAAGAACCTTTCTCATATGCATTCTCCCTATCCCCCAAATCGGGAACAAAAACGAAACGGCGAGCTGGACCGAGCCCCCACCCGCAGATGCATCATCAATTCACTGAGCTGACAAAAGTTGGGGCAAGGATGCTCTTTTTGGAAGTAGCCTGTCGAGAAGAAAAACCCACGAAATCTGGATTAAGATGTTTCCCGCTTAATGGAATCCTCCTCAGAGGTAAACACGGATCTGTCTGATGTCAATCTCTTCACAGCAGGCCGCATCAACGGCTTCGAAACACGCAATCGCCTTTTCATGGCGCCGATGACGCGATGCCGCGCCAATGCCGGGGCGGTTCCATCCGAGCTCGCCGTCGAGTACTACTCGCAACGCGCAACCGCAGGGCTGATCCTCACGGAAGGCACCGCCCCCGCAGCAAACGGACTGGGTTATGCGCGAACGCCGTCCATCGATACACCTGAGCAGGTCACCGCATGGCGAAGGGTCACAGACGCCGTTCATGCCAGGGGCGGACGTATCTTCCTGCAGCTGATGTATACCGGGCGTATCGGGCACTCCGCGAACCGCATCACCAAAGATCAGCTCGTCGCCCCGTCGGCCATTCGGGCGGCCGGTCAGCTCTGGACAGATTTGCTCGGCATGCAGGACAACGACATGCCGCGGGCGCTCGAAACGAGCGAGATTCCCGGCATCATCGAGGACTACGCGCAGGCAACGCGGAATGGGATCGCGGCAGGATTCGACGGAGTGGAACTGCACTCGGCGTCCGGCTATCTGCCGATGCAATTCCTCTCGACCGGAGCGAATCACCGCTCCGACGGCTACGGTGGAAGCCTGAAGAACCGGCTGCGGTTCGTTCTCGAAACATTGGAAGCGATGATCCAGGCGGCGGGTTCGGCCTCGCGGATCGGCATGAAGATCAGCCCGGCAATGCCGTTCAATGATATTCAGGATGACGACCCCGTCGAGACTTACACCGCGCTGGCGCAGGCAATTTCACCGATGGGCCTGGCCTACCTTCACGTCCTGCGGTCTGCCCCGCTGGCAAACATCTTCGAGATTCTTCGGCCAATTTATAAGGGACTTTTCGCGGCAGGCGGCGGATTCACTGTCGACTCGGGCAACGCCATGCTTGCCGCCGGCGGAGCGGACTTCATCGTTTTCGGGAAACTCTTTACTTCCAATCCGGATCTTCCGGCACGGTTGGCTACAGGCGCGCCACTGATGGCGCCGGATCCCGGAACGTTCTATTCCGCCGGACCGAAGGGATACACCGACTTCCCCGCGCTGTAGTCCTTCACGGGCGAACTTCGAAATCGAAGACTGGGCTGATTCAGGGACGGTGGGCAAATTCGTACGACGTTACTTCTCGAGCGAAACGTTCCGCGGGCGAATTTGGTGACCGTCCCTGACCGTCCCTGAATCAGCCGCTCATTGTCCCTCACGGCCTCACTTCGAAGTCGATGGATTGAGCAGCGATCCGGTTCTTGTCCTTTCGAAGACTATCGTAAACGATGATCTGCAACACGTAGTCTCCCGGATCAATCTTCGTCAATTGCAGGCGACCGCCTACGGCAACATTCTTCGCATCTTTTTCCGCCTCGGTGTTCAGCGTGGAGGGCTTTCCGTCGAAAACAACCTCGCCGTCGCGGTACAGCCGCAACTGCGTTTCCAGCGGCACGCTTCCGCTGCCTCCGGTTCGGGCGTTCAGTATTTTGTAGGCATAGGCAATCGTTCCGCCAGTTTTGAAGATCCGCAAAGCAGGGGTGCCTTCCGGGTCGTCCGCCACTCGAGGGTCCGCGGTTACCGCAATTCCGGAAAGCGCCAGGCGGCCGTTATTGAGATCCGGCACTTCGATAAACTGCATGGCGCTTCCCAGTTTGCCGCTGGCCGCGTCGCGAACCGCCACCCGCAACTGGTACGAGCCCGCCTTCTTCAGCGGCACCAAAGCCGAATAGACGAGACCATGTTTCAGAATTTCATCGTAGCGATCCTTTTGGAGGCGAAGATTCCAGGTCCTGTTGTCGATCTGTGAGGCATCGCCGTTGTCATCGAACTTCACGATGGCAATATCGACCGCGGCGGTGTGCGATCCGTCGGGTTCCTCCGCAAACGTGAGGTCGTGAGCATCGAAGTGCAGCAAGACCTGGATATTCGGCCCGTTGGCATCAGAGTCTGAAAACAATGCCGTCAGGCGTACTTTTACATCCGGTGTCGTAAAGGGAGAGACCAGCGCCCTGGCAATCTGCGTCTGCCGAGTTTGAGGAGCCGTCGTGGCCGGGCGCGCGTCATCCATGCCGAAGAACCCGGACCGCGACCTTACGGTGAGACCGGGCCGCTTCACACGCAGCTTGATGGTGTGATATCTGGGCGTCCCTGCTTTTTCCTCAAACGTGCTCTGGTCCGGCTGGTAGCCCATCAGGTAATACCCATCGCCATCGTCGACAGCCTTGCTCAACGAACTCTCAAGATCGTTACCGTGGTAGAAAACACCGCCCGTTCTCTGGCTGAGAAGCACCATCCCGTCCTGCGAAGAGTTATACAGCGCGGATCGGCCGTTGATCGTTTGGGCTATCTGTGCAGCGTCCCGTCCGTGCAGGTTGTCCGAAGCAGTCGGCCCCGTGAAGATAACTCCGCGAGGATCGATGGCATAGATCACCACGGAGGACCGATTCGCTTCCTCGGCCAGTCTCCTGAGCCTGTCTTCAATCGATTGCCGTTGAGTATCCAGAGAGGTGAGCTGCATGTCCTCCGTGAAAAGAATCAGGCTCTTGCGTCCGGGCAGACCACGCAGTCCCTGCATGACGTACTTGACGGCGTTGAGGCTGCCGACAAGATAGGCGTTTGCAACCTCGGCATCGAAAAGACTCGTGTCGATAGGGACTTCGCCTTCCTCCGGGGCGGCCTGGAAGGGCTTGAAGCTTTCCACGCCGATACGCCCTGGCTGAAATTTCAGGCGATCGATGGTAGCGAAGAGGATTCGTTTGTCGCTCGTGAACTGTTGCAGAGCGCCCATCGCCGCGTTGGTGCGGACGATGGAGACCAGATCGCCAGGCTGCATTTCGTTGTTGACCCATTTCTTCAGGGCGTCACGCGTGTGAACCGTGCCATCAAAAGAAAGCGCGATGTCGTCCACCACGACCGCAATAGTCCGCCGCACCTGGTTGGGTTTCAGCCCCTCTGCCGGAGGAGGCGGCACGTTTGGCCCGTCTACCAGCACCGTGGAGGGACGCACAACCATGCTTCCCAGCGTGTCCCTCACTCTGACGAACTCAAAGTTGCTGATCTTTTGGGGTCTTCCGTCCTGCAACAACTCGAAGTCATCCGCTTTAAGGTTCGTAACCGGCTTGCCCTTGCCATCGGTGACGACCGCGTCCACCTGCACGAGGTTGACGTTGATACGGATAACGCCCGGAGTCGGGGCAGGAGACTGTTGCGCGGAAGTTCGTTGAGAGAATGCGCAAGTCAGGCCGAGCACGGCGAGAAGGAGGGCCCATCGATGATTTGTCATGGTCAGTCTTATTTGCCTTTCGGCCGAAAAACTTTGATGCTTTTGACGCTGAAACCCCAATTGAGTCACTACCGGGCGGCGTGTGCGACGCGCCCCGATTCCACCCTGAGAACCGACAAGCTCTGCGCACGGTTTTCGGGAGCGATGTCTGCAGAGAAGCGGGCGTCCGCCAGGGGTGCGTAAACTTCAAGACTCGCCTGGAGCAGCGTGCCGGAAGCGATCGCCGCGGCTTCGTCGGCGCTAAGAGCCGAGCGATAAATCATGAGATCTTTGTAGTCGCCCTGTCGTCCGCCGAGCGCGAAGCGCTTCGGCTGGAGACGCTCGGAGACCTTGCCGGCAAGCTTGCCATCGACAAAGAACAGAGTCTCTCCCCGAGCCGTGTAGTGACTCAACAACACCTGGTGCCACTGCGCGTCCGCGTTCACCTGAGACACAGCAATGCCGCCCGTACCCGGCTTGTAACTCCACTTGCCGTTTTGAACGATAATGGCTGAAGCGAATTCCTTGTCCGGAGTCAGCGTCATCGATTCAAAACCGGCTCCGCGCCCGGCCCTTTTGGTCTCTACGGCGGCAGCCAGCGTCGATCCTGTGATGGATGCGACGGATCCATCTCCCTGTGCGCGAACTGCGAATCCCATCGCGAAAGAATGCATGGTGTCCTCCGGTTCGAAAGTGATCGGAGTATTGCCGACGCTGGCAACTCGCGCGAATCCGACGTCGCCCGCCGGCCTTGACGGTCTCGCTTTTCCCTTCTCCAGCGCCTCAAAAAGGCTCGGAACGATCGAGTAGAAAAGCTCGCGATGTCCGGCGGCGTTGGGGTGCCGGTCATCGGAATCGAATCCGATGACGTACCGGCCTGTGCCGTCGTCGAGGGCGCCCATCAGGTTCACGCTCGGAACATCCCAGGAATTGAGGAGAAGATTCATGCGGCGCGCGTAACCGTACTCGACGAGCGTGTAGGACATGCGGGGATAAACAAGCCCCACGATCGGCACGATGTTGTTCTGGCGCGAGCGTTCGACAAAACCGCGAAGGCCGTCCGCAAACTGCTTGAATACGGCATCCTTCTCGGCTGTCGTCTGCGCTTCGAGGATCCCTTCGTTCGTCAGAGCGAGCGCAAGGACGACATAGCTGGGATTCACGGTGGTGAGATAGCGGACGTTCGAAACGGGCGTTCCCTCGGGCGTAAAGCGTGTCGCCGCAGTCTTGGTGGTGTCCCCCGGCCTGGATTGATTGAACACTTCCCAGCCGCGAGGCGCCAGTATCTCCCGGAGCAACCCGGTATATCCTTCTTTGTTGGTTTCGTCTCCCGTGCCGAACGCGACCGACGAACCGAAAACCGCGATCCGCCGCGGGCGCGGAGCCTGCCCCGCGACGGGCACGGCGACCAGAAGACTTAACTGCAAAAGAACGGCGAGCAGCAGAGCGCATTGAGCAGGGATACGGCGTTTCATTTCCGGGGTTCTCCGTTTGAATTCGGGGCCGTGCTACTCGAACCCCAAATTCGATATTAGAACGTGAGAATTCAGGGTTCGAGTAGCACGGCCCCGAATTCAGTGCTTCGGCACGAGTTTAAGGATCTTGCCGCCGGCGCCATCGGTGAGGACATAAAGCGCACCGTCCGGGCCTTCGTTCACGCCGCGGATTCTTGTATTGAGGTCCGTCAGCAGGCGCTCTTCGGCGACGACGCGTTCGCCATTCAGAACGAGGCGCACAAGCGTCCGGCCGACCAACTCCGCAACGAACAGGTCGCCTTGCCATGCTGGAAAGAGCTTGCCTGTATAGAAGGCAATGCCGGCCGGGGCGATATCGGGAGTCCAGAAATATACGGGTTGTTCCATGCCCGCTTGAAACGTCTTGTCGCCGTTGATGGGCTTTCCGGTGTATTCGTGTCCGTAACCGATAATCGGGAATCCGTAATTCTTGCCCTTCTCAACCGCATTCACTTCGTCGCCGCCTCGCGGGCCATGTTCCGTCGTCCACAGCTTGCCGGTGCGCGGATGGATCGCAACGCCCTGTATGTCTCTGAACCCGAGCGCATAAATCTCCGGATGCGCGCCCGCGCGGCCAATGAACGGATTGTCCTTGGGAATTGTTCCGTCCGTGTTAATGCGAAGCACCTTGCCCATGTTGCTGTCGAACGCCTGCGGCTGCGGCCAGTCCACCGAGTTGATGCCGAGGCCCGCGGGAATCGTGGATGTGACGAGAAGCGTTCCGTCAGGCGCCTGGATCAAACGGCCAGTCGTGCCTTCGGCGTTAAGCAGAACCTTCAAGTCTTCGAGGTGCTTGTCGTCCGCGGAGAGCTTTGCGCGGGCCGTCACGACCACACCGGGACTGCGCGGCAACGCCGCCGGATTCAGGCCATCGGGAAGAACCGTATAAGCAAGGTAGAGCGTTCGGTTCGTTGCAAAGGCGCGATCGGGTCTCACTTCGTACAATCCCTGGCCGCTCGCTCGGAAGTTGGAAGGCAGCCCCTCGATCTCGGTTATCGTGCCGTCTTTACCAATCAGTTTGATGTGGCCGGCACGTTCGGCGGCAATCATCCGACCGTCGGGAAGAAAGTTGAAGGAGAAGGCGCCAGTTAAACCCTGGGCCACCGTCTCGACGCTGTATTCGGCGGTCTTCGCAGGCCGCGGAGCTCGCGTCTGGCCCAGCCAGGCCGGGATCGGCGCATACCCGTCAGGGGTCGCGCTTTCGCCGGGAGGCGTCCCCGTTTGTGCGGCCGGACGGGGGGCCGCATGAATGCTCTGCGCTTCGGCGATAGTCGTGCCTATCAGCAGGCACGCCGCAAGAGACGGTATCCATATTCGTGTCATAAACTTCCTATATCCTTCGGCCATTGCCCCCATTGTGGGAACCGCCGAGGAAAGCCTTCAAGGTTTTCTCCGTTGCTTTTTGCGCCTGGGCCAGCTCTCTCTGTGTCTGGGCCAACTCCGCAAGTCTCGTATCGGTCCTGGCAAGCATGCGCATACCCTGCTGGAGAAGCTTCGCGATGCTATCGATTCGTTTATCCGTCCGCGCCATGCGTGCTTCCGCCTTCTCCGCGCGGGCTTCCGCCTTATCCGTCCGTGCTTCCGCCCTATCCATCCGAGCTTCCGCCTTCTCCATGCGAGCGTCCATCTTCTCCATGCGGGCTTCCGCCTTCTCCATGCGAACTAACGCCTGCTCCATGCGAACTTCCGCTCTGGCCTGGGATTCCAGAATGAACTCCATCGTTCGTTCGATATCCATGCGGGGAAGATATCATGGGGGGAATTTGGGGACAGAGAGCAATTACTTCTTCAGAGCGTTGATCCAATTGAAAGCAATGACAAGGCCGCTCGGGGGATCGGGCGCGACTTCAGGATGTCGCGAGGTTCGCCACGTGAAGCCCTAAACTTTGCGGCTGCCGAGAGCGCTGATTGTGCTGCCGGCGACAACGCAGAGCGCTCCGGCCAGGCTCAATGCGTTCAACGGTTCCGGTGTCACCCAGGTGAACGCGGCTTGCGCGGCGAGAAACGCTCCGACGATCGTGAACAGCGGGGCGACAGAAACGACGGAACTCACTCGGGAAACATCCCAAACTTCCAACGCCACTCCAAACGCTCCATAAGCTGCAACGGTATTCGAGACACCAAACAGAAGAGCCAGCAGCGCGGGACGGTGCAACTTGAACAGTAAACCGAAACTGGCCGTCGGAAGCAGAATCAGCGTGGCGCCTGCATAGACAAGAAAGAGAATCTGAGCAGAAGTCAGATGCCGGGACAGCTGCTTCTGACTCAACCCATAGGTCGCCCAGCTCACCGAACTCACGACCAGCAGAAGTACGCCGAAGGCCCAACCTTGTCCGGGTTTCAACATCTCCGGCAGGCGCCGATTGAAAAAGATCGCGAGCCCCGCGACCAGCATCGTAAAGCCGAACCACTGCAAGCGGGAAAAGCGTTCCCGGAAAAAAATCATACCGAGGGCGAGAAGCAGCAGCGGTGCAATCTGCATCACCACTTGCGCGACGGCCGGCGACGTGTAGCTCAGACCCAGGACGTAGAGAACGTAATTGAAAGTGAGACCGAGAGAACCTGGAATCAGCCAGCGCCAGATCTTGCGATCGCGTAACTTCGCTATCGGCAGTTCACGGCGCGCTGTAAGCCAGATTCCCACGGCGATGAGTGCACCCGCAAACCGGCACCATGTGATGGTCCAGGCGTCGAGTTCCGTGAGAGCAACCGTCAATGCAATGGGAAGCAGACCCCACAGCATCGCGGTGGTAAGCGCCAGTGCGAAACCGAGCTTCCAATTGCGCGGACTTCGGTGCACTAACGGATCAGTCCGTCCAGCGGCGAGGAGGCAGTCGCGTAGAGTTTGCGGGGAATGCGGCCGGCCCGATAGGCGATGCGGCCAGCTTTCACGGCGTAATTCATGGCCTCGGCCATGGCGCCTGGATCTGAAGCGCCTGCGATGGCGGAATTCATCAGGACACCGTCCGCGCCAAGCTCCATCGCCAATGCCGCATCGGATGCCGTGCCTACTCCGGCATCGACAATCAACGGGACCTCGGTGATCTTCTCGCGCAGGATACGCATAGCCGCGATGTTCTGGATGCCCATGCCGGAGCCGATCGGCGCGCCGAGCGGCATGATGGCCGAGGCTCCGGCGTCGATCAGGCGTCGGGCGGCAACCAGGTCGTCGTTCGTATAAGGCAACACGATGAAGCCTTCCTTCACGAGAATCTTCGTCGCTTCGATCAAACCGGCAGTGTCGGGGAACAGCGTGCTCTCGTCGCCGATCACTTCCAGCTTTACCCATTCCGACAAGCCGGCCTCGCGACCCAACCTTGCGGTTCGCACGGCGTCGTCGACCGTGTAACAAGCGGCAGTATTGGGGAGAACCATGATTCTTGATCGATCGATATAGTCGAGTAGCGATTCGCCTTTCGCGGCCTTTAGGTCAATCCGCCGGACAGCAACCGTTACCATGTCCGCACCCGAACGCTGGTGCGCTTCACGCATCACCTGGTGGCTCGGATACTTTCCGGTGCCGACGAGCAATCGGGATTTGAACAGCTTCCCCGCAATTACAAATTCATCCGTTCCGTGAGGAGCCGGTCCCGAACCTCCGCCTACAAAGTGCACCACTTCGAGTTCATCGCCCGGCACGACGACCACGCTTTCCCACGACGTTTTCGGAACAATCGCACGGTTGCGTTCCACAGCCACGCGCTCCTTCGGTAGCCCGAAGAAATCGAGTAATTGAATAACATTCAACGATGCCGGAAGGGTCTGAACCTCCCCGTTGAGTCGAATCTCTATGGCCATAACACGTGATGGTAACACACGGAAAAGAAGGAGGAATGAAGGGGCGCTCGGGGCCGGGGGAGATCGGGGCCGTGCTATTCGAACCCCAAATTCGAATTCCGGAATTCGGGGTTCGAGTAGCACGGCCCCGATCTCTCCCGGCCCCGAGCGTCCCCTTCA
>Ga0134121_10002896_pt1 | contig 14554 bp, 9 predicted proteins | sample KB301_FD_96463 | JGI IMG/M metagenome (GOLD analysis project Ga0134121, IMG submission 96463) | Terrestrial soil microbial communities without Nitrogen fertilizer from Kellogg Biological Station, Michigan, USA - KB3-0-1 | ecosystem: Environmental > Terrestrial > Soil > Unclassified ...
ACGATGCGCCAGCGGCTGGCGCCGAGCGCGGCTCGCAAGGCGATCTCTTTTTGTCGCCCGCCCGCGCGGGCCAGCATGAGGTTCGCCACATTCGCGCAGGCGATCAGCAGCACAAATCCGACGGCTGCCATCATGATCCACATGGCGGTTGAATAGACGCGCGTGGTGTCGGCCACAATCGGATACACCGTAGCGCCCAGTCCTACGTTTGTGTCCGGATACTGCGTCGCCAGACGTCCGGTGATGGTGTCGATATCCGCCTGCGCGCTTGGCAGTGTGACGCCATCTTTCAAGCGGCCGATCACGTAGTAGCTGTGGTTGTCTCGGCTCTTGATCAACTGGGGCGTCATCGGGATCGGCGCGTAAACTTCGGCACCCTTTGGATAGTTGAAGCCCTCCGGCAAAACTCCAATCACTGTGCGCGGAATGCCATTGGTGGTGATCGTCTTGTTCACGATGGCCGGATCTGATCCGAACCGCCGCTGCCACAGACTGTGGGCGATGATCGCGACGCCGTCTTTGCCGGGCTGATTTTCTTCTTCCAGAAAGTTGCGGCCTTGCACCGGCTTGATGCCGATCACGTCAAAGAAATTCGCCGTCACCAGGAAGCCTTGAATCCGCTCCGGCGTGTCGCCGCCGGTGAGGTTGGTGCTCCACCAACGCTCGAGGGCAAGGTGATCGAATGAGTGGTTCTGGGCGCGCCAGTCGAGATAATTCGCGAACGCGACTTCGTTGTGCTCGTATCCGCGGCCGGGGTTCTTGTCCCAAATCGCCACCACGCGATCCTGATTTGGGATCGGCAGGGGTTTGAGCAAAAGTGCGTTGATGGCGCTGAAGATGGCGCTGTTTGCCCCAATGCCCAGCGCGAGGGTTATGACGGCAATAGCTGTGAAGCCCGGACGTTTGAGCAGATTTCTTATCGCATAGCGAATGTCGCTGAAGAGAGACTCCATAGTCGTCGTCCTTTCCAGTCGGATTGATGGTCTGCGATTACAGCTGAGGGGATTCTGCACCTGGCTTTGGTGCAGTAATGCAATGCTCCTCAGCTCATCGCGCGTTGCGACGAACTAACAACGAAAGTCGAAATTGAAAAAGCGCTCTGGGGTATTAGCGCGGTTCAGAAATCTAGTTGTTGACGATCCAGCCGTCTTCCAGTTGCACGATCCGATTGCCGTACGCGGCGTTAATTTCGGAGTGCGTCACTTGAATGATGGTGGTGCCTTCTTCGTTAAGTCGTTTGAACAGATCCATGATCTCTTTGCCCTGGGCGGAATGAAGATTGCCCGTGGGCTCGTCGGCCAGAATCAACCGCGGGTTCGCGACTACCGCGCGCGCGATGCCGACCAGCTGTTGCTGTCCGCCGGAAAGCTGCGTCGGATATAGATCCTTCTTCCCAACGATCTGAAATCGATCGAGTGTGTCGCAGACGATTGACTCGCGATCCTTGCGGCTCACGTTTCGATAAGACAAGGGCAATTCGAGATTCTCGAACACTGTCTGATCGTCGAGCAGGTGATAGCTTTGAAAGACGAAGCCGATGTTCTTGTTGCGCAATTCGGCGCGCTGCTTCGGTTTCAATGAATGCACGGCGACGTCATCGAAACTGTACTCGCCGTTCCATGAATGATCGTGCATGCCGAGAATGTGCAGCAGCGTCGACTTCCCTGCCCCCGAGGGACCCATGATCGAAACGAACTCTCCGGGCTTGATATCCAAATCAATGCGCCGCAGCACATAGTTCTTGTTCACGCCTTGTGCGAAACACTTTTCGACGTTGTGCAGACTAATCATTTGACGCCCTGAGGGTGGCACGCGCATCCTGCGCGTGACTCACGGGCGGGACGCCCGTGCCACCTGTTCAAAACTCAACCGCTATTTGACTTCGACGAATCCGCTTTCTCTGAGTTCCTGTTTAGCCTCTTCAATTTGGCGCCGATTCGCGCCCGTCTCTTCTTCGACAATCAGGCCGTCGAAGAGATGCACGATGCGATCGGCGTGCTGCGCATAACGCGGGTCGTGCGTCACCATGCAGATCGTCGCGCCGGCGCGATGCAGCTCACGCAACAACTCCATGACCGCTTCACCGTTGGTTGAATCGAGATTTCCCGTAGGCTCGTCTGCGAGCAGGATGCTGGGCTCGCCGGCCACGGCGCGGGCGACAGCGACACGCTGTTGTTGGCCGCCGGAGAGCTGACTCGGCAAATGCTTAGCGCGATGCGCCATGCCAACTCGCTCAAGCGCGGCCGTAACGCGTTGCTTTCTTTCGCTCGAATTCATGCCTCGGTAGGTCAGCGGCAGCTCAACATTTTCATAGACGGTGAGATCACCGATTAGATTGAAACTCTGGAAGATAAATCCGACTTCGCGGTTGCGGATGCGTGCGCGCTGGGACAACGAAAGGTTCTCGACCGGCTGCTCGTTAAGCACGTATTCGCCATCGGTCGGCGTGTCGAGTAAACCGAGAATCGAAAGCAAGGTTGACTTGCCGCAGCCAGAGGGTCCGGCGATCGAAAGGTACTCGCCCTTCTTTATGTCGAGGTGTATCCCGGACAGCGCATGGGTCTCGACTTCGTCGGTATAGAAAACCTTCTTCACATCTGACAGGTGAATGAGGGCCTCAGTTGAACTCATCGTTTTCTCCTTAGAGTAGGTTGCCGCGATTACTTCTGCTGTATTTGCCCCTTCTCCCCGTCTGGGAGAAGGACCGGGGATGAGGGCCTGTGCGGTCGCTAAGCCCTCACCAAACCCTCTCCCAAAGGGAAAGGGCAACGACATCAACGCAAACGAATCTGGTTGTAGTTATCCATGGTTGATGTATCGGAAATGATTACTTGATCCCCTTCGCGCAAGCCACTGAGGATCTCTACAGTGCTCACCGAAGTCCGGCCGAGCTTGACCTGAGTGCGCGCGGCTTCCTGGCCGTCGGGACTTACTTTGAACATGCCGACTGTTTGTTGTGACTGACCAAAAGCGGGCCGATCAACGAAAAGCACATTGCGCAAGCGTTCGAGTTCGATCTTGCCGTCGACACTCAAGTCGGGACGCGCGCTGCTGGGTAAGCTCTCAGTGAATGTGATGTCAACCGTGAACGTTCCTTCGCGCGCCGCCGGATCGATGCGCGACACACGACCATGAATCAGACCGTTGCGCGTATCCACGATCGCGCTCTGGCCCTCCTTCACGTCGTTGATCTGCGTCTCGGCAACTTTCAACTCAGCTTTGAGCGACGCCGGATCGGCGATGCGGGCAATGTTGACTCCCGGCGTGACCTGTTGACCTTCCTGCACGGATACTTGTTGCAGCACGCCATTCGTACCCGCTCGAACCTTCAAGGCCTCTACCTGATCTCTTTTCAGCTTTGCGAGTGCGCGAAGTTGCTGTACTCGAGAATCCTGGGCATTGCGTTGCGCCTTGTTGGATTTACCAGTGACGGCGAGCCGCTGCTGTTCAACTCGCAAACGGTTGGCCAGATCCTGAACGTGCACGCGCGAAATCCTGAGCAGCAAGTCGGCAACCAACCCTTGCTTCGCCAGCACTTCATCGGTATCGAGCTGTAACTTCGCCTGGCTGTATTCCGCATTGATCGAGGCAATCTGCGCCTGCTGCGTCATGCCTTCGCTCTCGAGCCGCACTTTGAGATTTTCAGCATCCGCTTCCGCAGTTTTTACCTGGAACTCGGCATCCAGGGCCTGCTGTTCCATTTGCGCATTCGATAGATCAACGATCACCGTACCCGCAGAAACCTCGACGCCTGCCTGGACCAGAATCTTCTCGACGCGACCGTCGGCCGGCGCCGGAACCCAGCGCGTCACCTGCGGGACTAAGGTCCCGTTGCCGTTAACCTCGCGCACCATCTCGCCACGCTTGACCGTGCCAATTACGGCGGTCGATCGATCGAGCGTCGGAGCCGCCGGCTTCATCTTGCTCAGACCATAGGTGATGCCACCGATGGCCACTACGCCACCCGCGATCAGCGCGCCAGTGCGAATCCGCTTCTTCAGTTTTGATTTCGGAGACCGCTTAATATCCATTCTGTCTTACAGTACGAACGCCTTGATGATTTGTGTTCCGAAGCGTCCTCGCCGGATCAAACTCTCGAAATACAGTTTTCCGCCGCGCCTCTTTCAACCGCTGTGCCATCAGCGCGACGGCGATGTGGCCGAACGCAGAATCTCTTTTGCGATAGCAGATTGATTAAGGATTTTGCGGACTCCGCTCAACGACGAGTTACTGCCAACCAACTGCCTGGAGAAAAAGATCGGGTCATAGTTGTCGGTTGTGGGACTAGCAAGTCCCATTTTCGCAAAGGTTAGTCCGATTTCCTGTAGAGAAGTTCACGACAATGGGAATTGCCCGCTGCCCTGATTTGAGGTTTGAGATCCGATCTTTTCTAGACGCGTGACATCGATCTCCGTTGCTGATGACGCCCATGCCGCCTGCAGTCACGAAGACGATAGAAGAGCATTTTTCATTGAGGTTTCACATTCCGATCGAACGCCAGCTTCGCCGCTCCTAACAGCCCGGCGTCATCGCCGCATTCTGCGGGAACAATCGTTACCAGATCAGCCAATAAGGGAAAGGCTCGCTCGCTGACTTCGTGTTTCATGTGCTTTTCGAAAAGTTGCCAACCGTTCACCACGCCGCCGCCAATCACAATCATTTCCGGGTTCAGAATATTGATCAGGTTTGCCAAACCTATCCCGAGATACACGCCCATGCGCCGGAACGTCTCGAGCGCGAGTTCATCACCTTCGACTCCCGCGCAATAGATTTCTTCTGAAGTAAGGTCGTCATCGGTTTGCACGCGCGAGTTCGGATACTGCGGCTTTGCTTCGCGCGCCATGCGCACAATTGCCGTAGCCGATGCGTAAACTTCCAGGCATCCACGACTACCGCAAGTACACGCGACTCCACCAAAAGGATCGACGCACATGTGGCCGATTTCCGTCGCGTCATGCGCTCCATGCCACAACTCTTCGTCGAGAATAATTCCGCCGCCCACGCCCGTGCCCAGCGTCACGCAAACGATCGTTTCGCGTCCCCGCGCGGCGCCCTGCCACATTTCGCCCACCGCGGCAGCATTCGCATCATTTTCGAGAATCGCAGGCCGTTTCAGCTCGCGCGACAAAGCACTAGCCAGGGCGAAGCCGCTAAGAAATGGCAGATTGGGGGCCTTTACGATCGATCCTTCGGCAACCTTGACTGTTCCCGGCGCGACGATCGAAATAGCGTCAAGCGAAAACCCCGCGGCCGAAGCTCGGGCGTCACACTCACGAGCGGCGGCAACCAGAGCGTCAACGATGTCCTGAGCAGATTCGGAGTGCGGCGTCTGCTGCTTAGCGCGAAAATAAATCTGGCCCAGGTCGTCAACCACGGCGGTGCGCAAATGCGTGCCACCAAGGTCCGCGACAAAAACCGTGCGCGCGCTATAGCCGGGCAATTCTTTGTTTGCGCAGGACGAGTTCATTTCAGCGTGCGGACGAAGATTCCGCGCCTTCAGGCATTCGGTCATACAAGCTGGTCAACTCTCTCAGTTCGCTCGCCAGCTCATCCGTCAAATCTTTCTCGTTAAATCGCCAGAGCCAGTTTCCGGATGTGCTGTTAGGCAGGTTCATGCGCGCTTCAGAGCCCAAACCCAGCACATCCTGCAACGGCACAATTGCCGTGTTCGCCACCGACGCCAGCACCGCATGAATGAAATCCCAGTGGATCCTCTTTCCGTCAGTCCGGAGGTACTTCAGGCAAAAACTTCTTTCGCATTCTATCTCTTCGGCCGTGCGCGTCGAGCCTTCGCCGGTAACGCTATTGAACCAACCGACGGTCGTGTCATTGTCATGCGTGCCGGTGTAGACGACGACGTTTTGGTGATAGTTATGCGGCAGATCGGTATTCTTTGTGTCACTACTAAAAGCGAATTGCAGAATACGCATGCCCGGAAACCCAAAGTCGTCCCGCAGCTTTTCCACGTCCGGAGTAATAACGCCTAAATCCTCGGCAATGATCGGCAACTCGCCGAGCGTTTCACGAATTGCCGTGAATAGTTCCCTACCGGGCGCTTCGACCCAGCGTCCCCATTCCGCGGTCTTGTCGCCGCCGGGAATTTCCCAGCACGCGGCGAAGCCTCGAAAATGATCGATGCGGGCGATATCGACCAGTTGCAACACCGCACGCACTCGGTCAATCCACCACTTGAATCCGTCAGCAAGCATGCGATCCCAGTTGAATAACGGATTGCCCCAGCACTGTCCGGTCTTGCTGAAATAATCCGGAGGCACGCCTGCGACGACGATCGGCGTTCCGTCTGAATTCAATTTGAACTGATCGGGATTGGTCCAAACATCTGCCGAGTCGTGCGCCACAAAAATAGGCACGTCTCCGACAATTTGAATCCCATGACGATTGCAATATGCCTTCAGTTCAAGCCACTGCCGAAAGAAAAGAAACTGATAAAATTTTTGGGCTTCGATCTGAGCGCGAAGTTCAGCCCGTGCCCGTTTCACTGCCTCCAGCGTTCGTGCAGCTACGGGAGGTTCCCATTCGTACCATGGCTTACCGTCATGCGCGTCCTTGAGCGCGCGGAACGTTGCATAGTCATCCAGCCACGAAGCGCTTTGTTCGACGAATGTCTCGAACTCGCTGCGAAACTCCGTGTCAGTGGTGTGCTGATAATTTGCAAACGCCTTCGCTAACAGGGCCTCCTTAATCTCATGCGCGGCGGCGAAATCGACTCGCGGCGGGGACGTCGCCGGAATGTTCAAGAGATCGACGTCGGTGAGCAGGCCTTGTTCGAGCAGTTTCTCAGGACTGATCAGCAGAGTATTGCCGGCGAAAGCCGAGTAGCCGGCATAAGGAGAGTCGCCGTAACCCGTCGGGCCCAGCGGCAGAACCTGCCAAAGACTCTGACCGCTGGCCGCCAGGAAATCTGCGAACGCAAAAGCAGCCGGCCCGAGGTCACCAATGGCAAAACGTCCCGGCAGCGAGGTCGGGTGGAGCAGAATGCCGCTGGCCCTTGCGAAGCTCATTGACTAAAGATTCAGTTGGACAGGCGAAACCTGCGAACACAGTTCACCGGCGATCTTGTTTCGCCCGGCTTCAGTTTCCTGGCAACTGCGGGCATACCGCCTTTACCGCTGCTCACTATCGAGACCAGAGCTCCAATAGAGATTTTGATTTGGTGCCGAAGGGGGACTCAACGACCCTGCTGTTTTACCCAGCTCTTCGGGCCTTTTTTGATTTTCCTTAGCATTTCGACAATTTCTCGCGTCACACTATTTACACAGCTTGCACCATTCGCATTATTTTGTGACTTAGATGTGACTCCGGATTTCTCTTCTCGCCACATGTTCTCTGTGCACGTTCTGCTCTACCGCGCGGGCAACCCGTTCAGGGTGGAGTCTTTCCCTCGGCGCCAATCGACTCAACGTAAACTCTCTGCCGTTACATCGCATAGGCGCTGGGACTTTCTATATTGGGATTTGTAACTACTAGAGACGAGCATTCATTTAACACGGCCAGCCAGGGCTCGCCGGACATGAGAAAAGCTTCGGCCCGACTTTTATCGACCGGTGGCGAGAAAAGATAGCCCTGACCATACTCGCAATTGAGCTGTTGAAGCCGGGTAAGATGTTCCCGAGTCTCGATACCTTCAGCTACGACTTTCATTTTGGAAACACGAGCGAGTTCGATAATAGTCTTGACGATTTCGACGCTCTCCTCAGCCTCTTCCATCTGACTAACGAACGAGCGATCGATCTTCAGGTAGTTTACGGGAAATTTTCTCAAATAGCTCAGTGACGAATAGCCCGTGCCAAAATCATCAATGCTCAGTTGGACGCCAAAAGCTCGCAGCGTTTTGAAGAGTTCATTGGCCGATTCGTCGTTGGCCATCACTACACTTTCAGTGATCTCCAAATTCAGCAGCCTAGGATCGAGGCCAGTCCGCCCCACAATATCAATGATGTGCGTCGCAATATCGCTTTGCGCCACCTGCTTGCTGGAAAGATTGACGCTTAGCTTTAACTCCTTCGCGCGAGCCAACTTGTTTTGCCACTCCTTCATCTGGCGGCAGGCCTCTTCCAGGACCCAACTACCAATGGGAACGATCAGCCCGGTTTCTTCGGCCAGCGCGATGAAGTCCCCAGGCGGCACCATTCCCTTAGTTGGATGTTTCCATCTGACGAGCGCCTCAAAGCCCGCCAGCCTGGTCGTTTCCAAATCGACAATCGGTTGATAGTGAAGACAAAACTCTTTCCTTTCAATCGCATCGCGCAAATCGCTTTCGAGTCGCAAACGCATCACCGCGCGATCGTGCATCGTCTCATCAAAAATGGCGTAACACCTCTTGCCGTTTTCCTTGGCCCGATACATGGCGATGTCCGCATTGCGAAGCAGATCGGCCGCATCAGTCTCGCCCGATCGGGCCATAGCGATTCCGATGCTTGCGGACGTGAAAGCTGAGTGACCATCGAGATCAAATGTGACGCTGATGTCCCGCTGTAATCGATCAGCAATCTCCGCGGCCTGCTCGGCGCCGTTAAGTTCTTTCAGAAGCACGGCGAACTCGTCTCCGCCGAATCGCGCAAGCGTGTCAGAAGGCCGCAGACTCACCCGCAATCTTTTCGCGAGTGAGACGAGTAACTTATCGCCGTAGGCATGCCCGAGACTATCGTTGATGTTCTTGAATCCATCGAGATCAAAAAACAAGACGGCGAAGCTGCAACGATCTTCGCTTTCAGGCGCTGCGAATTCAGATGCGAGCAATTCGGAAAACAACGCGCGATTGGGTAATCCTGTTAGCGCATCGTGTAAGGCAGCATGTCGAAAGTGCTCTCTGCTTTTCGCCAGTTCCAGACTAATGCGTTCCTGCTCCGCAATGTGCAGATTCAGCTCATCTACGTGGCGTTCTGCAGCCTCCGCCCTGGCTCGCTCGGCTTGTTCGGCTTGCGCTGAGGTTGCGGTGACGTCGTCCAGATATTTTTGATAACTGTAATAGATGAAAGCGACGATTAGCGGCACGATGATTAGCACTGCGACGCCGGCCTGGTCGATGGTGTGAGCAATTCCTCCCGCTAGAGCGGCGCCACCGATGTAAGTAATCGACAGCCAGAGATAGTTGTTTTGCCAAGTGCGCCAAACCGATTCATGTTGTTTGAGACCAAGGCCGATAGCGCTAATACCAGTGTTGGCGAAATACATTGTAAGAGCCATCGCGCCAATGCCGGCGACGACATGCGACCAATGCTGCGTTCTAAGAGCTGAGAAGGATCCAACAAATAACCGGACGACGATGATGGTGGAGAACGTCGAACAGACCATCATCGCGGAATTGAACATAATCGTCAGGGGTCGCTTGCTGATTCGCAGGGCAGAAAAAACACCCTCGGCTGCTGCTAGAATCATGCCCGCTTCGGCACCGTGCAGGAGAAGCATCAGGAAGATGAAGGTATCAGTGACGGTGACGTTGGCGTTTACGCGCGGAATTCTCACCGATGCTCGCGAACTGACCAGGACCGTGATCCCCATCAGGAGCAGGAAGCGCAGATCAATTTTCACCGCCGGGAACCGCCAGAACGCATACGCGATCGAGGCGACGCCCGCCATAACGACGACGCGGCGATAGTTATCGAACGCTCTTTCCGTCTTGGTCGATGCCGGAGATATGGTAGCGAGTATCAAAGGTAGATAGTTTGGTAAGAGCTATGGAAAGCATAGCCAGCCTTCTGAAAAAATCCGGCGGTGCCCTGGTCACCGTCTTTAACCGTCAGACAAATCGATCGACTTCGCTGCAATAAGGTTGTGCCCAAATTCGACAGGCAGCGACGGCCGTATCCCTTTCCACGTTTGGCAGGATTCACGTAAACGCTCTCCAGGTAGATTGCCTCGGGCGTTTCTGCGACGATGTCAGCCTTGAATATGATGTCTCCGTCTTTGGCCCAGATCCAGATACGACCTTGATCTATGCGGCGCGCCAGGCGCTCTCGAAACCCTTGGGCGTTTTCTTTCATAGGATTTCGTCCGGACTCATTGATAAATAACTCGAGGTTGATATTGATCAAGGCTTCGAGATCTTCTGGCGCGGCCGGACGTACGTCATTGACGATGGCCTCACTTGAATTCGGACGGTGCTGAACCATGAGCTGTTCATCACAAATCAGCCGCGGTTTAATACTTGATTGGCGTTGGTCCCAGAAGCGATTGATGTCGTGGCGTTCACCGCGCATCAGGACGGTCGGAACGGGAGCGTGGTCAGCTACGGACGCTAGAGCAGCCATAGCCGCGTCCGTGCGTGCTTCAATAAATGTAGCATGTCCGAGCAGTCCGACACCGGAAAACTTTCCATCGATGTCTCTCACTCCATAGAATGAGCCGCGATTTCGATCGCTAACGACGCCGTTTTCCCGGATGAGGCTGGCCATGAAGACCGTATGGCATGGGCGGCGAGCGAGGAAGCTCAGTATTTCGTCTCGCTCGACACTCTCCAATTGAACGGCCGGCCGCAAGCTCTTCTCGTTAATACGCGATAGTGCGCTCATGGTATTGGGCAAAAGATTAGGAGAGCCGTCGCGTGGGAGGCCAGAATTTTGCGGGCTATTACGGCGCCATGTATTTGGTGTTGTCACCAAGAATCATCACGGACATGGCTTGAGCCGTTGAGTCGCCGAGGACGGTGCCGTCACCCAGGACAGTTCCATCACCGAGCACTGTGCCGTCGCCGAGGACCGTGCCATCGCCGAGCACAGTTCCATCACCGAGCACTGTGCCGCTACAGAAAATGGTTCCGTCACCCAAAACCGTGCCCTTGCTGATCCAAACGCTGTCGCCGAGCACCGTGCCGTCGCCGAGGACTGTGCCATCGCCGAGAACGATGCCGTCGCCCAGCACCGTGCCATCACCAAGGATCGTGCCGTCGCCCAGCACAGTTCCCAGTGCGTAATACGTTTGATACTTTGAAATCAGGCTCGACCCGGTCGCATACCAGTGACGGAAGAAGATGCCCTTTGACCATGAGAACGTGGAGCCACTAATTGTGCTCTGTTGCGTGGGCAGCGTGCTCGTAGTTAACAGAGCCGAGCCCTTTGGAGTGTTAACAGAAAGATCCGTACGGACGAGCTTCGCTAATCGGACGGCTCCTTCGATATTCAATTCGCCACTTCCCTCTTCCAGCATATTGATGCCGCGAAGCTGCTGGGCGGTGTACATCAGGATCATTTTGACGAGGTTCGGTGTCAGTTTCGGATTTGCTTGTAAGACCAATGCTGCAGCGCCGGCGGTGATCGGTGACGCGACCGATGTCCCGCTCAGGAACATTTGCTTCATGTTCGTGGTGGGATACAGACCTGGGTCCAATTGCGGATAATTCGTAACGATGTAGTTCGAATTTGATTCGGCGAAGACGAGCTTGTTTCCGGGCGCGACGAGATCGGGTTTCAACAGATTGTCGTAATGCTTGACTCCGTTACCACCTGTCCAGTAGCCGCGTGTCGGGCCGCGAGACGAATAGCTGGTTACGCTGTCATCGCTGCGCGTGTCGGTGCCGTATGTGTTGGAAGCTCCGACAGTGATGGCCGACGGCTCGTCACCGGGCGAATGAATTTCGCCATAAATCTTACGGCCATTATTGTCCTTGCCATTATTGCCGGCTGCGGCGACTACGACGATTCCTGCGTTAACTGCCCGCCGCACCGCCTGACAGAGCGGATCGTTCTTGTAGGATGAGATCGCGCCGGCGCCGAGGCTCAAGTTCGCTACGCGAATGTTGTAGGTGGCGCGATTCGCGATCATCCAATCGATGGCGCTCAAGACGTTCGAGACCGCGCCTGCGCCGGACTTGTTTAGCACCCGAAGATTTATGATGTTGGCGTTCGGCGCAATTCCCGTGTACTTGTCCTGCCACGAGCCGCCCTGACCGGCGGCGGCGGCGGCCACGTGAGTTCCATGTCCATAAGGATCGTCGGTGCGATTCTCCCCGGTAAAATCCTTGCTGAAAACGACGCGTGTGTTTCCCTTGGCGTTCCAGGTCACCTTGTGCGAGGTGTCGATACCGGAGTCAACGATAGCGATTCCAATCCCGGTTCCATCCAGGGTTCCACTGCTAGCCATCCTGCGGGCCGCATCAGCTCCGGTCGTCGTCGTAATATGTCCAAACGACTCCACTTTTGCGTCCGATGAAATATAATTAGTCAGGCGATTCGCGGATAACTCTTCCAGCGCCCGCACGGGAATCTGCGCCTTGACGGCGCCAAGTTGCGGCATACTCTGGCTAATTGAGACGCCGTATTTCTTGAGAAGCCCGCGTACTTCACCGCTTTCAACATCGTCTGCTTGAAGAATGGCGGTAACGCGCGCATCCGGCGCTGCGTTCTTCATCAGCTCACGCAAGTCGGCCGATATCCTGTCGCCTTCAAAACTCTTTTCTTTAGTGATTGAGTCGCTCGATTGCTCTTCAGTAACAGAATCGGAACCTTCGATTGAGATCGGCTGAAACAATTGTGCGACGCTCTCGTCAGCGCCAATGTATGTGGCATAAGCACCGGCACTCGCACCGCCAACAAACTGGAGATGGTTTTCCTGAATCGCTCGCTGAACTGCCTGAGAACAGCTTGGGGTCGCTCGTCCACCGGCATACTCCTGTAGTTGGTCGACAAAGAGAATGACACGCCCGCTCGCGTTTGAGGCTTCCGCAAAAACCGCCTGCACGCGTGCCGAGAACTCATCGCTGTTCTTGGCGCCCTTAGCTAACGCATCGAGGCTGAGACGAAAGACGCGCTTCCCCTGCAAAGTTTCAGGAACATCGCCAAAGGCGATCTTCACCGCGACGCCACTGGCAACCGCGTCACGTTCAAGATTTGATTCAGCAACGATGACCGGAGCTTTTTCGGAAGTTGCTAACGCCGCAATCGTCCGCGTGACATTTGATTGCGACTCAGGGCTGAACTGAATCTGGCCTTGCCGAGCTAACCTTGTTAGATCGATCGCGTATTCATTCAGAAGCGGATAATCTGCCTTATCAGGTGCTTCCGATTGTCGGCCGGAGTTCGCCTGCGCACTACCGCGAGGTATGATGATTAAGCTCAGGCACAACGACGCGAACACAATGAAGGCCGCGATTGGGGTTGCGCGGCGAGGGATTCTGATTCTCATTCAAGACCTCTTATTAGGGGCATACCTTTCAGAGCTGGCGGCGTTGGGTACAAAAACCGGAGAACCGCTGCCCAAAACAGTTCAATCATCGTGCCATGCTCTTCGACTTAAATTTGTGAGGAATTCGGAACGTGGTAAGTAATCCGACGAAGGAGGTTCAAGTCAATTTGATTGGCTGGTTAAGCAGAACGAGCAGGATGACAGATGAATGACCTGTCTAGGCGGGGCGGTGCTCTGCACGTGGCAGCTTGACTCGAGCGTCTAGGCACTCGACGCACAATTCCAGCGTGCTTTCTAAAACGCTATTTGTGGCACCAAATTGAATCGGGGACCTGACCTTGGGAACTCACACCACCGGCAAATGAACGCCTTCTCGATCCATCGCGTTGTTGGTTGCGACGCAGATCAGCTCTTATTATCTTTGTTTTGAGGAAATTTGTGACTTAGTTGAGAACAGACAACTACCCGCTGCGATTTAACTCCATTGTTTCCAACAACTAAATCTATTTGATTTGGTGCCGAAGGGGGGACTCGAACCCCCACGAGTTACCTCACACGCCCCTCAAACGTGCGCGTCTACCAGTTCCGCCACTTCGGCTCGTTCAGGTGGGTTGTCAATAAACGAAAGCAAGGAAGCTAACCTGGCTTTACTATCGAATCGATTCTACGCCGGCGAATCTTCTCTTGCCGGAGCTGTTCACGCGCGACTATTTGCCTTTCGAAGGCGCTGGCGAAGGCGTTAGTATCGTCGAGGTCGGCACGGCAGCCGGCGCAGGCGCGGGCGTAGGTGTTGGAGTCGCGCTCGGGGTTGCCGCCGGTTGTTCCGGCGCGCCGGATTGCAACACCGAACTCGTGCCGGTGATGAACGGCAGCGACAGAGAAAGCGCGAGCAGCATAAAGGCGACCGCGGCCCCGATCGTAATCTTCGAAAGCAGAGTCTGTGTTCCGCGCGGGCCAAATGCCGTGCTTGAAACTGAACTCGAAAACAGCGCGCCGGCATCAGCCTTACCTGGTTGCAACAAGATCGTCAGTACCAGAACGACGCACGAAAGAATAAATAATCCGTAGAAGATGTAAGTCAGCATACTAGTCAATCGTAAATCGTAAATAGTGAATAGAAGTCGCCGGCGTTTGGTGACCACCCGCGCTGCTATTTACGATTCACGATTTACTTCTCCTAACCATTGTAATTAACAATCTTCGCAAAGCTCTCCGCGTTCAGACTTGCTCCACCCACCAACGCGCCATCGATATCAGCCTGCTTCATCAATCCCGCGATGTTGTCCGGCTTCACTGAGCCGCCATACAGGATTCTTACCGCATCAGCGGCGCTTTGCGAGTGCCTTTCCGCGAAAACGCGCCGGATAAACGCGTGCATTTCCTGCGCTTGCTCCGGCGTCGCGGTTCGTCCAGT
>Ga0134121_10002897_pt1 | contig 14553 bp, 10 predicted proteins | sample KB301_FD_96463 | JGI IMG/M metagenome (GOLD analysis project Ga0134121, IMG submission 96463) | Terrestrial soil microbial communities without Nitrogen fertilizer from Kellogg Biological Station, Michigan, USA - KB3-0-1 | ecosystem: Environmental > Terrestrial > Soil > Unclassified ...
AACATCTCGCTGCAGGTTGAGAGCCAGTTCTTCAGCGGGCGGCGCGGCTCAGCACGTCCATGAGTTCGGCCACCTTGCGGCGCTGCTCCGCCTTGTTGCCGCTGGCGATGGCATGCTCGACGCAATTCGCCACGTGATCGGAAAGGATTTCCTCCTCCACCGCGCGCAGCGCCGCCCGCACTGCGGAAATCTGTGTGACGATGTCGATGCAGTAGCGGTCCGTCTCGACCATTCGAGCGAGACCGCGGACCTGACCCTCGATGCGCTTAAGACGTTTCAGCGCCGAGGTCTTGGCTTTGGCTTCCATACCCGCTATATACCCCCAGGGGGTAAAGGCTTTCAAGGAATATCGGAGAATGAACCGGAGCGAACTCGGCCAGGCCCACATGGCCACTGACGCTGTGTGCGGGATGAGGGTCGACGAGCACGCCGGCAAGCCGACCTACGAATATAACGGCGAGACCCATTACTTCTGCTCCGAGGGTTGCCGCGCAAAGTTCGCCAAAGAGCCCGAGCGCTTCCTCGACAAGAAAGGCGAGCCCGGACCTCTACCCAAGGGCACGCTCTACACCTGCCCCATGCACCCTGAGATCGTGCAGGAGGGGCCAGGCCACTGCCCGAAATGCGGCATGGCGCTCGAGCCCATGGGCGTGCCAGCCGAGCACGATCACGGCGGCCACCCGGAACTCGTCGATTTCATCCGCCGGCTCAAAGTGGCGGTGCCCTCGTCGCTTGCGCTCGTTGCGCTCGACATGGGCCAGCACGTTTTCGGCATCGATCTTCTGCCCTTCCTATCGCCCCAAGCCCAGCAGTGGTTGAAGCTCGCCCTCGCCATCCCGGCGGTGCTGTGGTGCGGCTGGCCCTTCTTCGTGCGCGGCTTCGAGTCGATCAGGTCAGGCTGGCTCAACATGTTCACCCTGATCGCGCTCGGCACGGGAGCGGCCTTCCTCTACAGCGTGGTCGCCACCGTCGCGCCTGATCTCTTCCCGGCGGCTATGAAGGATGAACACGGCTTGGTTCCCGTCTATTTCGAAGCAGCCGCGGTCATCGTGGCACTCGTGCTGCTCGGCCAGGTTCTCGAGCTCCGTGCCCGCGAGAAGACCGGCGGCGCCATCCGTGCGCTGCTCGACCTCGCCCCCAAGACTGCGCTCAAGGTTGATGCGAGCGACAAGACCGAGACGATCCCGCTCGCCGAGGTGAAAGTCGGCGATGTTCTGCGCGTGCGGCCCGGCGACAAGGTCCCCATTGACGGCACGGTTATCGCTGGCCGGAGCGCAATCGATGAATCGATGCTGACCGGCGAGCCGATCCCGGTCGAAAAGAACATTGGCGATCGCGTCACCGGCGGTACGCTGAACGGCAGGGGCAGCTTCGACATGCGCGTCGATCGCACCGGCGCCGAGACCACCCTCGCGCAAATCGTCGAGATGGTCGCCTCGGCGCAGCGTTCTCGCGCGCCCATTCAGGCGCTTGCCGACAAAGTGTCGGGCTACTTCGTGCCAGCCGTGATCGCGGTTTCGGTGATTGCGTTCATTGCTTGGTACATATTCGGACCCGAGCCGCGATTAGCCTACGCCCTCGTCGCTGCGGTCGCTGTACTCATCATTGCCTGCCCCTGCGCGCTCGGGCTCGCTACACCGATCTCCATCATGGTCGCCACCGGGCGCGGCGCTCAGGCTGGGGTGCTCGTGCGCAACGCCGCGGCGCTCGAGCGTCTTGCCACAGTCGATACCCTGATCGCCGACAAGACCGGGACCTTGACCGAAGGGAAGCCAGCGCTGACCGGCGTCGAGGCGTTCTCGGGCTTTGCGCCTGACGAGGTGCTGCGCCTCGCCGCTTCGCTCGAGGCAGGCAGCGAGCATCCGCTTGCCACAGCGATCTTGCGCGGCGCCGAGCAGAAGAGTCTCAAGCCTGCCAAGGTCGAGGATTTCGAGGCCGTCACAGGCCAGGGCGTCAAAGGACGTATTGACGGGCGGATCGCTAGGCTCGGCAATGCGCGTCTCATGCAAAGCTTCGGCATCCAGGTCAGCCCACTTGCCAAGGCCGCCGACGCGCGTCGCGAGCAAGGCGAGACCGTCATGTATGTGGCTGTCGGCGGCAAGCTTGCCGGGCTCGTCGCCGCCGCCGATCCCGTCAAGCCGTCGGCCGCCGAGGCCATTGCCAAACTCCACAGCCTGGGACTCAAGATCATCATGGCCACCGGCGACAATGAGGCGACTGCCAAGGCTGTGGCCGCTCGGCTTGACATTGATGAAGTCAGGGCGGGCCTAAGGCCTGAAGACAAGCTCACTCTTATCGCAGAGGAGCAGCAGAAAGGCCGCATCGTGGCCATGGCTGGCGACGGCATCAACGATGCGCCGGCGCTCGCCAAAGCCGATGTGGGTATCGCCATGGGCACCGGAGCCGACGTCGCCATGGAGAGCGCAGGACTTACGCTGTTGAAAGGCGATCTCCGCGGCGTGGTGCGCGGCGTCGAGCTCGCCCGCGCCACCATGCACAACATCAAGCAGAATCTGTTCTTCGCCTTCGTCTACAACGCGCTCGGCGTGCCTATCGCGGCGGGCGTGCTCTATCCCTTCTTCGGGATCTTGCTGTCGCCAATCATCGCGGCCACAGCGATGAGCCTGTCGTCGGTCTCGGTGGTCGGCAACGCTCTTCGCCTTCGCAACGCGCAGCTCGATTGAGCTTCAATCACTAACCGTTATTCAACCATTTGGTTGATAATTTTTACAGCTCGTATATATTCAACCCTATGGTTGAACATCACGCCGAACGGCTGGACGCCGTATTCCACGCTCTAGCCGATCCTACCCGGCGGGCGATGCTGCACAGCCTGACGCTTGCAGAGCGCAGCATTGGCGAGCTTGCGAGCCCGTTCCGCATGTCTTTTGCGGCGGCTTCGAAACACGTCAAAGCCCTGGAGAAAGCGGGACTGGTGCGGCGCAGGATCGAGGGTCGCACCCATATGTGCCAGCTGGAAGCTCATCGTCTGGCCGAGGCCCATGATTGGCTCAGCTTCTACGAGCGATTTTGGACCATGCGGCTCGACGATTTGGAGCGCGAACTTCGTCGACCCGAAAAACGGAAGAAGAGGAGCAAGCCATGAACGAGTATGGCGTCGTTACCGAAGCAAGAACTATTCGGATGGAGCGTCTCTTGCCCGGGCCCATTGAGCGCGTTTGGGATTACCTGACCGATTCCACCAAGCGCGGAAAATGGTTCGCGACCGGCAAAATGGATCTTCGTCCTGGCGGGAGCGTCGAATTTTTCTTCAATCACGCCGATCTTTCGGCGGAAAAAACGCCTCCCGGAAAGCACAAGGACAAAGCCAAAGGAGTAAGCGTCAAGGGCACGATTACGGCATGCAAGCCTCCGCGCCTCTTGAGCTTCAATTTCGGCAACGCCGGCGAAGTGACTTTCGAGCTGACGCCCAAGGGCAAGGATGTGTTCTTGGTGCTGACGCATCGCGAGCTCAAGGATCGCGGCATGATGGTGAGCGTTGCGAGCGGTTGGCACAGCCATCTCGCGATTCTGACCGACGTTCTCAAGGGAGATGAGCCCCGTCCGTTCTGGACCACTGTCACCAAGATGGAAGCCGAATATGAGAGACGGATTCCGGCTGCCTAGGCCAAAGTCAAGCGGGTCCTTGCCGCTTAGGGCAGGATGCCGATGCCATCGCCGGCCGGCGGCCCCGCAGTGGAAGCCGGCCCGCGCGGCAGGCGCGGCAGATAGGGAAGCGTGGCGAGCCTCCGCCAAGTGGCCGCGGCGTTGAGCGGGGAGCGCTCGATCAAAGCGATGCCAACCGCCGCTAGGAACGGAAGGCTCTGCACGAGAAGGACCGCGCTGAAGATTGAGATCTCGTGCACCCGCTGATCGTTAGTGACGTGAAGGATCAGCGAGCCGAGCAGCAGCGCCCCGCCCAGCACGGCTTCCCAGATTGCCGGGAAGCGAAGCGACCAGCGCGCGGCCGCTCCCTTGGCCGTTCGCACGAAGGGCAACTCGTCACGCATCACGCCATCTGCTACGGCCCGGCCCACGGTGAACTGCAATGCCATCGCCGAGAGTGCCGCGCCGAGCGAGGCGAAGATCGGCGCCTGCACGCGCGTGTGGTAAAGTACCATGAAGTGAAGCAGCATCACCGCGAAGGTGGCGAGCACCGGAAGGGTCAAAATAGCCTCCGGCACGGCAATTCCGAAAAAGGCGACGAGCGGCATCCAGATCAAGTTGAGGATCGCAATCAGCACACCGAGGCTCTCCGCCCCGAGCCAAGTGAGCCAGCCGAACAGATATTGCGCTCGCTGTTGCGAGGTGAGCAGGCTGCGTCCAGGCAGGAACGCCCGCCAATGCTTCTTGATGAGCTGCATGCCGCCATAAGCCCAGCGGTGGCGCTGCCGCTTATAGGCCGCGAAATTGGACGGCAGCAGACCCCAGCCGTAACGGCGCTGCGTGTAATGCGCCCGCCATCCGCGCTCGAGCATGCTGAGGCCAAGGTCCGTATCCTCGACGATGGTGTCGCTCGACCAGCCGCCGGCATCGATCAGCGCCTCGCGCCGGATCAGGCACATCGTGCCATGCGCCACGATGGCGTTGACCTCGTTTCGTTGCACCATGCCGATGTCGAAGAATCCGGCGTATTCGCGGTTCATGACCATCTGCGTGATGTGGCGATCGGCGTCGCGATGATCCTGTGGCGCTTGGACGAAGCCCACCCGCGGGTCGGCAAAGGCCGGCACCAGATCCTTGAGCCAATCGGTATGCACTACATAGTCGGCGTCGAGCACGCCGATGATTTCTGCCTCAGGAGCTGTGTGTTCCAGCGCGAGTCTGAGCGCGCCAGCCTTGAAGCCCTGCAGCCGATCGACTCGCAGGAATTTGAAGCGCGGCCCAAGCAGTCGGCAATGATCCTCGATCGGCACCCAGAAGGCAGGATCGGGCGTATTGTTGACCACCACCACGCATTCGAGATTGGGCCAGTCGAGCTGCGCAACGCTGTCGAGCGTCTGACGGAGCATATCAGGCGGCTCGCGGCAGGCCGGGATGTGAATCGAGACGAGCGGCGGCTTCTCCGGGAGACCGCTCCCCTGCGCTAACAATCGCGCGGGCTTGTCGCCGAAGATAATGGCGGCAAGCTCCTCTACCCGGCGCTTCATGATCATAATGAGAGGGACGAGCAGCCCAGCCCCGATGAACATGGCAACCTGCGAACCGAGCACGAAATAATGAGTGACCCAGTAGTCCACGACATTGGCGAACCAGGCGCCGATGGCATTGCCGGTAAGCGCGATCATGGTGGCTTGGGCCGCGGTAACGCGCGGGATGGCGAAGATCGGAATCGATAGCAGAACGCCGATAGCGAGCGCTGCGATCACCTTCAACATGAAGTTCGGTTCTTCAACCGTGCCGGCGAATGAGAATTTCGGATGGCGGTCGGCATTGAAGATGCCCCAATAGGGCCCGACGCTTCCCTCGTTGGTCTTCCACGGCTGATCGAAGGCCTCGACGATCGAGTAGTCGATGCCCATGGCGTCGGCGCGGGTGATGAAGTCGCGCACCACCTCGGCCTGGATAAGCGGGCTCGGCACGGCGTCCTTGCGATTGAGTCCCGCGCTCGGCCAGCCGAATTCGGCGATCACGATGCGCTTGCCGGGATAAGTCTGCCGAAGTTTCTCATAGGCATGCAGGGCATGGTCAACCGCGACCGATCCCGGCAAGCCCTCCCAATAGGGAAGGATATGCACGGCGATATAGTCGACCGAGGAGGCGAGTTCGGGATATTCGAGCCAAACCGTTGGCACCTCGGCGGTGGTGACTGGGACCGATACTTCGCGCTTCACCCGCTGAATTTTGCCAATGAGATCGCGCACCGTATCGTTGGCGTTGTAGTTCGGATTGTCGCGGTGCTCCGCTTGCGCGCGGAAGATCGTCTCGTTGCCGACGATGATGCTTTCAACGTTCCGATAATGCTTGGCGAGCGTAATGGCAGTCTCGATCTCGCGCTCGTTCTGCTCCTCCCAGTCGTTGACCCAGACACCGAGCGTGACGCGCAGACCGTACTCCGAGGCAAGCTGCGGCACGAGATCGAGGCCGTTGCTGACGCTATAGGTCCTTACCGCGCGCGTGTAGGGAGCGACCGCCGCTAGGTCGGACCTGATCTGCTTCTCGGTCGTCTTGTCGACTTCGCCGTTGTGGCTCGGATTGATCGGAGAGAACGAGACGCTGGAAAGCACGCCGCTTGCATTGGGAGGCGACACTCGCTCATGCATGAATAGCCACACCGATGCATGAAGCGCGGTCGCAAGCGCGACCACAACGGCGACAAGAACGCTGCGCATTGTGTTGAAGTCTCGTAGAGAACTGGCCTGCCCTGTCCCCCTCGGCCGCTAAGCCGGCAGAGAAGCCTGCAGTCACCCCCCTAAACCCTTATTAGTTGGGAATAGTTCCGTCTTTTGTTGTAGCGCCGGTCGTTGCTTGGCTCGATGCCGTCGTTGCTTCCTCTGGTGCGATCCAGCAGTTGTGGACGCGCGACGCGAGCTTGTCCGCCGCCTTTGGATCGATCGGGCCTTGTTGGATGATGCAGCGAAACGCGAGCTTCAGATGCTCGGACGAGCAACCGAAGCGGTCGTACAAGTCGATGTAGCGGCGGGCGGTATCGATGTCGTCGCGCCAGAGCAGGCTCTCGATGCGCCGCCCGGTCCATACGCACTCAGGTGCGCCGGCCGAGCTAGTGAGCTTCTCCGCCGCCTCTTTATATTCGTCGATCGCCTTCTGCTGAGCTTGCTGCTCGGCCTTGGCCTGCTCGGCCGCCTTTTGATCGTCGGGCCTCTGCTCGCCTTGCGCTTGCTCGGGCGGCTTCTGCTCTCCGCCCTGCTGTTGGGCTGAAGCGGTGAGGGTCGAGGCTAACAAAATGCCGCCGGCTAAGAGAGCGGCGGCGGATCGGATATTGCGGCGCAACATGGGAACGAGCCCAACGCGAGAGTTGCTCATTTTAGTGGTTAGACCACAAAATTTTGTCAGTCCAACGGCAATTCCTCTCTTTATCACTTCGCACGCGCACAAACCAGAGGATTTGGTTCAACGCGTCGCGCGAAGCTGCTATTCGTCGCATGCCCGTCTGCCGACTTCTCACCATGCTGCGCTCCCTTGGTCTCTTTGCGCTCGTCACGTGCGCCATTGCCCTCGTCTGGTACGGCGTAGGCCGGCCGGTTCCCATGCCGCCATCTACCCTGGCCACAGGGCACAAGCTAACGTGCGTCTCCTATGCTCCGTTCCATGGCGACCAGGCGCCTTTCACCTGGGACCTGCATATCCCTGACAAGCAGATCGCGAGCGATCTCAAAACTCTGTCGCAGACAACGGCCTGCATTCGCACCTACTCGGCAAGAGGCGCGCAAGGCAGGGTGCCGAGGCTCGCTGCCGCTCTTGGCCTCAAGGTGCTGCAAGGCATCTGGCTTGGGCGGAATCTTGCCGACAATCGCCGCGAGATCGAGGCAGCGCTTAGGCTTGCCCGCCGCTATCCCGCCACGGTTGAAGCTCTGATCGTCGGCAATGAGGTCCTGCTCAGGGGCGAGCTTCCTGCCGCTAGGATCAAGGCGTATCTTGAGGAGGTTAAGCGGCGGTCGAAGCTTCCGGTTACCTATGCGGATGTATGGGAGTTCTGGCTGAGAGCGCCAGAGCTTGCGCCCGCTACCGACTTCTTGACAATCCACATCCTGCCCTATTGGGAAGACCGGCCGGTCGCGGCGGAGGATGCCGCGAAGCACGTGCGCGACGTGAGAGAGAAGATCGCCGCAGCCTTTGGCGGGAAGGAGATCTTGATCGGCGAGGTGGGGTGGCCGAGCGAGGGCCGGATGCGCCAAGGCGCGCTTCCCTCTCCGGCCAATCAAGCCCGCGTCCTAACCGATGTCTTGGCAGCCGCCAGGCAAGAGGGTTGGAGGGTTAATCTGATCGAAGCCTTCGACCAGCCTTGGAAGCGACTCTTGGAGGGGACCGTGGGCGGCTATTGGGGGCTTTATGACGACGTGCTGCGGAAACCTAAATTCCGCTTTGGCGAGCCGGTGTCGAACGAACCGCACTGGCGGATCGCCGCGGAGCTCGGCATCGGCGCCGCCTTCTTGGCCTTTGTCGCTTTCTGGCTGGGGCGGCGCGAGAGCCCGTCATACGCGGGGGGCCGGCACTCCGAGCTTGCCGCAACCGTGATCGCGCTTGGCTCAGGCCTTGTGTTCGGCTGGGCAGCGCTCATCCTGCCGATGGATAGCGTCGTGACAGGCGACAGGGCGAGAAGCGTGCTCCTGTTCGTGCTTGCCCTCGTCGTGCCGATAGCGGCGAGCTATGCCTTGGCACGGGGACAAGGTCTTGCCGGCTTTGGCGAGGTTCTAGACCAATCTCGCTGGCGGAGGTCCAATACGATCGGCGTGATTCTCGCCGCATTGTTCGTTGCCACCATGGTTGCCGCGATCCATGTTGCGCTTGGGCTCGTGTTCGACCCTCGCTACAAGGATTTCCCGCTCGCTTCGCTCACCGGGCCGGCGATCGCCCTCTTCACCCTCGCTTTTGCCAATGCCCGCACCCCTCCCAATCCTGGGCAGGCCGAGATCGTGGCGGCGGCGGTGCTTGGCGGCTCGGCAGTCTTTGTTATGGCTAATGAAGGAAGCGCCAACTGGCAGGCCGTATGGTTTGCCCTGCTCCTTGTCCTCCTCGCCCTCACCGCTATTCGCGCACGGGCCTTGCCAGGCTGAGCACGAGAAGCGCAACCGCGAGTGCCGAAGCGCGCGTGTTGTAAAGGACAAGCCCAAGCAGGGCGAAGATGAGGCTCGTTCCAAAGGCGACGGTGTTCGGGCGCCACAGTTGAACTCCCGCGGTGATGATTGCCATCCAGCCAAATAGGTCCTGGATGAACATCAGGATCACTGCCAGCCTGATCTTGCAGATGAGGCTCACTTCGCCGGATTCGCAGGCGACTCCGATTACCGAATTCTGGATGATGCCGTAGCGCACGAACAGCGCGGTGCTAAGCGCCGCGATGCTGAGCCCAGCAAGGACAAAGCCGGCCCGCCGGGAGGGCAGAAAAAGCTTCGGCGCCGATTGGGTGTTCTGCTCACTACTCATGATTGGACGCGTCTTAAGCTAGAGAGGCGCGCATCGCCAGGGGTCGCGCCTTGAGGTTTCTGGCTTGCATTCTTCGCCCCGCCCTCTAAGAGCGACGGCAAAGGATCGTCGCCATGCAGCAGTCCGATCGCCGGGCCAAATTCCTCAAGGATTATTCGCCCCCCGACTATGTGATCGAGGAGGTGAACCTTGACGTGGCGCTTGAGCCTAAGGCGGCTCGTGTCGCTTCGAAGCTGCGCCTCAGACCCAATCCCAAAATCGCAACCGGCGGCCGGCCGGTTGTGCTCGACGGCGAGGCCTTGAAGCTCGAGAGCGTTGTGCTCGACGGCAAGCCGCTCTCACCAACTGACTATGAGCTGACGGAACGATCTCTCACCATTCCCAAAGTGCCAGCGCGGCCCTTCACCCTCGAGGTCGTTGCGTTTTGCGATCCGGAGGCGAACACCGCCCTTTCCGGCCTCTACCTTTCGCGCGGCACCTACTGCACGCAATGCGAGCCGGAGGGCTTCCGCCGCATCACCTATTTCATCGACCGCCCCGATGTGCTCGCGGTCTACACCGTGCGCATCGAGGCGGATAAGGCCACGACCCCCGTGCTGCTCTCGAACGGCAACCCGGTGGCTCATGGCGACATGCCCGGCACCGGCCGGCATTTCGCCGTTTGGCACGACCCCTTTCCCAAGCCATCTTACCTCTTTGCCCTCGTCGGCGGCGGCTTGGCTTCCGTCCGTGACAGCTTCATCACCGCCTCTGGTCGCAAGGTTGCTCTCGCCATCCATGTCGAGCCCGGCAAGGAGGACCGCTGCTCTTGGGCAATGGAGTCTCTCAAGCGCGCAATGCGATGGGACGAGGAACGCTTCGGGCGCGAATACGACCTCGACGTGTTCAACATCGTCGCCGTCAGCGACTTCAATATGGGGGCGATGGAGAACAAGGGCCTCAACATCTTCAACGACAAGCTCGTTCTGGCCCGGCCTGATACCGCGAGCGACGCCGACTACGCCTCGATCGAGGGCGTAATCGCGCACGAATATTTCCACAACTGGTCTGGCGACCGCGTCACGTGCCGCGACTGGTTCCAGCTCTGCCTGAAGGAAGGTCTGACCGTTTTCCGCGACCAGGAGTTCACCGGCGATACGCGCTCGGGGCCGGTCGAGCGCATCGCCGCCGTGCGCATGCTGAAGACGCATCAATTTCCGGAGGATGCAGGTCCCCTTGCCCATCCGGTGCGTCCCGCTTCCTATATCGAGATCAACAACTTCTACACGGCGACCGTCTACGAAAAGGGCGCCGAGGTCTGCCGCATGTTGCAGACACTGCTAGGCCGCGAGGGCTTCCGCAAAGGTCTAGACCTTTATTTCGAGCGCCATGATGGCGAGGCGGTAACGGTCGAGGACTTCGTCGAGGCGATGGCCGACGTCTCGGGCCGCGACCTGTCCCAGTTCATGCGCTGGTACACTCAAAGCGGCACGCCCGAGCTTGCCTGCTCGCTCGACTACGACGCCCATGCCAAGACCGCGCGCCTTGCCGTCAGCCAGGTCGTGCCGCCCACGCCAGGTCAGACCAAGAAGGAGCCGATGTTCATCCCGCTCAAAGTGGGCCTGATCGGGTCCAATGGCGATGAGCTTCCGCTTCGTCTCAACGGCGGCACGCCCAACGATGGCCTGCTCGAAGTGACCGACCGCGAGCAGGTGTTCGAGTTCCATGAGATCCCTGCCCCGCCGACGCCCTCTCTCCTGCGCGGTTTCTCGGCGCCGGTCCGGCTTACCATCAGCCTCGACCCCGACAAGATCGAGTTCCTGATGATCCATGACAGCGATCCGTTCAATCGCTGGCAGGCGGCGCAGACCTACGCGACTAATCTCCTCACTGCCGCATCGCGCGACGGCGGAAGCCTTGAACGCGCCACGGGGCGTGAGGCGATACGGCTTGCGCACGCCCTCGCCACCACAGCGCACGACGATTCGCTTCTTCCCGCCTATCGCGCCGAATTCCTCAATCTTCCGAGCGAATCCGACATCGCGCGCGAGCTTGCCCGCAATGTCGATACTGAGGCCGTGCATGTGGCACGCGAAGCATTGCGGTCGGCTGTTGGCAGCGAGATCAGGGCCACGCTTGCCGAGCTTTATGACAAGACCGCGCCGACCGGGCCCTATTCGCCCGATCCCGACAGCGCAGGCGTGAGGTCGTTGCGGAGCGCAGTCCTCGATCTTCTGATCGCGACCGGAGAGCAAGCTGAGATCGCGCGTGCCGAACGGCACTATCGTGAAGCCTCGAACATGACCGATGCCATCGCCGCGCTTTCCGTCCTCTCGCATCTGGAGGGAGCGCCGCGCGACGAGGCTCTGGACCTTTTCTATGCGCGCTGGCAGGACGAACCGCTCGTTCTCGACAAATGGTTCGCAGTGCAGGCGCGCGCCGCCCGCCCCGACTCGGTCGAGACGGTGCGTGCGCTGCTCTCCCACCCAAAATTTTCGCTGAAGAACCCGAACCGAGTGCGGGCGCTGATCGGAAGCTTCGTCCACGCCAATCCGACCGGCTTCAACCGCGCCGATGGCGCCGGTTATGAGCTGCTGGCAAGCCAGGCCCTCGAGATTGACGGCTTCAACCCGCATATCGCCGCGCGACTGCTTGGCGCCTTCGAAAGCTGGCGGATCCTCGAACCAGTCCGGCAGGCCCGCGCCAAGGCCGTACTTGAGGATCTTGCGGCCCAGAAGCTTTCCACCGACAGCTACGAGATCGTCACAAAGACCCTCGGAGCGTCCTAGAGTCGCGCTCCGTCAACCGGTCATTAACCCCTTTTCCACAGTTTTCCCCTAGACAGACGAAATCGTTATCGATTCCATTAGGTCGAGCGATTCGGAGATGCGGCACTTCTCCGCTTCGACGCGAGAAGAAAAAGGGGGACCGAATGGCGCTGGCGCGTTCTGCGCGTGAGGGATTCGGTGTCGCGGAGCCACGTTGGCGAGAACTTAACTCGCTTGCCGGCCGATATTTTGCGACTGCCGAACCGCGTCGGGCGACTGCCATTCTCATCACGGCCTTTGCCGCCGTCGTCCTGATCGGATTTGCCTTCCAGATCCTGCACGGCAGGCGTACCGAGCTCGATTCGGCCCGCCACAGGCTCGGGCTGATGGCAGATATCGGCGCCCTAAACCTGCAAGACAAGGGTTTGAGCTCGACCATGAGCTGGCAGGCTGCGCTCGCTGCGAGCCTGCCCAAGGGTGCCACTGCCGAGGGTCGCACGGTGCTCCTCGCCGATGGCGACGGCAACATCAAGGCCAACGCCCCACTCGACGGCGCTCCCTCCGGCAACCTGCTGACAATTCTCGGACCCCAACAGCCTCTGACCATTTTCGGCGCTGAGGCCGGCGTTCTTGAGATCGCGCTCATGGATGGCACAAAGGCCATCGTCACCGTCCGCGACGTGCCGAACACCGAGGCGCAACTCGCTTTCATCCAGCCGGTCGACGAGGCGCTTGCCGATTGGCTCGGCGCAACGAGGCTTGAGATCACTCTCCTGATTTGCACTGGGCTCGTGCTCGCGCTTCTTGCTGGCGGCGTCCGAAATCTTAGATCGGCGGTCACACGCGAACGTGAGGATGGCCAGCTTTGGACCAAGGAACTCACCGAGGCCCTGCCCGGCTGCGGCATCTGGCGATGGAACCTCGCGCGCGGCCACGTGCAGTGGTCGGCGCCGATGTACCGGATGCTCGGCCTAGACCCTGCCGGCAAGGCCATGTCGTTCCGCCTCATCGCCCAGGCGCTTCACCCCGAAGATGACTTGCGCGGCGAGATCGATCGCCACCTCCGCGATGGCATCTCTCTCGTCGATGGCATCTTCCGGCTCCGCCACGCCGATGGACATTGGGTAGCCCTCAGGCTGCGCGGCAACATCACGCGTGGCGCGGGCCAAGAGCCGTACTTCACGGGCATTGCCGTCGTCGCGGACCACGAGCACGCCCACGCTCCTGCCGACGCCAACGCGCGGTTGCGCGATGCGGTCGAGACCATCTCCGAAGCCTTCGTGCTGTGGGACCGAGAGAATCGGCTCGTCATGTGCAACAGCAAATATCAGCAGTTCCACGGCCTGCCCGACGACATGGTCCGGCCCGGCAGCTCCTATGACGAGCTCATCGCCTCGGCCTCGGAACCCATTGTGTCCAAGCGCGTAGCCGTCGCTGGCACCTACGACGACGACAGCCGCACCTACGAGGCGCAGATTGAGGACGGCCGCTGGCTCCATATCAACGAACGGCGGACGCGCGACGGCGGCTATGTCAGCGTCGGCACCGATATCACCGTGCTCAAGGAGAGCCAACAGCGGCTCGCCGAAAGCGAAGGGCAGCTCAGAGCAAGCGTGGCCGAACTGAGGCTGTCGCGCCGCGAGCTCGAGCAGCAGAAGCAGCAGCTCGTCGATCTCGCCGAGAAATATGCCCTTGAGAAGAACCGCGCCGAGGCAGCCAACCGGGCCAAGTCCGAGTTCCTTGCCAATATCAGCCACGAACTGCGCACGCCGCTAAATGCCGTGATCGGCTTCTCGGAGGTGATGCAGAAGGCCCTGTTCGGTCCGCTGGGTCATCCGAAATATCAGGAATATGCCCGCGACATCTACGCGAGCGGCACTTACCTGCTCGAGGTGATCAACGACATCCTCGACATGTCGAAGATCGAGGCCGGCCGCATGTCGCTCGACGTTGGCAGCGTCGACTTAGCCGATATCGTCGCCGACAGCATCAAGGTTGTGAGCCAGGCCGCGGCCGAGCGCAACATCACGCTCGACCGGAATGGCCCCTTGCATTTGACGCTCGAAGCGGACCGTCGCGCATTGAAGCAGGTCTTCCTCAATCTGCTGTCCAATGCCGTGAAGTTCACTCGCGACGGCGGCAGCGTCGAGGTACAGCTGTCGCGCACGCGCAGTCATGTGAAGATCGCCATCAAGGACACCGGCATCGGCATTCCCGAAGCCGACATCGCCAAGCTCGGCCGCCCCTTCGAGCAGGTCGAGAACCAGTTCTCCAAGAGCCATCAGGGAAGCGGGCTTGGGCTTGCCATCTCCCGTGCGCTCATCGAATTGCATGGCGGCAGCTTGCGCATCACGAGCCGCGAAGGCCAGGGCACAACTGTCACCTGCATGCTTCCGGTGCGGCCGGTGATCTCCGAGGAGCAGCCGAAGCTCGCCGCCTCTGCCTAGTTCGGCCTGCAAACTTTCCGCAAGCAATTTTAGTATTATTTGAGCCTATTACTGGCCGCTTTTCAGCAACTATCTCCCCATTAACAGTAGCAGACGTGCTGCATTGAGCAGCCCTGCCTATTTAGTACTCTCTTCGCGGGCGAGACCACGCGAATAACGGAGGGGACGTATTGCACGAGCCAGCAACTCGACGCGGCACGCCGCTTGTATGGGTCACCGACGGCAAGGAACACATTCGGCGCTTCCTCCGCGAG
>Ga0134121_10002898_pt1 | contig 14553 bp, 10 predicted proteins | sample KB301_FD_96463 | JGI IMG/M metagenome (GOLD analysis project Ga0134121, IMG submission 96463) | Terrestrial soil microbial communities without Nitrogen fertilizer from Kellogg Biological Station, Michigan, USA - KB3-0-1 | ecosystem: Environmental > Terrestrial > Soil > Unclassified ...
GGACAGTCTACGCCTGGATGACCCCCGGGCGCGAGTCCGGCGTCACTTCGTTGGCGCTAAGTCTGCGCCTGACCGCAGCGAGGAGGGGGCACGTGCCTGGTACGCTGCCGACCTGCAGCTGCAGGACTTCGAATGCAAGGTTGGCAGGTCTACCGCGGATCCGCGTCTTTTTTTTGCCGTTTGGCCAATGTCGTGTTGCTATCGCGCTTACGCTCCCGGCTCGCCACGCCGCGCCCACCGCATCTTCGCCGATCGCGATCGCGGATTCAGGCCCTTCTCCGTATAGCTAGCCCGCACCGGTTCCTCCGCGATCTCCGAATACTCCCCCCGCCGCAGCCCCTCGCGAAACGCAGTTTTGACCAGCCGATCCTCGCCGCTGTGAAAGCTGATGATCGCCGCCACGCCGCCGGGTTTGAGGACATAGGGCAAAACCCGCAACAAGTGCTCGAGATTGGCGAGTTCGCGGTTGACGATGATGCGCAGCGCTTGAAACGTGCGGGCGGCGGGATGGATCTCCCAGACGCCGCGCTGGGGTTGCAGCCGCCAATTCTTGACGCCGGCGACCTCCATGAGAAGATTTGAAAGTTCAGTGGTCGTTGTGAGGGGCGCGACCTTGCGGGCGGCGGCGATGGCCTGGGCGATGGCGCCGGCACGCGGTTCGTCGGCCAGTTCGCTCAAGAGGTGTGCTAGTTCGTCTTCAGGAATGGTCGCCAGAATCTGGGCCGCCGTCTTGCCACGGCTGCGGTCCAGACGCATGTCGAGCGGGCCTTCGCGGCGATAGCTGAAGCCGCGAGCGGGGTCGTCGACTTGCATGCTCGAAAAGCCGAGGTCGGCGAGGAGAGAGTTGGCATGTTCGACACCGCTGGCGTTCAACGCCTGCCCAATGCCGGCGAAGTTCAAATGATGCAAGTCAAACGGCAGACCAATTGCGTCGAGGCGGGGGCGGGCGTTGGTAAGGTTTTCCGCGTCGAGATCGAGGCCGATAAGCTTGCCTTCAGGCCCTACTGCCTTGAGAAACTCGGCCGCATGTCCGCCCCAGCCGACAGTGCAATCGACAACGACGTGGCCCGGTTGCAGATTGAACAGCCGCAGAATCTCGGCAAGCATTACAGGGCGATGCTCGCCGTGCGGTGTGCTGCGTCGGCGGCTGTACATGATTGAATCCGTGTGGTATGCAGGCATTAATGTGCGATCCAGCCGCCGTCAATCGCGATGGCCGCTCCCGTGATGAAGCTGCTCGCATCGCTCGCCAAGAACACAACCAAGCCGCCGATCTCCTCAAGGTTTCCCCATCGGCCCAGCGGAATTTTCGCGATGAACTCCTGGTAGACCTTGGGATCCTTCATGAGAACCTGGTTCATTTCTGTTCCAAACGGCCCTGGCATGATGCAGTTCACGGTCACGGCGTACGGCGCCCATTCGAGCGCCAGCGCCCGCGTGAGCTGAAGCACAGCCCCTTTGCTTGCAGAATAAGGCGTGCGGTCGGGCAGGCTGATGACCGATAGCGTTGAACCCATGTTAACGACGCGGCCATAGCGGCGGTCCTTGAAATGGGCGGCCAGCGCCTTGCACAAAAGCCACGGCCCGGTGACGTTGGTCTCCTGCACGCGGCGAAAATCCTCGACGCTCAGCTTGTCAATTGCCCCGCGGGCGTTGATGCCGGCGTTGTTGACAAGGATGTCGATTTTCCCAAAGTCCTTCAGCACTTGACTGACGGTTTGGTCAACATTCTCGGGCACCGCCACGTCACACGCGTATCCTCGACAAGTGCGGCCCGTTGCCGAGGCGACTTCGCCGGCGGCGGCGTTCGCCTCCTCCGCGCGACGGCTGATGATGGCAACATTGGCGCCCGCCTCGGCAAGGGCCAGCGACATCTGCTTACCGAGGCCGCGATTGCCGCCGGTAACGAGGGCCGTTTTGTTATCGAGGCGAAAACGTTCGAGGACAGTCATGGACAATTTCCCTTTGTTGGTAGCTCAAACCTTGACCAGCGGCGCAATACGCGGTAGTGAACATTATGTTATTCAACGCGGCCCATATGAGGTTCTCACTAGAGCAACAATTGCACGAGAAGTGCTACATTAACCATGCGCCCTCCCCCATGTCGCAGAGGTCCCCACCATGCAACGCCTCCTGAAAAAAAGCATCCGTTGGTCCCTCCCCTTTTTGATCGTGGCTTTCGTTTGCACCGAAAGCGAACCCACCGAGCAGGCCCAGCCGGTCGGCGACAAGGTGCAGGTCCTAGAGAATCCGGGCAGCATCACACTGTCCAACGGGTTGGTCAGCATCACCCTCAACAAGAAAACCGCCCAGCTCACCTCGCTCAAGGCCGGCAAAAAAGGTGAATTGCTCGCCGGCGGCGGACGCGGCTACTACGACATGACTGCTGGCCGCGTCGACCTGAGCGGACCGACGTTCAAGATTGTCCGTGTCGAAGATGACGTCGCGGAGGTGGCCTTCACCAAGGTCATCGGCGGTTTCACCAATGAAGTGCACTATGCCCTCCGCAAAGGCGAAAAGGGCCTCCACGTTTTCGCCATCCATCGTTATGCCAAGGGCACCAATACGCCGTTCCCGGAGGAAAGCCGGTTTGTCCTCCGCGTCGATCCCAAGATTTTCACTTACGCTTACACGTCCGAAAAAAAACATGGCCGCTTTCCGTTGCCCGCGGCGATCAAGGCCGCCAAGGCAGTGATGGATGCCACCTATTTGCTGCTCGATGGCTTGCTTTATTCCAAGTATGACTGGGCCGATTTTCTCCTGGGCCACTGGGGTCACGGCGCCACCGGCGACGGCGTCGGCATCTGGATTTTGCACGGCAGCATGGAATACTTCATCGGCGGACCCACGCGCCAGGAACTGATGATCCACACTACGGACACGACGCCCGTGCTATTGGAAATGTACACCGGCAACCATTTCCTGGGCAAAGCCACCGAAAGAGAGTTTCCCAAAGAAGGCGGCTGGTCCAAGCTTTATGGGCCGACGTTCATCTACGTCAATGAAGGCAAAGACGGCGACACCATGATGAAGGACGCCAAGGCCCAGGCCGCCAAGCTCGAAAGCAGCTGGCCCTATCAATGGATGAAAAACGACCTGTATCCGCTCGAACGCGGCAAGGCCCATGGCCAACTTAAGCTGCCCAGCGGCGCTGGCGCCGCCGATGCCGTCGTGTTCATGACCTCACCATGCAAGGACTGGCAAGTCCAGTTCAAGGACTATCTCTTCACCACGCGGGCGGATAAGGACGGCAAATTCCAAATAAAGAACATCCGCCCCGGCGGCTACACGCTCTACGCCTATGCTCCAGGCATCATCGGCGAATACCGCAAGGACAACGTCACCGTGAAGGCCAACGGCGAAGTCGATTTCGGCGCCATTAACTGGACGCCGCCGACCCACGGCAAAACGCTCTGGCAAGTCGGCACTTCGGACCGTCTGGCAGCAGAATTTCGCCACGGCGACGAGCCACGCGCCTATGGCTTGTGGGATAAATACAGCAAGGACTTTCCCAATGGCGTCAACTTCATCATTGGCAAAAGCAAGGAACGCACCGACTGGAACTTCGCGCAGTTCCCAGGAACAACTTGGAAGATTCAGTTTGACATGAACGAAATGCCCAAGGGCAAAGCCACGCTGACTGTTGCGGTCGCAGGCGCCGCCGGCAGTCCCAGCGTGACGGTCCTGGCGAACGGCGCCAAAGTCGGGTCGCTGAAATACGACAACGATAGTAGCGTTCCCCGCAGCGGCAACCAGGCCGGCCGTTATCGCCTCAACTACGTCACCTTCGACGCCAGCGTGTTGAAGCAAGGGCAAAATACCGTGTCGCTGCAAATGGGTGGGCCCTTGTTCAAAAGCGCCGGCGTCAATGCCAGGCCGGGTTCGGCGATCATGTATGATTGCGTGCGGCTGGAAGTGAATGACGTGCCGTGAATCGCCGCTTTGCGGGTTGCAACGAATCCCGGGCTTGGTCAGTGCATTTGGAGTCGTCCTAAGCTAATGCAATGTCAAGGCTTGTGGATTTTATGAGCAATGGTGATTGGCAGCGAAATTTGGCTGTAGGGGTTGAAATGAAACGCATTTTTGGACAGTTGAGCAAAATCGCACGCGCATTTTGATGCAATTTTTTGTGCCTGTGCTGCCGCCGCCTGAAATTACCGCACCACACCCCCGTTAACGCGGATGGTCTGCCCCGTTAAAAAGTCCGCCGCCGGCGATACCAGCCACCGTGCCGCGGCCGCCACGTCCTGTGGCGTTCCCCAGCGTTTCAACGGCGTCTCGTCAGTGACAAGCTTTTGCCATTTTTCGGACGCCTCATGGCCCCAGGCGGTCTTGATCCAGCCCGGAGCAATGCAGTTTACACGAACCCGCGGCGCCAAACTCAATGCCAAACTCTTGCTGAACGCCATGACCGCTCCCTTGATGGCGCCAAATAGCTGGCCGCTGTCGGTTGCCATGCCTGAGTCCGCTTTGTCCCAGCCGATGTTGACGATGACGCCAGTCCCGGTTTCGTGCATGCGCCGGCCGATGTCGCGCGACATCAGCATCACCGCTTCCAGATCGACCGCGATCAATTCGCGCAGTTTATGGGCAAACGGCCATTCGGCCGCTTCGCCGGTCAGCACATCTGCCCCGGCATTGTTGATCCAAATGTCAATGGGGCCCCACTGGTCCCAGGCTGTCGAGACAAGACGGCGGCATTCTTCCAGCTGAAGCAGGTCGCCCAGCAACACGTCCGCTGTGCCGCCGGCGTCGGCGATTATATCGGCGATTTCTTCCGCCGCGTCCGACCGCCGGCCGTGTACGATCACCGCCGCCCCCGCCGCCGCCAACTCCAGCGCGATGGCCTTACCGATGCCGCCCGTCGAGCCTGTGACCATCGCCCGCAATCCTGTCAGCTCCTTGCCCATGGGCGACGCCGGCCGCGTTCGCGGAACGTCTTCGTCGTCCTCGGGTTCATCGTCGCCTGACTCCTCTGGCTCCCATTCATCCCACAACTCCTGGACCGTCTTGCCAAGGACCGGGTGCACTAGGTCGGGAACGATCTCCGCCAGCGGTTCCAACACAAAGCCGCGTTCGTGCAAAAGCGGATGCGGAATTTTGAGGTCCGGATAATCAACCACCAAATCGTCATAAAGGAGCAAATCCAGATCAATCGTTCGCGGCCCATTTTTTTCACGGCGCTCGCGTCCCAGGTTTTTTTCGATGTCCAGCAGCACCGCCATGAGTTGCCGGGGTTGCAGATCGGTCTTGATCTCCGCCACGGCATTCAGAAACAGCGGGCTGTCAGGTGGACAGCCAACGGGATCGGTCTCGAAATACGAAGAGACCTGTTGGACCTCGATATGCTCGTGTTCCTGGAGCGCCTCGACAGCTTGGTCGAGATTGGATTGCCGGTCGCCGAGGTTGCCGCCGAGGCCGATGTAGCAGGTGGATGCCATAGGAGTAGGGGTCAGGGGTCAGGGGTCAGGGGTCGGGCCATTGTTGTGCTGCGGCCTATTCTAAGGAATTGTTGGCTTAGTGCATCGTGATTGCAATTTGACTTGGTGCAGCGTGATTGCAACACATTGCGTTTGCAAGCTGCCGCGTATTGGAATGCACCGAAGGTGCTGCATCTCAAAGCCCAGGGTCGCGAAGCGCACCCTGGGAAAATCTCGTATCAAAGCCACAGGTCTGCCCCGAAGGGGCTGCATCACGAATCATCCGCAGGTGTAACCATGCCGCAATCTCTCGCGCAAATCTACTTGCACATCATATTCTCGACGAAGGAGCGTCGCCCATTCCTCCAAGACGCTGCCATCCGCGACGAACTGCATAACTACCTGGGTGGGATTTGCAACAATGTGGGTTGCCCCGTGCTGCGAGTCGGCGGCGTTTCCGACCATGTTCATGTACTGTGCCGCTTTGGACGCACCCTGTCAGTTGCTAATTTGATTCAAGAACTCAAACGCGAATCGTCAAAGTGGGTCAAGACCAAATTGGAATCGCTTGTTGATTTCCATTGGCAAAATGGGTACGGCGTATTCTCCGTCAGCCCGGGCCACGTCGAACCGTTGCGGTCATACATTGCAACACAAGAAACGCATCATCGAACCGAAACATTCCAAGAAGAGTTTCGCCGGCTCCTAACCAAATACGGGCTTGAGTGGGACGAACGGTACGTTTGGGACTAGCCTGATATAACGCCGTTGGCGTAGCAATCTCGGTTTGAGATTTCCCAGGGTGCGCTTCGCGACCCTGGGCTTTGAGATACAGCACCTTCGGTGCAAATACCGCTGGCAACGTTATGCAAATCCATCAACTTCGCGCGGTGATCTTCGACTTCGACGGCACCCTCGCCGACAGCTACGCCGCCATCGCAGCCAGTGTCAATCACGTCCGCACCCATCACCAGCTGCCGTCACTAACCGTCGACGAAGTCAAGCAACACGTCGGCCGCGGACCGCACCATTTGTTGGAACACACAGTCGGCACGAAAAACGTCAATTCTGACATTGCCCGTTACAAGGCTCACCATCCCAGTGTCATGCGTTCGCTCACGCATTTGTTGCCCGGCGCCACCGCGGCCTTGGAGGCTGCCAAACGCAAAGGTTTGCAGACCGCCATTTGCAGCAACAAGCCGCGCGTCTTCACCGCGGAACTTCTCAAATCTCTTGAGATCACCGGCCTGGTCGATTTGGTCATCGGCCCCGAAGACGTGACGCGAGTGAAACCCGCGCCGGACATGCTGCTGCTCGCTCTGGTAAGGCTCGGCCTGACTGCTGCCGAGGTGCTTTACATCGGCGACATGACGGTGGACATCCAAACCGCCCGCGCCGCCGGCATTACGGTCTGGACCGTGCCCACCGGGTCTGATACGCTGGAAGCGTTAGCAGAAGCCCGGCCTGATCGTCTACTGTGCGATCTTTCCGAATTGGCGCACTGGCTGTCAGCTGGGTGACATTTATTCAGCAATCCGTTGCAAGCTAATGCTTGACACCGACCCCCTTGGTGGTTTACGGTGTTTAATGATTTGTTAATATCTTTCCCCCGGCAAGCCTTACCCCCTGGAGTCCTACCTTGGCCCGCCTCCTCGTCATTAAAGGCGCGGATGAAGGCAAGCAGTTCGACCTGACTGACGGTGCGTTCACGGTCGGCCGCGATGCCAACAATGCCATCCGCTTACACGACACGGAGGTCTCCCGCCGTCACTGTGAATTCCGTTACGGCGGCGGCAGGTGTACACTCGTTGACCGCAGTAGCGCCAACGGTATCTTCGTCAACAATAAAAAAGTCCCGGAAGCCACCCTTCACGCCGGCGACCACATCTTGATTGGTCAAACGGTACTGGTTTACAGCACCGCCGGCCAGGAAACGCCGGAAGAAGCCAGCGATCTCGCAGAAAAGATCAGCCTCATCACCCGTGGCGATCTCGAAATGTCTTCTGCCATCGTCAAGACCATCTCGGACAGCGAGGGCAGCAAGATCCTCGCCCATCCGGAGCAGGCCAAAACACCGTGGCTGCGCACCGCCCTGGCTAATCTGTCGATCATGTACGAATCCAGCCAGGCCGTGAACCACATTCTCGATCTCAACGATCTGCTCCAGCGCATTCTGGAGTTGATCTTCCGCTCCATCGAGGCCGACCGCGGCTGCGTCATGTTGCGCAATAGTGAAACGGGGGAACTGGAGCCCAAAGCGGTCCGCTGGCGTTCCAAGACAGGTCAGGGCGAGCGCATCGACCTGAGCCGCACAATTGTGGATTACGTCATCCGCGAGAAAAAAGGCGTCTTGCTTGCCGACGCTCAAAAGGATTCACGCTTCAACACCGGCCAGAGTATTCTGCGTTACGGCATCGGCGAAGTCATCTGCGTGCCCATGACCGGCCGCCGCGAATCGCTGGGCGTGTTGTATCTGGACACCGTGCACACCGCTCGCCAACTTCTCGAAGGCGGCGGCTCGGCACGCCCCAAGTTCAACGAGGACCACCTGGCCCTGGCCAGCGCCGTCGCCCACCAGGCCGCACTTGCGGTCGAGGAAACGCACTATCACCAGGCGATGCTGCAGGCTGAGCGCCTGGCCGCCGTGGGCCAGACCATTGCCGCCGTGTCGCACCACATCAAGAACATCCTGCAATCGTTTCGCAGCGGCAACGATATTCTGAAAATGGGCATTGCCAATAAGGACGACGCCTTGCTCCAGCAAGGCTGGAAAATGACCGAGAAGGCCCAGGGCAAGATCTTCGACCTGGTCATGGACATGCTCAACTACTCCAAGGAACGCGAGCCGGCCCTGGAGCCCACGGATCTGAACGCCCTGGCCAAAGAAATCGGGGAGTTATTGGGACCACGGGCCAAAGAGCTAAACGCCAAGCTGGACTGTGCCCTGGAGGAAGGGTTGCCAAAGGTCCCTGTCGATCCCGAAGGGCTGCACCGGGCCCTGCTCAATGTCGTCGGGAACGCGCTGGACGCCGTGGAAGGCCGTCCCGGCGCGCAAGTCACCATCGCCACCCGCAAGGATCCCGAAGAAGGCTGGGTCAGGCTGGTCGTGCTTGACAACGGCGTCGGCATTCTGCCTCAGCAATTAAACGAACTTTTCAAACCCTTTGTCAGCACCAAGGGCACCCGCGGCACCGGCCTGGGTTTGGCAGTCAGCCGCAAAATCCTCCGCGAGCACGGCGGCGACATCCAGGTGCAAAGCCAACCAGGCAAGGGCAGCAAATTCATTTTGCGTTTGCCGGCTCGCGCCATCGCGGAAAGCAAGGGCGCGGAACGGGCCCTGCCAACGCAGACGCCCCCACTGATGCCGAGATAAACGAATTACGAAAAACACAAGATAAAACGAATCACGAAAACACGAAAGGAACCTCTTTTTAGTGTTATCGTTCTTTCGTGTTTTCGTGATTCTCTTTTCTACCTTGCCAAAACCGCCCACTTCCACTTCAAAAGCATCGAATTTGCTCTGTCATTTCCTGGCAACTGTCGCTATAGCCGGCGTTTCCTGAGAAAACACAAACCTCCGCGCGCCGCATGCATGGCAAGCGGGATGGATCTAGCATGAGCCAGCGCCGTCGCCAAATCGGCTGGTGTTTGTTAGCAGCGTCGAGTTTGACGTGGTGCGGATGCGATGCGCTTGCGCCGCATGGCGATGGCCACACCGTTCACCATTCCTGGGAAGAGATCAGGCCGCCGCTGCCAGGCCATTCTCCGACACAAATCGATGCACCGCCGGCTGCTGCGAATCCCGAGGAACCAGGCGGCCAGCCGCGATTGCTAGCGCCGGTGCCCCAGAATCGCAGCCTCAAACCCCAGGAACCGCCGGATGCCGCCTTGCTTGAGGTCGCGGCGCCGCTGCGTAACCTTCTGCGTTTGGCCTCCGAGACTTATGCGACCACGCCGGCATACACAGCTCGCCTGCGCCGCCGGGAGATGGTTGACGGCAAAGCCCGGCCCGAGGAAGAGATTCAACTCAAATACCGCCAGGAGCCGTCGAGCCTTGTGCTGCGCTGGCTCGGCAACGAAACCAAGAATCGTGTGGTGCTTTATGTCAAAGGCCGGTACGACGACATGTTGTCCGTGATCCCCGGTCAGAACGATCCGCTTGGTACACCGCTGCTTTCCCAACGGCCGATGCTGCGAGCAGACAGCGGCCAGGGCCTCGGCAAGGAACGCTATCCTGTGCGTGAGACCGGAATCGGCCCATTGATCCAGCGTTTCGGCCACCTGGTCAGCGCCGCCGAACGCGGCGACACCATGGTGGGCAGTGTTAAGTGCTTGGGTTTGGTCAACCGGCCGGAATTTGAAATGCCGGTGGATGCAGTCATGCACGTCATCCCGCCCGGCGTCGACGGCCGTTTGCCCAAGGGCGGGCAACGGCTTTGGTATTTTGACACCGCTCTGCGCTTCCCGGTGCTCGTGATCGCTCACGATTCATTGGGCCAGGAAGCCGAGTACTACTGTTTCGACCGCTTCCTGTTCCCGGGCCGCCTCGCGGACGACGAGTTTGACCCTACCAAGTTAGCCAAGCGTTAGCCGCTGTTTTTGCCATCCTATTATTTTTTCGCCTGGCAATAGCTGAGCGATAACAAAGCAAACCCCGTCGCCAAATTGGGATCGGTTTCGCCAAAGGCTTTGTCGGCTGCGTTCCGCCAGCTGCCGGCGGGCTGTTGACGTTTGACCAACGCATCGAACAATTCACGTTTCCAGAAATGCTTCTTCCCCGCCGCGTCGGCAAAGGGATTCTCACCGAGCGCATCCATCGCCTTGGCGAAAGTATGGTAGTAGTAATACAACCCGCTCTGGCCCATGCCCGGGTTTTCCTCTACCGTGTAATGCTTTCGAATCCAGGCGATGGCCGCCTTGACGCGCGTGTCTTCCTTATCGACGCCGGCGTAAAGGAAGCTCTTGAGACCACCGTAAGTCATGCCGCCTAGCGAACGCAAGCCCCCGCCGGGCGTGGCATACTGGCTGTCTTTCGGATCGGGCACATAGGTGAACCCGCCAAGGTCGTCCGCCGTCGCCTTGGTGGCGAACGGTTGTTTGTTTTGTTCGCTAGGAAGATTTTGGCACTTGCTCAAAAACTCAAGCGCTTTCTTGACAGCGGGGTCATCCTTGGTTAAACCCGCCGCCAGCAAGGCCTCAACCGTGAAGGCGCTATTGGACATATCGGGCCGGCTGCCCTTGTCATAACCGAAACCGCCAGCGTTCAGTTTGGACAAATCGGTCGTGCCTTCCTCGTGCTGCAGCCCCTTGAGAAAGTTGCCGGCGTTTTTCAGAATGGAATCATATTTCCCATCTTTGTTGCCCTCCTTGAGCGCCATGACGGCCACGCTGGTGGTGTAATTGGCCAGCGCCTTGTCGTAAATGCCACCATCTTTTTGCACGCTTTTTTCCAGATATTCGATGGCCTTGGCGATGGCCGGCTCCTTGGGGCTATGCCCGCAGCGGAGCAAACCCGCCACCACCACCGCCGTGATGCCGGGACCGGCCCGTTTGGCGGAAAAGCTGCCATCGGCGGCCTGCTGCGTTTTCAGGAAGACCAGGCCCTTGTCGATGAGCGGTTGAATGTCCTTGGCCGTCGGCTCGCCAGGCTGATCGCCGCCGTGGACTGCGGAGACAAAACAGGTGGCTGCCGTGACCCAGCTGGCCACAATGGCAAAACGAGCGGGTGTCAACATGTTTGGACCTCCTTTGCATTTCACTATAGCAAGCAGCCCGGCCCAGGTACGCTCGAAAATTCCCAATCCCGGCCCTGGTCTGGCCTGCGGGAAGTGGTGGAATATGCTCACCACGACAATGCAGCGCAATGGTATTCTGGAGAAGCTGGCTAAACCACGATTGAAAAAACACGGTTGCAGGTTATGCTAGGAAGTCCGAGTCTGGGCGTTGGTGTACAGATGGCGCTGGCAATGCCGGTTTTGGCGGCTTTGACGTATGTGCCGTCCCCAAGCTCGCCCCGTTGTTGTTCTTGCCCTACCCGAGGTCTCCATGGCTGGCCGTTCGATTCGCACTTTCACCGTGTTGCCGCATCTTCCCGAGCGCCTGCAAGGGCTCCATAAACTCGCTTACAACTTGTGGTGGTGCTGGAACGCCGACGCCGTGTCGCTTTTTCGCCGCATCGATGATGACGCATTTCATGCCGTCGAGAACAGCCCCGTCAAACTCCTGAGCGCTATCCCGCAGGAACGCTTGGAGCAATTGTCGCGCGACGAGGGCTTCCTGGCCCACCTGGACCGCGTCGAGGAAGCGCTGCAAAACTACATGACGAGCACCACCTGGTTTCAGGACACCTACGGCGATGTCGCCACCGGGCATAGCCAGATCGCTTACTTTTCAGCGGAGTTCGGCATCCATGAGAGCATTCCGATCTACTCCGGCGGCCTGGGCCTGCTCGCCGGCGATCATCTCAAGGCGGCCAGCGATCTGGGCATTCCACTGGCGGGCGTCGGTCTCATGTATCGCGAAGGCTATTTCCGCCAATACTTGAACGTCGATGGCTGGCAGCAGGAACGCTATCCGGAAAACGATTTCTTCAATTTGCCGCTGATTCCCGAAACGAATAATGAAGGCAAACCGGTCTTGATCAGCGTGCCCATGCCGGGTCGCGATGTATCGGCCCGAATCTGGCGCATTCAGATCGGCCGCATACCCCTGTATTTGCTCGACACCAACATCGCCCAGAACAACGCAGACGACCGCCAGATCACGGCCCGGCTTTACGGCGGCGATCACGACATGCGCATCCGCCAGGAAATGCTGCTGGGCATCGGCGGCATCCGCGCCCTGCGAGCCATCGGCAAAACGCCGACCGTTTGCCATATGAACGAAGGCCATTCCGCGTTCTGCGGCCTGGAGCGCATCCGCGTCATGATGGAGGAACAGCACCTCGATTTCGCCGTGGCCCGCGAAGCCGTGGCCGCCGGCACCTGCTTCACCACCCACACGCCGGTGCCCGCGGGCAACGACATCTTTCAAAGCAACCTGATGGAGCATTACTTTTCCAACTACTTGCCTAGCCTCAAGATCGACAAGCAAGAGTTCCTCGGCCTGGGTCGGCAAAACCCGCGCGATCAAAACGAAGCCTTTTGCATGACGGTGCTGGCCATTCGGCTATCGAACATCTCCAACGGCGTCAGCAAGCTGCACGGCCACGTATCCCGAAAAATGTGGAAGGCGATTTGGTCCGAGCTGCCCGACGCCGAAATTCCGATCACCTCGATCACCAATGGCGTGCACACCCGCAGCTGGCTGGCGCCCGAGATGGGCCAGCTTTACGAACGCTACCTGGGAGTGCAATGGGAAGAACGGCCGACCGATCACAGCGTCTGGAAACGCGTCGAGAACATTCCCAACGAGGAACTGTGGCGCACGCACGAACGCCGCCGCGAACGCCTGGTGGCATTCGCACGGGCCCGGCTCAAGGCCCAGCTCCAACGCCGCGGCGCTCCGCTGTCGGAGATCGCCCGCGCCGAGGAAGTGCTCGATCCCGACGCCTTGACGCTCGGTTTCGCCCGCCGCTTCGCCACTTACAAGCGCGGCACACTATTGTTCCGCAACCTGGAGCGCCTGGCCGCCATCGTCAACGCCAAGGATCGCCCGGTGCAAATCATCTTCGCCGGCAAGGCCCACCCGCGCGATCACGGCGGCAAGGAACTGATCGCCGAGATCATCCACACCGGCCGCCGCCCCGAGTTTCGCCGTCGCATCACCTTCATCGAAGACTACGACATCAACGTCGCCCGCTATCTCGTCCAGGGCGTCGATGTCTGGGTCAACAACCCACGTCGCCCGCTGGAGGCCTCCGGCACCAGCGGCATGAAAGTGTGTGTTAATGGCGGCATCAATATGTCAGTCCTGGACGGCTGGTGGTGCGAGGCCTTCGCCGGCGACAACGGCTGGTCCATCGGCGCCGGCGAGGAATACACCGACCTCACCTATCAAGACGATGTCGAAAGCCGCGCCATTTACGACCTGCTGGAACAAGAGATCGTGCCCCTATTTTACAACCGCAGCTCAGACGGCGTGCCGCGCGGCTGGCTTAAGGTGATGAAACGAGCCATGAGCACCGTCTGCCCGGTGTTCAACACCAGCCGCATGGTGCAGGAATACATGGAAAAGTGCTACGGTCCCTCCGCCGAGCGCTTCACACGCTTGACGCAAGACCAGCTCAAATTGGCCGTGAACCTCGCCAAATACCGCCGCGGCCTGGCCAACGGCTGGCCGCAAGTCCGCGTCGAGACCGTCGAAGCCAGCGGCGCCGACCCAATGCACGTCGGCGGCCAGCTCGAAGTGCGCGCCCGCGTCAACCTGGGCGGCCTGTCTCCCGAGGAAGTGCAAGTGCAACTCTTCCACGGCATCGTAGACAACCTCGGCGAAATCCCGCAACCGGCAACGGCGCTGATGAGCCACAACGGCAGCAAGGAAGGCAATGCCTGGCTCTTCAAGGGGACCATCCCCTTCCGCTCGTCTGGCCAACATGGCTATGCGGTGCGGGTCCTGCCCAAGAATGCGGACTTGGCGAATCCCTTTGAGCCGGGGCTGGTCTGCTGGGGATGAGCCAGATTGGCAAGCCGGGAGCGTTGGCGAGAATCGTGGGGCCTGTGCTACGATCGGTTTAAACAACGTTGATTAGACGGACTTTATTCTGTCTAATTGCACCTTGTGCGGCTCAGGCTCTCTCATGGCGGAAACTGTACACCATTGTCCCCTTTGCCACGCCATTCTCGAAGTCGGCCCGACGGCGCGATCCTCCACGCGAGACAAGTCCGGGAGACGGACAGGTGGGCAGCATTGGCGTTTGGCAAAATGTACTAGTTGTGGCCGCTCGTTCCGCCAACAACTTGTGCCGCGTGATAACTCCGGTTGGCAGGAATTCAAACGGTAATGTCATTGCTCCGCGCGCCGGGTGCCACGCAACGCCGTCAACGCAACTGGAAGGATTAGGGCCATAACCTCTGACGTGATAAGGAAATGGAGCCTCCGTTACACTGGTTGTTTCTTACCACAGAACACCAGAGCACGGAGGCTCGCATGGCTCGTCAGCGCAAGCAGCGGCAGTCCCGGCGTCGCAAGGGAC
>Ga0134121_10002900_pt1 | contig 14545 bp, 13 predicted proteins | sample KB301_FD_96463 | JGI IMG/M metagenome (GOLD analysis project Ga0134121, IMG submission 96463) | Terrestrial soil microbial communities without Nitrogen fertilizer from Kellogg Biological Station, Michigan, USA - KB3-0-1 | ecosystem: Environmental > Terrestrial > Soil > Unclassified ...
GCCGTTGTTTTCGACGATATAGATCATGGGGACGTTGCGGCGCAGCAGGTGAACGAACTGGCCCATGCCGATGGATGCGGTATCGCCATCTCCGCTGACACCAATGGACACCAGGGTCTGGTTCGCCAGCATCACGCCCGTTGCCAGGGCCGGCATGCGTCCATGAACGCCATTGAAACCATGGGACTGGCTGAGAAAGTAGGCGGGCGTCTTGCTGGAGCAGCCGATGCCGCTGAGCTTCGCGACACGGTAGGGCTCGACACCGTATTCATAAAACGCTTTGATGATTTGAGCCGTGATGGCGTCGTGACCACATCCTGCGCAAAGAGTGGAAGCCGCACCCTTGTAGTCCGCGATCGTCAGGCCAAGGCGGTTGACGTTCTTCGGGGGCGCCGGCGGTTGCATCGTTTCAGTAGACATTTAGTTCTCCCTCTCTGCGGCAATCAGTTCATCGGTAACGAAGCGCGCATCGATCGGCAGCCCGCTGTAGTGCAGGATGCTGCGAATCTTCGCGCCCAGTTCCGGTGACAGTTCCAGTTTGATTAATGAGGCCATCTGCGCGTCGCGGTTTTGTTCAACCACATAAACGCGGTCGTGCTTCTCGAAAAACTCGACAAGGTGCTTTGTGAAGGGAACTGCGCGCAGCCGGTAATAGCTGACAGGCAGGGTGTACTCCTTCTGAAGCTGGTCCTGCGATTCGATGATGGCAAAATGTGTTGTTCCAAAGGCCAGGATGCCGATGTTCGCGCCTTCTTTGTATTCGACGTCCGGCTGCGGAACAAGCTCGCGTGACGTGTCATATTTTTTCGCGAGCCGGTCCATGTTGTTCTTATAAACATCGGGCTTCTCGCTATATTGCGCGCTGTCGTTGTGTCCGCTTCCGCGGGTGAAATATGCCGCGTTCGGATGGTTGGTGCCGGGTAGCGTGCGATAGCCGATGCCGTCGCCGTCCACATCGGCATAGCGCTTGAAATCTCCCAGCTTCTGCAGATCCTCGGCAGAGAGCACCTTGCCGCGATCGAATGTCCGGGTGGGGTACTTGAACGGATCCGACATCCAGTTGTTCATCCCAAGATCCAGATCGCTCATGACAAAGATTGGCGTCTGCAGGCGCTCGGTTAAATCGAACGCATCCACCGCCATGTCGAAACACTCAGAAACGCTGCAGGGCAACAACACGACGTGCTTCGTGTCGCCGTGCGAACAATAGACCAGCGAAAGAATGTCGGACTGCTGAGTTCGTGTCGGAAGACCCGTGCTGGAACCGACGCGCGTGATATCGAAAATCACGACTGGAATCTCGGCATAGTAGGCCAGGCCGATGAACTCATTCATCAGGGAGATGCCAGGGCCCGCCGTGGACGTCATTGAACGGGCGCCTGCCCATCCTGCGCCGATGGCCATGCCGATCGCGGCCAGTTCGTCTTCTGCCTGAACGATGGCGTAGGTGGCTTTGCCGTCCTTCTCGTGGCGATAGTCGGCCATATAACCGGCCAGCGTTTCACACAGACTCGACGATGGAGTAATCGGATACCAGGTCGCAACGGTGATCCCCGCGAACATACACCCGAGGGCCGCCGCGGAATTTCCGTCGATGATGATTTTGCCCTTCGTTGCGTCCATCCGGCGGCAACGGAAAGGGACTGGCGCAGTGCTCAGATTCTCTTTCGCGAACTTGCGGCCGACTTCAAGAGCCTGTTTGTTCAGCGAGATCGCCTTCGCCTTGCCCTTGAACTGCTTATTCAAGGCTTCTTCCATCTCCACAGCATCGATATCCATCAACTCGCCCACGACGCCGACATAGATCATGTTGGCGAGCAGCTTGCGCAATCGCGCATCGGTCGTGATGGTCATCGCAAGTTTTGCGAATGGAATGGGGTAGAAATGAAGATCTTTCCGCAGTTGATTGAGATTCAACGACTCCTCATAGACAACCATGCGATGGGGTTCCATGGCCATCACGTCATCGCGCGCGGTGTCGGCATTCATGGCTATGAGAAAATCGATTTCTTTTCGGCGGGCGATCCATCCATCTTTATTGGCGCGGATCGTAAACCAGGTAGGAAGGCCGGCGATATTCGAAGGAAACAGGTTCTTGCCGCTGACGGGTATCCCCATCTGAAAGATGGAGCGCATGAGCACGCTATTGGATGACTGGCTACCCGAACCGTTTACGGTTGCAACCTGGATACTGAAATCGTTGATTATCAGTTCCTTCGTATCGCCTCGCTGGTCCTCCTCCAAGACGGCTTGGGAAGACTGGTCTGGCACTTGCAGATTCTCCTTTTTCTATATTAGTTCGCCTTCTTCTCTGCGTTACTCTATTGAAGTCAACCACTTCCGGGCGAACCCAACCACTTACTATAGCAAAAGGGCGGCTTTTTTTCAGGGTGTGTTTTTTTGCCCTAGTGAAGGCCCTAGGAGGGGAGGCCCAGATCACGAAGGATTGTGACTGCAGCGTTGTGACCCGCACAACCCATCACAGAGCCGGCGGGATGGCATCCCGCGCTGCAGCAATAGAGGCCGGCAAGGGGCGTCGCGTACGGCATTCGTCGATCGAACCCAAATGTATTATCGACGTGATGGATGTGGCCATAGCTGATGCCGAAATGTTTTTCGATCTTCGGCGGTGTCAGTACAAACATGTCGACAACACTGTCGGTGAAGCCCGGAGCAAACTGCTCGGCGATACCGAAGAGATGCCGCACGTAGCGCGATTCCTCTTCTTCCCAGGTCTTATCCTTGAGTTCGTAGGGAACCCATTCCACAAAAAAGGCGGAATTATGCCGCCCGTTATCGTCCTGCAGCGAAGGATCGGCTTGCGTGTGGATGTACCACTCGATTGTAGGAGAATCCGCGAGGCCTCCGTTCTTCACGGTCTCAAACCCCTGCCGGATGTGAGCGATGACGTCCTTCTCCTGCGGCAGAAGATGGATCGTGGCATTGTGCTGCCCGCGGTTTTCCGGGAGGCACCTGAACTCCGGGAGTCTGTCGAGAGCGAGATTGACCTTCAAAGTTGTACCGGTGCGGCGGAATCCATCGAGCTTTTCGTTGAAAGCAGCGGGAAACTTTTCGGCTCCGGCGAGGGCGCGGGTCCGGAAAGGATCGGCATTGCTGAGCACGACACGTGCGTTCACTTCCCGGCCGTCTTTAAGAACCACGCCAGTGACGCGGTCTGCAGTCGTTAGAACTCTTTCAGCCGCTGCATCCGTGAAAATCTGCGCGCCTGCTTCGATTGCCAATCGCGCAAGCTCTTCCGTTACCCTTCCCATGCCGCCTTCGACAATCATCCAGGTGCCGTCCGAACCCGGCAGCCGGCACATGTTGTGGAAAAGAAAATTTAGCCCCGTTCCCGAATTGCCGAAACCCGCGCTCAATCCGGAGAAGCCGTCCGTGACCGCATACATTGCCAGCAGGAGTTCATTTTCAAATCCAAATCGCAACAGATAGTTCTCGACGGGTTGAGTCACGAGATTCAAGAATATTTCCTGCAGTGCCGGGCGGATATACCGTTCAGCGGTCGCTTCCATCGACAGCGGTTCTTCAAGCAGCCCCGGCGCCAGGTCCTCGCGAAGCTGGCCGATTTCGAGGTTCAAGGCCGTATTGGCCTGCCAGTCCGTTTCAGAAAAGAATTTGAGGAACTGCTCGTGCATCGCGTTGCCGTCGGAACCGAAGAGCAGATAGCGATGGTCTGTGGTTGGCAGGAAGTAATGCGGATTGCGGCGGATCAGTCGCAGGTTCAAGCCGAGTTTCTCAATCAGTTCCGGAGGCATGACGCCGAGTAGATACGCCCCGGTAGAGGTGCCGAGATTTGGGGCTTTTGAAAATGGATACTCCGTTTTGGCCGCGCCGCCAATCGTGGATTTTTCCTCGAGAACCACGACCTTTTGCCCCGCCCGCGCGAGCAGGATTGCGGCCACCAGCCCGTTGTGGCCGGCGCCGATGATGGCGACGTCGGCGAAGGTTCTCAGCATCCCGAAATCGTAGCAGTTTTTTCAAGGCAGGCGAATTTTCCGACGAGTTACGACGAAACTTCGACGAACACTCTTGACTAGACGCCTACTGCGCGACGGTCTTCCAGTTCCGGGCCAGATGTTCGGCAGTACGCCAGGCGATAGCCTGAAGTGTCAACGTGGGATTGCGGGCACCGCTGGTTCCCATGACGGACCCGCCCAGGATCCCCAGGTTGGGAACCTCGTGTGAAAAGCCCCACGCGTTCACGACATTCGTTTCCGGATTCTGCCCCATACGTGTTCCTCCGTAGGCGTGTGTCGTCGGCCCCATGGCATTCGCGACTTCTGCCCGTCGGAAGTCAATAGCACCGGCAGTGCGATACCATTGCTCCATCTTGTCGTGCATGAACAGGGCAATCTTCTTCTCGTTGTCCTTGAATTCTCCAGTGATCCGGACGACGGGTACACCGAAGGGATCTTTCACGCCTGGATCCAGGTCGAGATAGTTGTCCTCATAGGGGAGCGTGGTTTTCTGAAGGTACGCGCCGTTCGTCCTATCCGCGTTCTCTTTGACGAATGCCTTCCACGCGGAACCCCACAGCGGCCGATTGCCAAACCACTGGGCGACACCGTTCACGGAGGCGATAGGCCGACGTTCGGTATACACCCACATGTTGCCGCCGCCGATAAAATCCAGGCCGGAATGATCAAAGTTATCGTCTGCCCAATTGTCGACACCGACGCCCTGCGCCGGCAAACCGTACCAGTTATTCAGATCAAACGGAAAACGCGCGGAAACCGCCGCACCTTGATTGTGACTGAAGTAATGACGGCCAACCTGCCCGTGATTATTGGACAGACCTCTGGGATATGCCGTCGATGTAGAAATCAATAGAAGGCGCACATTCTCGTAAACATACCCAGCTACGAGAACCACATCGGCAGGCTGGAAGTACTCCTCTCCTTCTCTCACATAGGTCACGCCGGAAGCGCGCCCATTCCGATCGACTTCGATTTTTGTGACACGGGCTTCGGCAACCACGGTGAATTTTCCGGTCTTCTCCGCCTTGGGGATCGTGGTGACCGCGGTGGAACTCTTGGCGTTGACATGACATCCCGCGCCGGAACAAAACCCGTGATAAGCGCATCCGGCTCGTCCATCAAACGACTTGCTGGCTATGGCGGCCGGCCCCGGGGCGGGATGCCACCCCAGAGACTTTGCAGCGGCAGCCATCCGCTCTGAAAAGCCGGTCGAGCGCAACGGCGGCATTGGGAATTCGCGCTTGCGCGGCGCTTCAAAGATATTGCCGCGCTCGTCTTTTTTCCCGTTGAGGTTGCCCGCCTTTCCAGAAACCCCGATCGCGTATTCGACCTTGTCGTAATAGGACTCCAGTTCGTCGTAGTCAAAGGGCCAGTCTTCAACAGTGGAGCCTTTGGGTACGCGAGAAGCGCCATACCGTCGAATCGTCTCACTGCGCACCTTGAAGTCCCATGGATTAAGCCGCCAGCTTTGCGCCCAATAGTGAATGGAAGTTCCGCCGACGGCGTTCATCATGGGATGCGCGCCCTGAACCGCTGTTGCCGAAGCGTTCGGGCGGAAGGTCGGCGCTTCCATGTGGGTCTTCTGCGGTCCCGGAGGCCACGCGTTCCGGCTCAGCCGCAGTTCGTCAGGAGCCATGTCCCGAGTGCTCAACCGCGGACCTGCGTCGAGCCCAATGACTTCGATTCCGGCCTGCGCAAGCGGGAGGCAGGCCACACCGCCGGCGGCTCCAAGCCCGACGATCACGACGTTGGTCTTCTTCAGCGTGGTCGCCATGTGTCAGACCTCCCCTTTCGAGAACATTCCATAGTCGTAGGCCGACTTGTTGCTGGGCTCAGGTTTCCTGTCCATCCGCTGGAGGTCCGCGGACACTGTCGTGCGCGGCCCGGGGTACCCCAGCAGGGTCCAACCAACGAAATTCGCGTTACCTCCGTAGAACGGATCGCCGAACATCCCCTGAATGGTATGCGCCCGAATGAGGTTGAAGAACACAGTCTGCTGAACGCTCGTGAGTACAGCATCCTGATCCGAAGGAGGAAGCCTGGAAAACGATCCGCCTTTCAGGGCCTGGGCGCGGGCGCTCAGATCGGCAAGCCCCGTGGAATAGACGGCGCGCGACGCCTTCAGGGCTCCAGCGAGGCCCCGATCGATGTAACGATCCGCGCGCGCTTCCAAAGCGCCCGGGCCGTTTTCATCCGTCGGTATTAACCGCGACACGACTGCTCGCACTGTCTCGGCTTCTGCCGGTGTGAGCGAAATGAACGACTCCGCCGCAGCCGCCTGCGCCCGAGCACGGGCGGCTGCGGGAAGAGCAGGTACACTGGCAGATCCCATCAGTGTTCCGAGCAGGGCTCCAAGCCGTCCGAGCATTTCACGTCTGGTGATGTATGTCATGAGGTCCTCACGCAATTGGGGTGGAAGGAAATTAGTGCCGACACGCGCCGGACTTCAAGCAAATTCACGGGATCGGCATCAAACCTGACATTGTTCTGTGTCGTAGGGAAATAGCCTGCCTCATGAAGAATAGCGGAACATTAAACCTCCAGCGGATGCCGCATCTCCTAAACTCCAGCGGAACGTGCCGGGTAGGTTCACCTGCCTTCAGCCGTCACCGTGGTTTAGTTTGACTCAAGAGGCTTCATGAGGCTACATTGAGGCCATGTCCACCGTGGGGCTAAGAGAATTCAAAAACAAGTTCAGTAAGTATGTGAACCGCGCACGCAGCGGTGAAAGCGTGTCCATCACCGATCGGGGGCATGTTGTGGCGGAATTAAGTCCGGCAAAGCGACTTTCGCCAAATGGTGAACCGATAACCACTCTCGACGAACTGCGGCGTAGAGGTGTGCTGTATGGCGGCGCCGGGCGGAACGCGGCTTCTCTCTATCCCGCCATGCCACGCGCTCTCAAGCGGCCGACAGCGAATCTGTTGGATGAAGAGCGCGGCGGGCGTTGAACCTCTACGCCGAATCCAGCGCGGTTCTTTCATGGCTTTTTGGAGAGAGCCGCGGCGCGGCTGCGAGAAACCATTTGCGCCGCGCAGAGCTCGTTCTCGCCTCGGACCTTACTCTTGTCGAATGCGAGCGTGTCATCATCCGCGCTCGTGCGCTGGACGAGATTACCGAGAAAAAGGCACAGAGCTGCAGAAGTCGCCTTGTCGAGGCGGCGAACCACTGGCACATTCTCCGAATCGGCGCCGATGTCATCGAGCGCGCCCGCTTGCCGTTTCCCAACGAACCCATTCGCACCCTTGACGCTCTCCATATTGCCAGCGCCCTGACTGTTCGTTCCGCAGTCCCCGATCTCGCGATCCTGACGCTCGACGGACGAATTCGATCTGCCGCAAAGGAACTGAGATTTGCAGTTTTGCCAAAATGAGTTTCGAGGTCAGACAGAGTCCCCGCATGGTTGACACGGCACCGCCAAGCGATTGGCGTGACGCCATGAAAAGAAGCCTCGCGCTCATTCTCCTTTTGCTTACCGGATTCACACACTCCTCGCGGGTGTTGGGGCGCGCCGCAAACAACGCCGTCAAGCCCGGAGAACGTGAATTGACGGATTCACGGGACGCGCATTGGACCTTGGCGCGCTGGAGTTTGGCAAGCCGTGCCGCACTTCGGCCCGCGCTAGCGAGGCAGGCACACTTCTTTCGTGTCTTGATCGACGAGATCCTGGCAATCGCAGCAGTTTTTTCACGCCGGGACGGAACCAGACACTATCGCTCGTCGTAAAACCAGCGGTGAAATTTCTTTTGCAGCGCGAGTTGATGGCGGAAGAGTCGATCTGTGAAACCGTCATCGGTGTCGATGGAGTTGCTTGTAGACTTCCACCATTCGAACAGCCTCGCGATCGAAAACAACAGGATCAGCAGCATTCCGAAGATTTCCGATGCCCGGCTGAGCCTGGGGAATTCGAGAGGGCTTTTCGCGAGCAGCCCGAAACCTACAAGGAAGGCGAAAAAGCACATCCAGGGCCACGCCTGGCGGAGCGTCATGCCACCACCATGCCCGCCTTCTTCGGAAGCGGCCGCGTGCGAATGACGATCGCTACCAAGGACGCTAACAAGGCCAACCCTGCGCTGATATAGAGGACCGCAGTCCAGCTGCCCAGCTTTTCGAAGAGCAACGCCGGTACATAGATCCCGAGCAAACCGGAAACACCCTTTGCCGAGTAGAGGAAGGCGTTGTTGGAAGTCGCGTTTTTGCTGCCGAAGTAGTCCCCAATCGTTGAGGGAAACAACGCATAAATCTCCCCCCAGGTAAAGTAAGCGCAGATGACCGTGATCGTAAACAGCACGGCCGATGTCTGGCCGAATCGAACCAGGGCCACCAAAGCCAGCGCCTGAAGGAAGAACGCGACGACCATGGTGTTCTCACGCCCCTTGCGGTCTGAAACCCAGCCCCAGAACGGACGGCTCAACGCATTTGCCACGAGACCCAAAGCCTGTGCTGTTGTCAGGATTGCGGTCAGTTGCCAGGTCTTGGCCAGGGAACCCACGCCCGTCGCAAGAAAGATTCCGCCTATTCCCATGCAAACGAACATGAAGTAGAGGATGTAGAAAATAGGAGTGCGCAGCATTTCCGGTGTGCTCCAGTCCTGAGTCCCGTGCCGCGACTTGTTTACTTTGGCGCTAGCGGCAGGCTTGGGCGGATTGAAGTCTTTGCGGGGATGCTGAAGGACTTGAGCGACGACGATAATCACGACCCCCTGAAGTATCCCGGTAAAAAGGAAGGCCTTTTGGTAGCCGTAGGCGCCAATCAAGTGGGAGTTGATGAAGACAAATAATGCGCTGCCGCCGCCATAGCCTGCAGCGGAAACTCCGGATGCAAAACCACGCCGATACGGAAACCACTTTTGCGCCGACCCCATCGCACCGCTGTAAACAAACGCTGCGCCGACAGCCGCTATCCCATAGTAGATGTAGAGTTCCCACAGGGCGGTTGCCGTTCCGATAAGGCTCCATCCGACGCCGACGAGGAGACCCGCCACCGTGATGAAGGGACGCTGTCCGATCTTATCGATGACCCAGCCGTTAAGCGGTTGAACCCACGTCTGGAGGGCGATATAGATCGTCGCCCCAAGCTGAACCTGCGACAGTTGCCAGGAACTGTGGGCGCCCCGCATCGGCTCCACGAATACCGTCCACGTGTATTGGAGATTGCCGATCATCACCATCGTGAGGAAGGAGGCAATCAGCTGGAACATAGGGGTATTCTTCATCGACAGTCCTCGATTTCAGTGGGTCGTCCCGCAACTAAACTGTTCATGGTGAGCGGCAAGATAACATAGAATGACTCCGTTCCCAGCGTGTCTAAATCTATGATTTGGTCGTCCATTTTCAGGCGATTGGTAATGCCGGCAGTTTTCCTGTTCGCGGCGTGTGCGGGAGTTTCCGCCCAGGCGCCGCAGGATCGTTTCGTTACGGTCAACGGACTCCGGATCCATTACCTGGATTGGGGAGGAGAAGAGAAGCAACCGCTCATTCTCCTGCACGGTATCGGCCGCGTTGCGCACACCTTCGACCATCTGGCTCCGCACTTCAGCCCGAATTATCACGTGATGGCCGTAGACATGCGCGGCCACGGCGATTCGGGATGGGACCCGCAGGGCGCGTATCTGGTCGAGGATTACGCCAAAGATATCGAAGGCATGGCCGCGCAACTGCGCTTGCGCAACATTGTCATCTGGGGCAATTCGACGGGTGGCCGTGTCGCGCAAGTGTTCGCGGGTTTGCATCCGGATCTTGTCGCGGGAGTTATCGCCGAGGACGTCGGTCCGGAGAGGCCACGCGAGATTGCCGATGGCGTCACGAATCGGATGAAGCAGGAAGATGCGCGTGGCTGGGCTTCCGAGGAGGAGCTCTTCGCGGAATTGAAAGCTGCGAATGCACGCACGCCCGAGGAAGTGCTGCGCGCCTACGTAAAATACGGCTCCAAGCGCAAGGCGGATGGCCGCGTGATCTGGAAACGCGATCCCAACATCGCGAATGGCTTTGTGCCGACCGATCTCTGGCGGTTCATCCGTGATATCAAGTCGCCCATCATCTATATACTCGGCGGCCGCAGCAACATCGTGCCTGCTCAGACGCAACAGCAGCTGAAGCAGACGTTGCCGCAAGTACAAATCGAAAGCTTACCGGGCTTGGGGCATTATCCGAGCGAGGAGAACACAAAGGATTACCTCGTGATTGCGGATCGGTTCCTGGCCGGGATCAAGCTGTAGGCGCCATGTTCCGGCTTCTGAGTCTTGTTGCTTTCGCAATACTGCTCGCTCTCTTCGTTGGTGTGGCTCCTCACAGGGCGCCTTCACACGCGGCTCACCTCGATCGACTAGAGCTGCCCCCTGCGGTCTCCAGCGCAACGGCCCTGAAGTCTGCTTCGGATCACGGCGCCAACACAGCCACACTGGATTCCAGAATCCTGATATCGCGCTGCGAGAGCGCTGCGCGATATCGTAACGTCCTCCCGGAGTCCATCGCACTCCGCGACCCGCTCGCCGCGTCCAGCATCCTTCGCGTCTAGTCCCCTCGTCTTCCGGCGTTCCGCTTTTCTCAACAAATTCAACGTTTGAAACGAGGGAATCATGAACAGGAGAATCAAAGATATGCTCTCGCGGATTCGTTTCTTCAAGTAGACGCAGTAGAGCGAAAAAAAGTCGCGCGGCGTGTCGATTAGGGGTTCCCTCGTTCGACTATGGGTTGCAAGGAAGTTAAGAAAGGGGAGTAGATATGCGTTTCATCAGTATTTTTAGTCACGAACCGGTCAACCGTCCGCCGACGGAGGCGGAAATGACAACCATGGGCGCTCTCATCGAAGAGGGCATGAAGGCGGGATGGTTGATCGCAACCGAGGGCGTGAATTTCACTTCGACAGGTGTTCGGATACACAAGAGCGCCGGTGGCAAGGTCACGGTTACCGACGGCCCTTTCGCCGAAACGAAAGAGGTCCTTGGCGGCTACGCGCTGCTCAAAGCCGCGGATAAGGATGAGGTTGTCGAACTCACACGGCGTTTTCTTAACGTTGTCGGCCAGGGAACCTGTGAAATTTACCAGCTTCACGAGATGCCGACATCGTAAGCCTGCTTTGCCGGCGATAGAATGGATCGATCACAAGGAGCACGAAAATGAAATCAAAGAACACGGTCTGCCTCTGGTTCGACACGGATGCTCACGAGGCGGCAAGCTTCTATGCCGCCACTTTCCCGGATAGTGAAGTGACTGCTGTTCACAAGGCGCCAGGCGACTACCCGGGCGGCAAAGAGGGCGATGTGCTGACTGTGGAGTTTACTGTTCTGGGCATTCCCTGTTTCGGTATCAATGGAGGCCCGGTGTTCAAGCACAGCGAGGCCTTCTCATTCCAGGTCGCGACGGACAATCAGCAAGAAACTGACCGCTACTGGAACGCGATCGTCGGCAATGGTGGCCAGGAAAGCCAGTGCGGTTGGTGCAAGGACCGTTGGGGTCTCTCGTGGCAAATCACTCCGCGCGTGCTAATCGACGCACTTGCGGCTGGCGGCGGTGAGGCAAAGCGAGTCTTCGCGGCGATGATGCCGATGAAGAAGATCGACATCGCCACGATTGAAGCGGCGCGTCGAGGCTGACGTCAATCGAAGCCGGAATACGCGATATTCATCGCACGATGGGAACCAGGGACAAACGGAAGATATTGGGAGAGCTAGAAGATTTCGTCATGGATAAGTATGGCGAACACTGAGGGCAACTATCGTGAGGAACGAAGGACTATATTGATGATTTCAAACTACTGTCCTCGTTGACCTCGACCGCCTTGGATGCGGTGACGCAATTCGGGCTCACTCGCCGGGTTTCAAGCCGGGCCGCTCCACAATTTCGATGCGAGTTCCGCTGGGTCCGAGGATGAAGAAGAAATTTGCACCGGGACCATTCGGCAGAGTGAGCGGACGCGGCTGGCTCGTGATTTGAACCTGTTTTCCCTCAAGCATCGTTTTCGTGTCGTTGATCGGCGCCGTTGAGCGCCAGCCGAGGTGGTCGATGGCACGTCCCTGGCTCGCAACAGATTCTCCGCGAGCAATCACAACGTAGACCGTCGAGAAACCGCCGCCGCCATACTTCACGGCATCCACCTGGCCCTTCATCTTCGTACGTTCGCCTCCGAACTTGTCGAGGAACCATGCGTAGCCTGCCTCGGTGTCCGGCATTCGCAGCTGCACATGGTGAAAGCCGAGCGACTCTGGATCCTGCACGAGCTGGATCTGGGTGCCCCACGGATCCTCGATGAGAGCAGTTTTGTAGAGTCCCGGGACATTCTTTACCGGCTCGATGACCTTGGTGTTGATTGCCGCAAGCTCCCGCATCTTTGCGTCGAGGTCGGCGACAGAGAAGCCGAGATGTTCAGTCACGCTGCCCTGGCTGCCACCTGTGGCGCGCCCGCCCTGGAACACGAGACGCACCGCACCATAAATGAGGCGATCCGGACCTTCGGGGTGGCGCCGGCCGCCCGGGATGTTCTTCTCCCACCAAACGCTGGCCTCGGCTGCAGGCTCGATCAGATGGATGTGGTCATAGGGCATCATCGCCTTCGATTGCGCGCTGGCGCCAGTTACGGTGCACAAAAGCAGAGCAACGGCTAACACGGGAATTGGTTTCATGCGCGGAAGAATACCATCAGCCCTTACCGATTTCTGCGCTAACCTCCTCAGGGCAAACCGGTCAGGAACTTTAACCTGACCAAAGAGTCAAAGGCCGCGCGCGCCCTTTGGGGCTATTTATCCTTTGAAGAACGCCTGGAACTCCGCGAGCACCTGGGTGGGGTTGCCTTCCTGCAACGTGTGTCCGCCAGTCATGCCTTTTCCGCTGACGTTCGTGCCTCGTTCCTTCCAGACATCCAGCACCTTGTACAGGCTATCCATGGCGCCGGGATTGGCCCACAGCGTAAGCAATGGACAAGTGACCTTCTTGTCGATGTCGGCCGCATCGTGTGTCATGTCGATGGTGGACGCCGCGCGGTAGTCCTCGCACATCCCGTGAATGGCTGCCGGGTCCGAATAGACGCGTTTGTACTCCGCTCCCACCTCTCCAGTTCCGCCGCCGATTCCCGCATAATCGCCCCGGGCGATTGCATTTTCCGGGATCGGGGCATTTTGAATAAAGAGAAACCAGTGCGGATATCCGCGAACGAAATCCATCGTGATGTGCGTGTACAAGTAGTATGTCGGAACGATGTCCAATACCGCTACTCTGGTGACCTTATCCGGATGGTCCAGCGCCAGGCGGTGCGCGACGCGGCCGCCGCGATCATGTCCTGCTACGGCAAATCGATCGAAGCCGAAATGTTTCATCACTTCAACTTGATCCAGCGCCATGGACCGTTTCGAGTAGTTCACGTGGTTGGTTCCGTCTGCAGGTTTGCTGCTGTCTCCATATCCACGAAGGTCGGGCGCAATGACCGTAAAGTTTTTGGCCAGCTCAGGAGCAACCAGCCTCCACGACAAGTGCGTGTGCGGAGCGCCGTGGATCAGCAATAACGGCGGCCCCTGGCCTCCGGACACGACGTGGATCAGGGCGCCGGTGGTCTGAACTTTCGACACCTTGAATCCGGGCAATAGATATGCTGCGTCTCCCTCCTTCTGAGGTTGCGGGACGGCAGGTGTTGTCTGCGGGGGCTGAGCTGCAGGTGCGCCACCGCGCCCCTGCGCCTGAAGCGTTCCAACTCCGGCGGCAGCACCGGCCACGAGAGCGGATGCCTGTTTAAGCAGCGTGCGACGATCGATGTTTTGCGTCATGGTTTTCTCTCCCTTTCGGATGGCGGCTGTCCCCTCCTCTTGAGGAGGGGTGGCGCGAAGCGCCGGGGTGGTCAGGTTTGGGGCAACTTTCGGCATACGTTACTCCGGCAGAGCAAAGCTGTACAGAGTATTGCCGCCGGTAATGGCGATGAACTGCTTGCCGTCCACCGCATAGCTCATCGGCGAGGCGGCCATCCCTTTTCCAGTCTGGTAGCGCCAGAGGAGATTGCCGGACTTCGCGTCCAGAGCGCTCAGAGCACCGTCGCGGATCGCAGCAACAACGATGCCGCCGCCGGTCGCGAGCAACCCATTGTTGAGTGATCCCAGGTTGGTTTTGTAATCCCACTCGGTTTTGCCGGTCTCCGGATTAATGGCGCGAATGCCCGCGGACGTCGGCTCGTCGAGCCGCGTCTGCCTGCCTCCCTGATACTGCTTGCCTGCCTCGTAAGCGGCAGGCACACGGAAATAGCGTTGGCCAGACTCCTGATACTCCAGAAACATCCAGCCGGTTGCCGGATCATAAGACGGCGCCTGGAAGTTGGTGCCGCCGCTCAGACTCGGAAACACAGGGATACTGCCTTCCGGACTCGATTCCGAGCCTGGCACAATTTTGGGACGGCCGTTTTCGTCGAAGCCCGTGTTCCAGGTTTGGCGGACGAACGGCGTGCCCGAAAGGAATTTTCCATTCGTGCGGTCCAGCACGTAGAACATCCCGTTACGATCGGCGTGCAGGAGAAGCTTGCGATTCTCTCCTCTGAAAGCGCGGTTCACGAGAATCATGTCTTCGGCGGAATCC
>Ga0134121_10002901_pt1 | contig 14544 bp, 10 predicted proteins | sample KB301_FD_96463 | JGI IMG/M metagenome (GOLD analysis project Ga0134121, IMG submission 96463) | Terrestrial soil microbial communities without Nitrogen fertilizer from Kellogg Biological Station, Michigan, USA - KB3-0-1 | ecosystem: Environmental > Terrestrial > Soil > Unclassified ...
AACTGGGCTCAATGAAGTTTTTACTCTCCGAATCCGACGGAAGGGCGATAGGAGTAGCTTGCGGACGATCAATTTCGGAAGCGCCCTGCAGGTTGAGACGGTTATTTCGGGATTGACGCCAGGGACTTATGAAGCACTGATTATTGGTTCGTCTGGCCCCGCACTGCGGACCGTCAATCGTTTTGAAATCGGACAAGGTGACCTTCCGCTGAGTCTCACTCTTCCCAAAGCTGTTCCGCTCAAGGCCCGCGCTGTGAAGAAGACCGCCGATGGTCAATTCCAAGGCGTCCCCGGAGTCGAAATTGAATTTCTTTGGGACGGCTTCATAGGGCCCACGCCAGTATCCGTTGTCAATAGAAGCGGCGCCGACGGGGTATTCGGACCGAATCCGAATCTCGGCCACGTGGAGAAAAGCGTGCGAGTCCGAAGTGTTCCGCCGGGCTTTTACATCACTTCAATTCGGTCCAACGGCCATGACATCTTGAGTGAGGGCCTTGAGGTTGGAGAAGCTCGAGAGGTGGAAGTCACCGTGATGGTAGAAGACGGAGCCGGGGTGGTACGAGGAACCGTCACCGACGGGAAAGGACTCCCCGTTCCTGGCGCAACAATCGCGATGATTCCGGATGACCGCGCGCAATCGGCACTCTACATGTCCAGCATTGCCGACGGGAACGGTACGTTTGATGTCCAGAGCGCCCCAGGCAATTTCCATCTTTATGCCTGGAGGGAAATGGATGGCGGGGCATTTCGCAATGCAGACTTCATGAAACCGTACGATGCACAGGGTCAGGCTGTTCGTATCGATAGAAACGGCGATCTCTCGATAAATTCCAGAATCCTGGACTGATGCTAACTACGAGCCGGAGATTTCCTGATGCCGGGAAGAGAGTGTTTCCACTGCCGACAGTGGATTGAAGACAAACAGGAGCATGACTGCTGGACGACTACTGAAGCGAAGCTCACCGCCGACCTGTCCGAAGACTTGTTCGACGCGTGGGAACGCATTCGCGAAACGGCATCGGAGTTCGGCAAGCAGCGCATCTATGCCTCTCACAACTCCATTATGTTTTCGCGCAAGGTCTGTTACTTCTTTGTGCGTCCGAAGAAAAAGGTTCTGGAAGTATGGTTTTTTCTGGGCCGCACTGTTAAGGATCCGCTGATCCGCAAAACGCAACAGTCTTCGAAACTCAAAGTGGCGCACCTCGTTCACATCGCACACCGGGACCAGGTGGAATCTCCGCTCACCGACTGGCTTGCCGAAGCGTTCGACACCTCGGACTTATTGACTTCAAAACGCGACTCGAAACGGCTCATACAACAATGACGGGTCCCTTACCCAACTTCCTGGCTAGAATTCGGTCCTGATTGAAGTACCTTATTGAAATGAAACGGATCTCAGTTCAGGACCTGAAAGCGGGACTATCTGCTGCGATTTCCGATGCCGAATCGGGAAAGGCAATCATCATTACACGACACAACCAACCCGTTGCGCAGCTGATTCCAGCTTACCCTCAACATGTCCATCGAGGAACGAAGGTGGGAAACGGCAGCATAAAGCCGGCGTTAAAGCGTGGAACCAAGGGCCGCTACCTGTCCATTTTGTTGGAAGACAGGAATAGCCGTTGAGGGCACTCTGGTTCCATGGCGATACAAGCATCGATCGATTTGTTACGCTGGATACAGCGCAGGAACACGCCGCGAAGGAACTGGGACTTCCGGTGTGATTTCACTGTCGTCGTTCATTTTGAATGGCCTCACGCAAGGAATCCACTCGCCCTTCGGCACTGGTGAAGACATCTTCGGGAAATCGCCGAAAGGCGAGCATACCGGCATAGATGGCCGCGCTGTCGTCCAGATTCAAACCGACGCCGGCCAGGTACTGCATGCGCAGGTTTCGGTCTCGATTGATCGCAGCGTCCTTCAGCCATTCCGTTAGATCGGACCTCCGTCCCGCGTATGTCGCAAACAGATCCACCGCGGAGTTCATGCCGATTTCCGTCAGAGACGGTGCGATTGTGACGAAGCGTTTCTCCATCACATCCAGATCGATTCGAAGCGGATCGGCCTGACCCAGCAGAATCATGTCGTGGCCCTGATCCTGGTATGTGTTGCCCCAGATTGTTCCGTTCGGAAAAACTTCGAAGAATGTCGCAACCGAACTCTTCACCGCTTCGTCGTTGGTCTCGAACAGTTGAATGTACATCGTGACGACGCCGCCCGGATTGAGGTGCTGACGGGCCGCATCGAGAAACTCCCGCGTGTATAAGTTGGCTGCGCCCTTCACCCAGGGATCCAGCGGATCGACCGTGATTGCATCGAACCGTTCCTTCGTAGTGAACAGGTAATGGCGGCCATCGTCGATGCGCAGTTGAACCTTCGGGTTTCCGATAACAGCAAAATTCTGTTCGCTGAAGAACGCTGCGGCGGCCTTCGGCACAAGCGGCTCAATTTCCACGATCGTCACGCGTTCCACTCGAGGGTCGATGGTCGCCGCGCCTGCCGTGATACCCGCTCCGCAACCGATGACCAGTACAGAACGAGGAAAACCCGGAGTCAGAGTGGTGAGGTGTCCCAACATTCGCTGGAGCCGCAGATCCCGCGGAACGTTCGACGCCTGGATCTTGCCGGCGACATGAAACGTCCGGACGCCGTTCGGAAAACTGGAGACAGCCACTGAAGCATTCATTCCTTCCTCCGCGTAAGTGATGTCGCCCTTGCCGACCCAGGTAGCCGCAAACCGGCCGTGCGCGATGAGCAGTTTCGAGATTGGCGGGACGCTGTAAATCAAGAGCATTCCCAGCAACGCGGCAACTGCGCACAGAAACATGGCAGCGCGGCGCATCCCCGGCAACAGAACCACCAGACCGGCAATCGTAGACAACCCGATGAGTAACTGCTCCGCGCGTTGCGACCCGAGCCAGGCGACCAGAAGCAGGCTGGCGGCAAGTGCGCCGGCGATGGCCCCTAGCGTGTTGGCCGCGTATACGCCTGCGAACAGCCTGGCTGTATCCTTCCCTTTCGAGGCGACGGACGCCAGCGCCAGAGGAAAACTCGCGCCCCACAGGAGTGTCGCCGGCAACAGGGCCCAAAACGCCCGGTCGAGGTCGAGCTGAAAATTGAACCAGATGTTCGACGAGATCGCCGGATTGACTGGCCAATACGGGAGCGATGCGGACAGGCTGTATGCAGTCCAGGCAATCGCACCGGTAGCGAGCAACTGGCACCATCCCAATGCCAGACGCGGCCGCGCAAGGATTCGTGAGAGCAGCGCACCAATACTGCTTCCAATCCCGAGCCCGGCGAGAAACACCGTCAGGATGATTGAAAGCGTGTAGACCGAGGCGCCGAACAGCAGTCCCAGCATCCTCGTCCAGATCACTTCAGCCCCCAGCGCGCAGAGTCCCGACAAGCCGATAGCGACGTACACCGTCGCATCCGTAAAGGGGGTTCGAGAATTTCCGCGAACTTCTGCAACGGAAAGAAGCCGTAAATGACCCGCCAGTGGCGCAAGAACGAGCGCAATGGCCGCAACCACAGCGTTAATCGCGGCGGCGATCGCCGTCGCCGTTGTGACGTCGTACTCGCGCAACAGATAGAAACCCGAAAACACGCATCCGAATACCGCGCCTGCGATGTTGGCTCCATAGAAAAGACCGAGCCACGAGATGCCGCTGGGCGTCGCATCAACTCGGCGAGATAGAACGGGGAGCGTCGCGCCCATCAACAGGGTTGGAGGCAGAAGGCACGCGGCCGCAACAATGCCGCGAAGCAGGAATCCGCGCAGACCATATCCACTCCAGGCAGTGTAGACGCTGCCCACGAAGGGCATAAGGAGCATCACCAGAATACCGAGAAAACCGATGCCGATCTCAATCGCCGCGTACACTCTCAGAGGATGATGCCGTGCCGGAATGAGGCGAGGCAGAATGAAGCTGCCCAGACATGTTCCTCCCATGAATGTGGCGAGGATCACGGCGAGCGACACGGCAGACGAACCGATGACCAATTCCAGAAGCTGAAACCAAACGATTTCGTAGATGAGCGCCGCCGCACCACTTCCGAAGGCCAGAAGCAGCAGGAGTGGAAGCATCCAGGATTGTAATGGAATGTCTCTCAAGGGGCTTTGCGTCATGATTCCCGTTTACCTGTAGGCGCGGTCATAGACCGCGCACGATCTCATATTCCGCATTACGTAATATTTTGGATCGCACGCGGTCATAGACCGCGCCTACAGGTAAACGGGAATCATGAGCACACGGGTGTTACTTCTTCGCGGCCTGCTCTTCTTTGCGGGCGCCGACGAGGACTCCCACCATGCCGTAGTTTCCCTCGTGACACGCCGAGTCAAAGATCATGTGACGCTTATCGTCTGTCTTCCCCATCTCAATCCGCACAGTCCACGGCTTCGTCCACGTTTTCGGATCATCGAACGTGATTTCACGCCGCAAATCGTTTGGACTGGTGCGCGTGAAGCGCTCGATCGTGCGGTACGTATCGACATTCGCTCCGCGATAGGCCTGCGTGTAATTTGTTGTTTCGACGACCAGGGTATTCCCTTCCCATTTCCCACGCGAGTCCCCCAGAACGGTCTTGACGTTTGGAGGAAGATGCGGCCGCCCATCCATGAAGATGACGCGGTTGCCTCCGCCAGCGTGATCGTCCTCCATATAGATGCCCATGGATTTCGGACCCTGCACAATCTGCATGACCGTACCTTGCGCGAACGCGGTGTTATTCGGAATAAATGGCATTTGCACTCCGAGACAACGCGGGTTCTGAGCAAGCGTCTCTGGATTGTCGTTCGGGCTTTGGCCACCTCCCCGGCCGCCGGCCCCAGCTCCGCCGCGGCCTTCCCGGCCACCTCCACCGGCAGCGGCCGCAATCGTCGGAGGAATTCTGCCATCGGGCGGATCGATGATCATCGACGTGCGCTTGCCGGTTTTCAAGACGGAATTGAATACTGCGTTATAGGCACCAGTGACGTCCTGGGTGCTGTTCGCCGAACGGGCATTGCGGCCAGGATTCAGCCCTTTCAATTTATCCGCCGCTGCTACTTCCTCGTCGGTCAGGAATTCCTTGCCGGCGTTTGCCGTGGAGCGTTCCAGTGGAACGTCCGCCAACACGAACCAGGTGCCCTGCAGGTCGGGGTCTCCCCAGGGTGTCCGAATTGAAGCCGCCGTCTTGGTAGGAGTTGCAGCCCTGGCAGGTGCGGCTGCAGGCTTCGGCGCTGCCGCTGCCGCAGGCTTGGGGGGTGTCGCCGGAGTCTGACCGGCTATGGAAAGCACTGCCCACGAGAGAAGTGCCAGAACACCCGTGGCGGCGCCCACGGACATCACATGACGGTAACGCATCAAACACCTCCTCGCTCAATCAACTCGATCATCGCGTGGGGGGAGGTTAACACCTCCAATCCCGACCGTCAAAAAAATGCGCGTCGGACTCGGCTGTAGGCGCGGTCTATGACCGCGCACATTCCAGACTGCGCAGTGCGGCGGATTGAGAAATGGTGCGCGGTCATAGACCGCGCCTACAGGCAGACGGGAATCTAACGACCAGTTCCTGGGGTGGGAATCTCCTTCCCTCCACCACAAACGACGACCCTTGCGTTCCTGATTATTTTCAACGTTGACACTGCTCCGTTCTATTCTTGGTGCGCGATGAAATGGAGTCCTTCGATTGGGCAACCGTGCGATGAAGGCGTCCTTCGTTCGTCCGTCGCTGCTGCCCCATGCTCGCCAGGCGCTGCAGCGTGGATTCTAACGGCGACGATTCTCGGATCGAGCATGGCATTCATCGATGGAACCGTGGTCAATCTCGCATTGCCCGCACTGCAAACCAACCTCAACGCGACAGTCACGCACATGCAATGGGTGGTTGAAGCCTATGCGCTGCTGCTTGCTGCCTTGATGCTGGCTGGAGGATCGCTTGGCGACATTTATGGCCGCAAGCGGACATACATTGCAGGCGTCGTCCTTTTTGCGGCAGCATCCACATGGTGTGGCCTTGCTTCCACCGTCGGTATGTTGATTGTCGCGCGCGCCGTGCAGGGAGTGGGCGGCGCGTTGTTGGTGCCGGGAAGTCTCGCCATCCTAGGCGCATCGTTTCACAAGCGGGATCGTGGGAAGGCAATCGGGACATGGTCCGGATTCACGTCGATTACGGCGGCAGTGGGACCTGTTCTCGGCGGCTTTCTGATCGAGCACGCCTCGTGGCGTTGGGCCTTCCTGATCAATCTGCCTGTCGCGCTGGTTGTTTTGGCGATAACGATCCGGCATGTACCGGAGAGCCGCAGTCTCCGAGGGAGCGCCACCCTCGATTGGCCGGGAGCCGGTCTTGCAACTGTCGGACTCGGAGGGCTCGTATACGCGTTAATCGAGTCCTCAAGACGGGGTTGGAACGACCCTGTACTCATTGCTGCAATGGTGTTGGGTGTGGTTGCGCTGGTCGTGTTCGTCGCCGTCGAGTCTTACAGCCGTGCGCCGCTTCTTCCCCTGAGCTTGTTTCGCTCGCGGGATTTCAGCGGAGTAAATCTGCTGACGCTTCTTCTTTATGGCGCCTTGAGCGGTGTTCTCTTCTTCTTTCCTCTCAACCTGATTCAAGTCCAACGCTACTCCCCGACTGCCGCTGGTGCATCCATGCTGCCGTTCATTTTCCTGATGTTTCTCCTGTCGCGGTGGTCGGGCGGACTCGTCGATCGTTACGGCCCAAGATTACCGCTCGTCATTGGGCCAGTGATCGTCGCCATCGGGTTTGCGCTCTTTGCTCTGCCTGGAATTGGGGGCAGGTATTGGACGACTTACTTTCCCGCAGTAGTGCTACTCGGACTGGGAATGGCGACAAGCGTTGCGCCCCTCACGACGACGGTAATGAATTCTGTTTCTGAAGATCGTGCAGGCACTGCTTCCGGAATCAACAACGCTGTCTCACGGCTGGCTGGTCTATTAGCAATCGCCGCTCTCGGGATCGTCATGGTCACCGGATTCAATCGGACTTTATCGTCGCGCATTGCAGGATTGGGCCTTGAATCCGAATTTCGCCAGGAGATCGAAAATCAACGTGTGAAACTGGCAGGTATCGAGATTCCCCAAGGCATCGATAGTGAACTGCGGACAAAGGTTCGAGCAACCATTGATCAATCGTTCCTGGCCGGTTTTCGCCTTGTTATGCTCACGTCCTCTGGCCTGGCTTTGCTTAGCGCCGCAGGCGCCTGGTTCATCATCGAAAAGAAACACAACAGTTGAAGGGAAATATCGTGGCAACAATAATTGGAATTTCCGGGAGCCTTCGACGCGGCTCGTTCAACACCGCGTTGCTTCGCGCTGCAGTAGAGCGGATGCCAGTCGGTTCGTATCTGCGGGTTGGAAAGATTGAGGCCATTCCTTTGTATAACGGTGACGTGGAAGCCGAAGGTATACCCAAACCGGTTGCTGAACTGAAAAACGCGATTGCCGAGTCGGACGGCCTGCTACTGGCAACACCGGAATATAACAGCTCCATACCGGGTGTTCTGAAGAACGCGATCGATTGGCTTTCAAGACCGGTGTCGGATATCAAGGCCGTATTTGGAGGGAAACCAATCGCCATTATGGGAGCCAGCACAGGGGGCTTTGGAACAGTCTCCAGTCAGAACGCCTGGCTCCCGGTTCTGCGTACACTTGGAACGAAGCCGTGGTTCGGCGGACGACTTTTAGTATCTCGGGCGCCATCGATGTTTGACGTGGAAGGCAAAATCACGGACGAGGCTTTGAAGAAACAGCTGGATCAATTTCTGCAGGGATTCATCGATTTCATCCAGTCGTAATTGGCTCGCGAAATCGCGCCCGCTTCGCGACGATGAAATGTAGAATTCAATCGATTCGGTTGGCGGAGGTGAAGACCGTGAAAGGAATCTTGAAGTGGCCGCTGATCATCGCGGCAGTCGTCGTGGTGTTGAGAGTGGTGGTCGAACGCTCCGGAGCACCTGACGTTGCCGCCAATCTTCTCAGTGTTGTCGCGCTGCATTTCCTGATTGGTCCCGTGTATTTTGCAATCCGGATCGCAATGAGCGGGGAACCGCGTCCGTACTCCACGTACATCAAGACGATCGCAATCTATGTGGTATTAACGCGCGCCATGGTGCTGCCCACATATTGGCTCGCACGCATTTATGGATGGCAACAAAATCGGTTCGGCGGACTTGCGACGGCCGACACATTTACGGCGTACTTCAAAATTCCGTTCGCAACGGCAGCCGCCTGGATCATCGCCTCGGTCATCTTCGGCGGCGTCCTCGGTTCGGCCCTGATTGCAATCACCCGCCGCATTGCCGGTAAGCCCGCAGCCGCAAGAGGCTGATAGAGGAGACGAAAATGTACAGACGCAATTTCGCTGGAGTTGCCGCTGCATCGCTCTGCGCGATTCTTACAGCGACGTGGGCAATCGCACAAACGGCGCCGCCGACACGCGGGCCGGCCGAGGGCGGATCACCCGCCTGGTTTTTGCAAGGATCATTCCCCGACCCCGGTGGAAACACCGTCGTCGATGCGGATGGGCGCGTCACCGTCCCCTCCAGGACCGGTGGCGGCGCAGTGCAACCGGCGGCCACTGCGGCCACAGCGCCTCCAATACCTCGCACGCCGGCCTGCAGCCGCTCGCCACTTTGCGGAAATCGCCTGACGCCCGGACGTCAGGCATTGCAACGTGTCCAGTGGGAACAGACGCTGGGTTACACGTTCACCTATCCATATGTTTTGCCTCCGGGCGCAGGCGGGATCCCGTCCGTTGCCCTGGATTCCAAAGGCAACCTTTGGGTCTTTCAACGCAAGGCCGCCGGAAGTCCACAACTCTATAAGTTCGACGCGAATTACAAACTCATCCTGCAAATCGGCGATGACGTGATCGGTCATCAGGACAAGGCGCACGGCATGGCCGTTGACGCAGACGACAATGTCTGGATATCCGACACCAATGGCGCCACCGTGATGAAGCTCAGCCCCAGCGGTGCGCTTCTCATGACCATCGGCGTGAGGGGGAAACGGGGAGACTGGAATGAAGCCGCGGGACAAAGGTTATTGTGGCAGCCGGTAATGGTCGCCTTCGGAGTGAACGGCGATGTCTACATCGGCGAGGGCCATGCCGATGAAAGCCCCAATGACACCGGTTCAGACGATCCCGCCAACAATCTGGGCGCTGCTCGCGTCATTCATCTCGATAAGACCAGCAAGTTTATTAATCAGTGGTACGGCAACAGTGTGGGACAAGGAAAATTCGATTCGGTCCATGGGCTCGCCGTGGATCCCACAAACGGCGATGTCTGGATCGGCGACCGCGAACAATATCGCATCGTCGTATATAGCGGCGACGGCAAGTTCCTCAAGACGATGCAAATGAGAAACCTTGTTTGCGCGCTCCATTTTGATTCGCACGGCAACCCCTGGATGGCGAGCGGACAGGATGGACAGTTCCTGAAGCTGGACCGGAATGGCAAGGTACTCGGTGCGATCGGTAACGGAATGGGTATCGGAACCGGCCAGTTCATCGAAGCCAGCTACTGGGTTTTTGACAACCAGGACAACTTGTATGCAGGCGACACCAGCGTCGGACGGGTGACTAAAATGGTCGCGCCAAGGAAATAGCGTGTGGCGTCAAGAGCAACGTCGGCGCAAACGTAACGCGCCCAAACCTGCTATGCCGAGCACCAACATGGTGAGCGTGTCCGGTTCCGGGGCCGGTGTGACAGCATTCGTGTTTGCGACGTTGAACGTGAATGTGTAGTTGAGCGTGCCGCCCCCATTGAACTTCACATAGCCACCATTCCCGGAGATCTGGAAGGGACCCGCGGTAGACAACGGAAGCGCGGATGCGAAGATGGCGCTGCCGGAAAGTATGGCCGGCGCCAACGCGGGTGGCCCGAGGCATCCCTTACCGAATGGATCGGGTGTTCGCTCGCCGAGCACGACGGACGTGGGGCTGAGCAAACGCCATTGCTGGCAATACTCATCGCCAGCGGTTGGCGTCAGCGCTTGCGCGAAGCTGAACGTCATGATGATGGAATCGAGCCGCAAGCCCGAAGCGAGAGTGAAGAAGAATCCGTCATTGTCGTTGGGTATGAGGCCATTTAAAGTCTCCGCTCCCGACACGGTATTGACGCCTTCGCCCAGTGCGAGCGTCGTCAAAGGTACACCCGATCGATCGAACGCCAGATCGCCATTGACGGTTTCGTTGTAATTGATGGGGCTCGCATAGACCGGTGAGAGGAATCCGCTATTCAGAAATCCCACCATGACGAGAAGTATCGGCACTACCAAAACTGACTTTTTCATATAGCATCCTGCCAGCGCGCGTTCTTGCAATTTCAGCGCCAATGGATGACCTATTGGTCCTTCAGAACTTATGCGTCATCACGTGCCTGGCCGAGTGTAAGGTTCCCCGACAGTGCCTCGCCTTGTCATGCGATTTATGGGGATTCATTCGCGCAAAACGCTAAGGGAATCAATGGAATTCCTGAACGCCGGCGTTGATGGCCACAGTTGTAATGTTCTCCGACAGGGGCTGAAGATCACGGCAAACTAATTGGTGACATTTCGAGTGGAGCGGACTACTCTCCGTTGAATCAGGCAATCCCCTCATGAACGATCGACGTTACAAATGGCGTCTTCTCATTGTAGGCGCTTGTGCCCTTTTCACCGTCCTGGCGGCATGGATGGGTTTTGCTCAGCAACCTCGCCCGGGCCAACCGGACACTAGCGCACTGAGGAATGCCGCGCAGAGCAAAGAATGGCTGACCTATGGTGGCAATTACGCAGAAACGCGCTACAGCCCGCTCCGCCAGATTGACGCCTCCAATGTCGACCGTCTAGGGCTGGCATGGACGTACATCGTTGGAACCGGAGGTGGCAATCAGGAAGCCACGCCCCTTTTTTCCAATGGCGTTCTTTATGGAATCACAAACTACAGCATCGCCTTCGCGCTGGATGCGAAAACCGGTAACGAGCTTTGGCGATTCGACCCTAAAGTCGACCGCACATTTACGACCGGGGCGTCAAACGGTGGCGTGTGTTGCGGCATCCTCAATAGAGGACTCGCACTCTTCGAAGGCAAAGTTATCGTGCCTGTCCTGGACAGGCGGTTGATAGCCCTCGATGCAGCAACCGGAAAAGTTCAGTGGACGACGCGAATCCTGCCGGAGGAAGCGACGGGATATTCGCTCACGATGGCGCCCCGCATCGTCAAGGACAAGGTGGTTGTCGGACTCGCCGGCGCGGACTTTACTCCACACCGCGGCCTCTTCGCCGCTTTCGATGTCAATACCGGACGGGAGGTGTGGCGGTTCTACACCGTTCCCGGAGATCCCTCAAAGCCTTTCGAGAACCCGGCACTCGAGGCGGCCGCCAAGACCTGGGCGGGCGAGTGGTGGAAGTATGGTGGTGGCGGTTCGGTGTGGGACAGCCTTTCATATGACCCGGAAGCCAACTTGATTTATGTCGGCACCGGTAACGGCGCGCCGTGGCCGGGGTCTCTTCGCAAGTCCGGGGTCGGGGATAACCTTTATGTATGTTCCATACTCGCGGTGAATCCGGATAATGGCAAACTCGTCTGGCATTACCAGGCGGTGCCAGGCGATTCGTGGGATCTCGATAGCGTCCAGCAATTGATTCTCGCCGATCTTCAGATCGACGGACGCAGTCGCAAGGTCCTGATGCAGGCCAATAAGGGCGGCTTCTTCTATGTGCTCGATCGGATCACCGGCGAGTTCATTTCGGCAACTCCGTTCGCACCCGTCAACTGGGCGAGCGGCCACGACCCCAGGACGGGGCGGCCGATCATTCCCCCAGAAGCGTATTACACGACTACAGCAGCGGTGACGATTTCACCATCGGGGGCCGGGGCCACCGCCTGGGCAGCAAAGGCGTACAGCCCTCTCACAGGGCTTGTCTATATGCCCGTGAACGGATTCAACAGTCGAACCTACATTGCCACAAATTTCGAACTAAACCCGGACCGGGCAACGCAGTTCAATGGAACGCCGCGTGGTGGAGCACCGGCGGGCGGTCCGACGCCGGCGAATCCGCCGTTGATCGGTCCGCCACAAAGTATGCGCGGTAATTTCCTCGTTGCGTTCGATCCTGTGACTCGAACGGAGCGCTGGCGGAATCCCGGTGGCGGCGGGTCTGGAGGCGGCGCACTGGCAACCGCTGCAAATCTCGTGTTCCAGGTTATCAATGACGGCCGGTTACTCGCCTATGCCGCCGCGGACGGCAAAAAGCTATTTGAAGTGTCGACAGGACAAAGCGGCATGGGGCCGCCCGTCACTTACGAACTCGACGGTAATCAGTACATTTCCTTCATGGGCGGAACTGGCCAGGGTGCTCGCGGCGGCGCGGCATCACCTCCGCGCATGTACACGTTTGTGTTGGATGGAAAAGCAACCATGCCATAGCCCGGTCCCCTCCTCTCCCGAAGGGAGAGGTTAGGTGAGGGGTAAGAAAATGGATCCTTCGCCCGAATTTATGTACGCCTCACCCGGCCTTCAGCCACCCGCGCGCTATTTCAGGCCAAACGTGTAGAGGACGTTTCCGGCAGTGATGCTGACGTATTGCTTGCCGGCAACGGAATAGGTCATCGGGCCGGAGGCTACGGACGTGGGGACCGCTCCCCCGCCGCGGCCACCGGCAGCCGCCTGGCCCCCTCGGGGGGCAGCCCCGCCCGGAGCGGGTTGCCCGCCGGGGACAGCGCCCGGCGCTGCAGCACCACCTTGCGGAACTGCGGGCGCCGGAGCGGCTGCGCCAGGCTCTGCGACCGTGGCGCTCGCGGGGACGAGCATCACCTTCCACAATTCTTTACCGTCGCGGGCATTCAGCGCGTAGAAAGCACCGTCCTGCGCTCCGCTGAATAGAAGGTCCGTTGCCGTCGTCAGAATGCCTGCATCTGTTGACGCCCGCGACTGCCGATAATCCCACTTGTTTTCGCCGGTCTTCGGATCGATGGCGCGAACCGCCGCGAACGTGTCTTCCCCGCGCGCCCCGCCGCCTGGAAACGCTCCCGCAAAACCCTGCCCGTCGTGAAACTCCGGCGGCGCCTCGTTGATCCTATACGTCGTCGAGCTGTTGACCCATGCCGGAATATAAAACAACCCGGTGCGAGGACTGTAAGACGGGTTGTACCAGTTCGTGCCGCCCTGATTGCCGGGATAGACCAGAATGCCCGCCACCGTCGGCTCCATTCCGGGCGCCATGATCGGACGACCCTTGGCGTCGAATCCGGTCATCCAGTTGACCTTGACGAACGGCGCGCCTTTCAGAAACTCTCCATTCGTGCGGTCCAGCACGTAATACACGCCACTGCGGTTGGCCAAGAGAAGGAGCTTGCGGGCACGTCCTTGCCAATCGGTATCGACCAACACCGGAACCTGAGTGGAGTCCCAGTCAAACACGTTGTGAGGTGAGAACTGGTAGTGCCATTTGAGCTTGCCATTGTCGGGATCCAGCGCGATCACCGAACAGGAATAGAGGTTATCGCCAAGGCGAGCCCGTCCATCCCAATCGGGACCGGGATTCCCTGTTCCCCAGTAGGTCAGGTTCAAGTCGGGATCGTAGGAACCAGTAACCCAGATCGGCGCCCCGCCATACTTCCAGGAGTCGCCGCTCCAGGTCTCGCCGCCGGGCTCTCCAGGGCCTGGAACCGTATTGAATCGCCAGATTTCCCGGCCGCTGTTGACGTCCCATGCGGCCATGAACCCGCGGACACCATTCTCTCCACCGGCCGAGCCTGCAATGACCTTGTCCTTGATAACCAGCGGGGCAGTCGTAAAGGCATAGCCGTCCCTTGCTTCGGCGGCGTGCGTCTTCCAAAGCTGCTTGCCGGTACGGGCGTCGATGGCAATCATGTTCGCGTCAAACGCGGCAAGAAACACCCGGTTGCCCTGCACGGCTACCCCACGGGAAAGCCTGCCGCAGCAGTTCCTGGCCAGCGGATCAGGCGTATAGGAGAACGTCCAGAGGATTTTACCGGTAACCGCGTCGATCGCGACCACGTCGTTCGGATTCTGGATGGTGTACATGACGCCGTTGACCACAAGTGGCGTCGCCTCGTGCTTGTCGGGCCTCGATGAACGAAAGGTCCACTTCAGTTCGAGATTCTTGATGTTGTCCTGGTTGATTTGCGTCAGAAGGCTGTACCGCTGACTCATGAACGTCCCGGAATACGTCAGCCAGTTCTCGGGCTCCGAATTGGCTTTCAGGATCCGTTCGTGAGTGAGGTTCGGCGCCGGAGCAAGAGAGTCGCCCGCCGGGTCCTGCGCCAGGTTCGGCGCCGGAGCCTGAGCCTGTGGGCCCTGACCACCGCCGCCTCGACCTTGTCCTCCTCCCTGGCCCTGCGCGGGCGCTTGAGCGAGGATGGAAAGAGTCACAGCGACGATCAAGGACGCCGCAAAAGAAGCGAACATCAATTTGCGAGTGATCATATGCACACCACCTTAGTCTTACCTGAATGAGGTCGCCGGTATCTTAGTACATTACAAATTTTCGGCAAAGGTCCTGCGTACCTTCTGGGGCAATTTATGACGAA
>Ga0134121_10002902_pt1 | contig 14540 bp, 15 predicted proteins | sample KB301_FD_96463 | JGI IMG/M metagenome (GOLD analysis project Ga0134121, IMG submission 96463) | Terrestrial soil microbial communities without Nitrogen fertilizer from Kellogg Biological Station, Michigan, USA - KB3-0-1 | ecosystem: Environmental > Terrestrial > Soil > Unclassified ...
GCTTTCACCACCTTGGTGAGCGAACGGCGATGCGCCTGGACCAGCATCGCGAGCCGGGCTTGCTCGTCGCGCGAAAAGCCCGGCATATCGGCATTGCCGACGATATAAGCCGAGTGCTTGTGGTAGCCGCTGAAGGCGACCGAAATCCCGATCTCGTGCAGTTTCGACGCCCACGCGATGGAGCGCGAGGCGTCCTCATCGGGCTCGCCCGATTCAGCATTCAGCTTGCGGTAGAGGTTGAAGGCGAGCGTTCCCACCCGCCGCGCCTGCAGCGCGTCCACGTGGTAGCGGTGCATGAACTGCCCGACCGTGACATCGCGCATGTCCTTGTGATGGAAGCGCCCAAGCAGGTCGTAGAGCACGCCCTGGCGCATCGCGCTGCCCGACACCGCCATCGCGTTGATGTCGAGTTCCGAGAACACGGCGTTCATGATCGCGAGGCCGCCCGGGAATACCGCCACGCGGTCGGGCTTCAGGCCCGCGAGTTCCGCCTTGTCCAGCGTGCCCGCCTTGATGAGATGGGAGCGCAGGCGGTCGAGCCCGGCGGGCGTGATGCCGTCCTCGTCGAAACCGTTCAGCCGGATCACCTCCGCCAGCGCGCGCACGGTGCCGGACGAGCCCACCGCCTGCTGCCAGTTGCCGCGCGTGAATTTCGCCACGATCGGCTGCAACTCGTTGCGGGCGGCGAGCTCGGCTTGTTTCATCGCGCCCTTCGTGATCTTGCCGTCCTCGAAATAACGCAGGCTGTAGGAGACGCAGCCCATGAACAGGCTCTCGAGCTTCTGCGGGCGGTAGCCCGCCCCGATGACGAGCTCGGTGGAGCCTCCGCCGATATCCACGACCAGCCGCTTTTCTCGCGAGGCCGGCAGCTCGTGCGACACCCCGACGTAGATCAGGCGTGCCTCCTCGCGACCCGCCACCACCTCGATCGGGAAGCCGAGCGCCGCCTCTGCCTTCTTCAGGAACGCACCGGCGTTTTTCGCCACGCGCAGCGTGTTGGTGCCGAGGGCGCGCACCGCTTTCCTGTCGAAATCGCGCAGCCGCTCGCCGAAGCGCTTCAGGCAGGCGAGCGCGCGCTCCTGGGTTTCCTCGTCGATGCGCTTGTCCTTGGTCAGCCCCGCGCCCAGCCGCACCGGCTCGCGCAGCGAATCGAGGGGGTAGACCTGGTCTCCGACGACCCGCCCGACCTGGCAGTGAAAAGAGTTCGAGCCGAGGTCGACCGCGGCAATGGTGGAGAACTCAGGCATCGCGCATTACCAGGGAACGAGACGGCGGTCGCGGAAGAAGCGCGATTCCGGAAGGGAGCAGAAGGCCGCCGCCGGCGATTGAATTGCGCGGCGGGCGTGAGAATGGTGGAGCGCGGTCGATTGCGTGATAGCGTCCCTCGACTGTCGACGCCAGTATAAAGGAATCTCGCAGCGCGCGGCTACCGCTTGATCGACTCGACGCCGTTTTCGGTACCGAGCAACAGCACGTCCGCGCCGCGCCGGGCGAAGAGGCCGTTGGTGACAACGCCCGCGATCTGGTTGATCGCGGTCTCGAGCTCGGCCGGGTTCAGGATGGACAACCCGCGCACGTCGAGGATCACGTTGCCGTTGTCGGTGACGACTTTCTCGCGCCATTCCGGGTGGCCGCCCAGCCGGACGAGCTCGCGCGCGACGTGGGAGCGCGCCATCGGGATCACCTCCACCGGCAGCGGGAATTTCCCGAGGACATCCACCAGCTTCGAGTGGTCGGCGATGCACACGAATTTTTTCGCGACTGCCGCCACGATTTTCTCCCGCGTCAGCGCGGCGCCCCCGCCCTTGATCATGGCGAGGTGGCGCGTCACTTCGTCCGCCCCGTCCACGTACACCGGAAGCTCCTTCACGCCGTTCAATTCCACGACGCGAATGCCAAGGTCCTTCAGCCGTTTCGCGGAAGCTTCCGAGCTCGCGACCGCCGCGTCGATGCGGTGCTTGATCTTTCCCAGCTCGGCGATGAAATAGTTCGCGGTGGAGCCGGTGCCGACACCGATGACGCCGTCGTCGGGAACGTGGGCGATCGCGGCTTTCGCGACGGCCTGCTTCATTTCGTCCTGGTTCATTGAAAGCGGTGAATCGTGATTGGTGAAAGGCCAGAAGAAATATACACGATCTGTGTTTCACAATTGAGAAATCACGTCCGCGGAAATGGCTGAAAAACCTTATTCCTGCTACGCTTAGCTCCCTTTGCCGCCGCCATGAAAAAGACCGATTACGTCGAACGCATCCTGGGCGCCCGCGTCTACGACGTCGCGGTCGAGTCGCCGCTCGATCTCGCGCCCGGGCTCTCCCGGCGCACCGGCAACCGCGTGCTCCTCAAGCGCGAGGATACGCAACCGGTGTTCTCCTTCAAGCTGCGCGGCGCCTACAACAAGATGGCCGGCCTGTCGGCTGCCGACATGAAGCGCGGCGTGATTGCCGCGTCCGCCGGCAACCACGCGCAGGGCGTCGCGCTGGCGGCGCAAAAACTCGGCTGCCGCGCGACCATCGTGATGCCGGTTACCACGCCGCAGATCAAGATCGCGGCGGTCAAGGGGCGCGGCGCTGCCGTGCTGCTGCACGGCGACTCCTACGACGAGGCGTACGCGCGCGCGCGCCTGCTCGAGCGGCAGCGCCGGCTCGTGTTCGTGCATCCCTACGACGACCCGGAAGTCATTGCCGGGCAGGGCACGATCGCGCTGGAAATCCTGCGCCAGCATCCCGAGCCCCTCCACGCCATCTTCGTCCCCATCGGCGGCGGCGGGTTGATATCGGGCATCGCCGCATACGTGAAGCGCCTGCGCCCGGAGATCAAGGTGATCGGCGTCGAGCCGGAGGACGCCGACGCCATGTACCGCTCGTTGAAGGCCGGCCGGCGCGTTAAGCTCGCCCAGGTGGGGCTCTTCGCCGACGGCGTGGCGGTGAAGCAGGTTGGGCGCGAGACGTTCCGGTTGTGCCGCGAGCTGGTCGACGAGGTGATACGGGTCGACACCGACGCCATCTGCGCTGCGATCAAGGACGTGTTCGAGGACACGCGCACCGTGCTCGAGCCGGCCGGAGCGCTGGCGGTCGCGGGCGCCAAGGCGTGGGCCGCGCGCACGGGCGCGCGCGGCAGGACGCTGGTGGCGGTTGCCAGCGGCGCGAACATGAACTTCGACCGCCTGCGTTTTGTCGCAGAGCAGGCCGAGCTGGGCGAGAAGCGCGAGGCGATCATCGCGGTCACCATCCCCGAGCGGCCCGGCAGCTTCCGCGCGTTCTGCTCCCTCGTCGGCGCGCGCAACATCACCGAGTTCAATTACCGGTTTGCGGATTCGAGGCGCGCCCAGGTTTTCGTCGGCGTGCAGGTGCGCGATCGCAGGGAAACCGACGACCTGATCCGCAAGCTGCGCGCAAAAGGGCTGAAGACGCTGGACTTCACCGACAACGAACTGGCGAAACTGCATATCCGGCACACCGTGGGCGGCCACGCGCCAGCGGTGGACGACGAGATCCTCTACCGGTTCGAGTTCCCGGAGCGCCCGGGGGCGCTGATGCGCTTCTTAACGGCCATGAGCCGCGGCTGGAACATCAGCCTGTTCCATTACCGCAATCACGGCGCCGACTACGGGCGTGTTTTGGTCGGCATGCAGGTGCCGGCGCGGGACAAGCGCAAATTCCGCGCGTTCCTCGCCCGGGTCGGTTATCCTTGCAGCGAGGAAACCCGCAACCCGGCCTACCGGTTGTTCCTCGGCTGACCGGTCGGCGAGCCCGACCCGCCGGATGGCGTCAACGCCAGCATTCCTGGCGCGTTGTGGAGTGTCCGAGGGATCAAAAAAAAACGGCTAGAATTAGGCCGATACGCAGGGGATTTCGTGTTGTATATGAACAGGTTGTGGGTTGCTGGGATGGTGCTGGCCGCCGTGTTCACGTCCGCGTACGGCGCGGCTGGAGACGATGACTTCCTCGCCGCGCGCGAAGCATTTCGCGCCGGCAATTATGCGCGGCTCGAAAAGCACGCGGCGCGGTTGAAGGGCCATTTGCTCGAGCCCTACGTCAACTACTGGCAGTTGACCATGCGGCTCGAACAGGCTTCCCCCGAGGAGGCGCGCGCGTTCCTTGCCGCCAACCGCGACAGCCCGCTTTCGGAGCGGCTGCGCAACGAATGGTTGAAGGCGCTCGGCCGGCGCGAGCAGTGGGACCTGTTCAATGCCGAGCTGCCGTTATTCACCGGCGACGACATCGAGATCACCTGCTACGCGCTGCAATCGCGGCTGCGCGTCAATCCGGCCGAGACGCTGCCCGAGGCGCGCCCGCTGTGGTTCGTGGCGCGCGACCTGCCGGAGAGTTGCACGCCGCTGTTCAACGCACTCGCGCTGGCGGGCATGCTCTCCAACGATGCGCTGTGGATGCGCGTCCGGCTCGCGCTGGAAGTGGGGCAGGTGAGTCTCGCGCGCCGCATTGCGGAATGGCTGCCCTCGGGGCAGGCGCCCGAGCCCGCGGTGCTGGAGTCGATCGCCACCAATCCAGCCGGCTACCTGGAGAAGCAGAAGTTTCATCTGAAGAGCCGCGCGGGACGCGAAGCCGTGTTGTTCGCGCTGCACCGCCTCGCACGCACCTCGCCGCAACAGGCCGCGAACCACCTGGTGAAGCTCGAGCCGCAGTTGACGGCGGAGGAGCGTGCTTACGTCTGGGGCATGATCGGTTACCTGGGAGCGATGCGTCACGAACGCGATGCTCTCGCATGGTTCGCGCGCGCCGGCGACCTCTCGGATCTGCAACTCGCATGGAAGGCGCGCGCCGCGCTGCGCGTCCGTAACTGGCAGGAGGTGCTGGCGGCGATCAACACCATGACCGGCCGGGAATCCTCGGACCCCGCCTGGCGCTACTGGAAGGCGCGGGCGTACAAGGCGCTGCGGCGCGACGAGGAGGCGGTCGAGCTGTTGAAGCCGCTCGCGGGAGAATTCAATTTCTACGGCCAGCTCGCGCTCGAGGACCTCGGGGGCAAGGTCGCGGTTCCCGCCACGCTTTACAGGCCCGGCGCGGAGGACTTGCGCGCCATGGGGCGGCACACCGGCCTGCGGCGGGCGCTCGCGCTCTACCGCTTGAACCTGCGCGCCGAGGCGAACCGGGAATGGCTGTGGGCGATCCGCGACTTCGACGACAAGCAACTGCTCGCCGCGGCGGAAATCGCGCGGCGCTACGAGATTTACGACCGCGCCATCAGCACGGCGGACCGCACCGTCGGCCTGCACGATTTCAGCCTGCGCTACCTGGCGCCGTACCGCGACGTGCTCAAGGCTCAAACCGAGCAGCTGGCGCTGGACGAGGCCTGGGTCTACGGCCTGATCCGGCAGGAAAGCCGCTTTATCTCGGAGGCGAAGTCGCACGCCGGCGCGGGCGGGCTGATGCAGTTGATGCCGGGAACCGCGCGCTGGGTCGCGAAGAAGCTGGGATTGAAAGACTGGCGCTGGGCACAGGTCACCGATGTTGACGTCAACGTGAGCCTGGGCACGTACTACCTCAAGCACGTGCTCGACGCGCTCGACGGCTTCCCGGTGCTTGCCTCCGCCGCTTACAACGCCGGGCCGGGCCGGGCGCGCGCCTGGCGCCCGGAATCCCCGCTGGAGGGCGCGATCTACGCCGAGACCATCCCGTTCAGCGAGACGCGCGACTACGTGAAGAAGGTGATGGCCAACGCCGGTTACTATTCCTACACCCTGAGCCAGCAGACGCAGACGCTGAAGCAGCGCCTCGGCATGGTCACGCCGCGGCAGCGCGACAAGGAAACCGCCCTGGACGACACTCCGTAAGGGATGAGGGCGGAGGGATGAGGGATGAGGGGTAAAATCCGCCCATGGAGATAACAACCGTCGCAGTCCTCGGCGGCTCGGGTTTTGTAGGAAGGCATGTCTGCCACGCGCTCGCGGCCAAAGGCTACCGCGTGCGGGTGGCGACGCGCGACCGCGAGCGCGCAAAGGAGCACCTGATCCTGCTGCCGACCGCGGAAGTTGCGGTCGTCGACGTGCACGAGCCGGCGCAACTGGCTGAGTTCGTCAGCGGGACGGACGCGGTGATCAACCTGGTGGGCGTGCTGCACGACGGGCGCGGCGAGCGCGGGTTCCAGGCGGCGCACGTGGATCTCGCGCGCAAGGTGGTGGCTGCCTGCCGCGATCGCGGCGTGCGGCGCCTGCTGCACATGAGTTCGCTTGGCGCGGGCCCGGACGCGCCCAGCGATTACCTTCGCACCAAGGGTGAAGCCGAAGCGATCGTGCGCGATGCCGGGCTCGCATCGACGATCTTCCGCCCGTCGGTCATCTTCGGCCCCGACGACAGCTTTCTCAACCTGTTCGCGCAGGCCCTGAAGCTCCTGCCCGCAATGGCGCTCGGCTCGCCGGGCGCCCGCTTTCAGCCCGTGTTCGTCGAAGACGTCGCGGCGGCGTTCGTGAAGGCCCTCGCGGACCTCGGCAGCCACGGCAAGCGCTACGACTTGTGCGGCCCGCGCGTCTACACCTTGCGCGAGCTGGTTGAATTTACGGCCGCGACCACCGGCCGGCGGCGGCCCATCATCGGCCTGAACGACGGCTTGTCTTACCTGCAGGCGTTGGTCATGGAGTGGATGCCGGTGAAGCTGCTTACGCGTGACAATTACTACTCGATGAAAGTGGACAGCGTGTGCGATTGCCCGTTTCCGTTCGGCATCACGCCGGCGGCGCTGGAGGCGGTCGCCCCGGCCTGGCTCGGTCCGGTCACGCCGCGCGCGCGCTACCAGCAATACCGTTCGCAGGTGCGCCGCTACAACGACTCGGTGACCGGTGATCGGTGATCCGCGGTCGAGCTTGAAGGCGTGGGAAGTGGGAAGTGGGTCGTGCTTCTGGAACCCGCCGACCGGCCTTAAACTGCCACCCACTATCCACCACCCACCACCCACCGGTTCATGAAGATCTACTGCGTCGGCGGCGCGGTGCGCGACGAACTGCTGGGCCTGCCGGTGAAGGACCGCGACTACGTCGTCGTCGGCGCGACGCCCGAGGAAATGGCGAAGCAGGGCTACAAGCCCGTCGGGCGCGATTTCCCGGTATTCCTGCACCCGGAGACCCACGAGGAGTACGCGCTGGCGCGCACCGAGCGCAAGACCGCGCGCGGCTACCACGGCTTCGAGTTCCGCGCTGCGCCGGACGTCACGCTGGAGCAGGACCTCGCACGGCGCGACCTCACCATAAACGCGATTGCGCGGGACACGGACGGGCGGATCCTGGACCCGCACAATGGCACGGCCGACCTGAAGGCCGGCGTGCTGCGCCACGTGAGCCCGGCTTTCGCCGAGGACCCGGTGCGCATCCTGCGCGTGGCGCGTTTCGCCGCGCGCTTCGGTTTCCGCATCGCGCCCGAGACGCTCGAGTTGATGCGCGGGATGGCAGAGAACGGAGAAGCCGATGCGCTGGTTCCCGAGCGGGTGTGGCAGGAGCTCGCGCGAGGGCTGATGGAAGCGCGGCCGTCGCGCATGTTCGAGGTGCTGCGCGAGTGCGAGGCGCTCGTGCACGTAATGCCGGAAGTAGATGCGCTGTGGGACGAACCGGAGGCCGCTGACGCGGCGATGCGCGCCCTCGACGCCTCGGCTCAGGCCGGCGCGAGCCTCGCGGCGCGTTTCGCGGCGTTGACCCGCCTGCTCGAACCGCTGGCGGTCGAATCGCTTTCGGCTCGCCTCAAGGTGCCAAGCGAATGCCGGGATCTCGCGCTGCTTGCCGCGCGCCACACCAACACGATCGTCGATGCCGTGGAGTTGGACGCGTCCACGTTGCTCGAATTGTTCAATGCGACGGACTTGTGGCGCCGGCCCGAGCGCTTCGCGGAACTGATCGTGGCCGCGCTGGCGGGCGAGCTCGATGCGCAAGCGGCGCGCGCGCGACTGGAGCATGCGCGCGCTGCCGCCATGGCGGTCAACGCCGGGGAGATTGCCAAGACCTGCCGCAACCCCGGCGAGATCCAGAAGAAAGTAGCCGCAGAGCGGCTCGCGGCCATTGCTCGCGCTATAAAAAATAATTAGTTAATTCAAATATTTATTAAATCGGTGGGTCGTGATTCGTGGGTCGTGGTTCGGCCCCGCTGGACGAAGTGAACTCCACCCACTATCCACTACCCACCACCCACCTTCCGAAGGAACACAAGTGATAGACCTTTACACCTGGACTACCCCGAACGGCCGCAAGATTTCGATCATGCTGGAGGAGCTCGGGCTGCCGTACCGCGTGCACGCCATCAATATCGGCAAGGACGATCAGTTCAAGCCCGAGTACATCAAGATCAATCCCAACAGCAAGATCCCTTCCATCGTCGATCCCGACGGGCCGGACGGCAAGCCGATCGCGATGATGGAATCCGGCGCGATCCTGATCTATCTCGCGGACAAAACCGGCAAGCTGCTTGCGAAGAGCGGCCGCGCGCGTTACGAGGCGTTGCAGTGGCTGATGTTCCAGATGGGCGGCGTCGGGCCGATGTTCGGGCAGACGCACCATTTCCTGCGCGCGGCGAAAGAGCAGGTGCCGTACGCGATCGAGCGCTACGGCAAAGAGACGCGCCGGCTCTACGGCGTGCTGAACGACCACCTAAAGGATCACGCCTGTCTCGCCGGCGACTATTCCATTGCCGACATCGCGACCTATCCCTGGGTCTCGCGCCACGAGTGGCACAAGGTCGATCTCAACGACTTCCCGCACGTGAAGCGCTGGTTCGACGCGATTTCGGCGCGCCCGGCGGTGCAAAAAGGAATGAACGTACCGCCGGCGAAGTGATACTGCGACGGGCCTGGATTCTTTTACCCATCACCCATCACTCGTCACTTGGGTGAGTGGCGCGCGATGAAATCGAGCGTCACCCGCGCCGTGCCGTCGGGGTCGGTGCCCGCGGCGTGGTAGCCGTCCATCTGCAGCATGACCAGCTCGGAGTTCGGGATCGTCTTCTGCCAGGATTCGAACACCGCTTTGTCGCGGCGCGCGGTGTCGGTGCCGATGACGAGCGTCGGGCATTTTATGCGCTTGATGTCCTCGCGGATGTCGATCGCGCCAACCCAGCGCATGTAGGCATGCACGGTGGAGAGCGCCGTCTGCCCCATCATGTCGGACCACCAGTTGATGCCCGCTTCCGGCATCTGGCTTCCCATGCGCTCGCGCTGCGTGCGCTTCGCCCAGCTGCGCACGCTCGTGCGCTCCATCTCCTCGATCCAGCCGGTCGCATTGGGCGGCGTAACGGGAGAGCAGGATACGGTGATGGTCTTCACGAGCTCGGGGCGCGCCGCGGCGAGCGCCATGACGCTGATGCCGCCGCTCTTGCCGCCGACCACGTGCGCGCTTCCGCCCGCGACCTCCTGGATGACGCGCGCGAGATCGTTCACGTAGCGGTCGGTGGTGAGCGGATAGTCTTTCGGCACCGGGCCGGACTGCCCGAAGCCGCGCTGGTCGATGCGGATCATGCGGTAGCGGCGCGAGAAATGCGGCACCCACTGGCGCCACGCCTCGGTGTTCTCGGTGAAGCCGTGCACGAACAGCACGGAGTCCGGCCGCGTCCACGGATCCGTGTGGTCGTCTATCTTGTAGTGCAGCTTGCAGTCCGGCAGGTCGAGGTAAGGCATCGGCTCTCCACGTCCACGAGGCTCATCTTCAACCGGGATTCTACAGCGGTGCCGCCGCCGTAATGTAAACTGCGGCGGCGCACTTATCCTCGGCAAGTCCATAAACTGGAAACCGGAAGGAAGGCAACGATGATCTCGCTATTTCGCGGCGCTTTGCTGGCGCTGCTCGCGACGGCGGCACCGGCCGGCGCCGCCGATCCGGCCTGGCAGCCTTCGCGCAACGTCGAAATCATTGCGCCTGCCGCGGGGGGCAGCGCGCTCGACGCCGTGGCGCGCATTTTCCAGCGCGTCCTGCAGGAGCAGAAGATGCTCCCGGTCACTGCGAGCGTCGTGAACAAGGCTGGAGGCGGCAACGCGGTCGGCTTCGCCTACCTCAACTCGCGCGCGGGAGACGGCCATGCCGTGCTGGTCACGCCGTTCACCATCATCACCAACCGCATCACCGGCGCGAATCCGCTGAACTACCAGGACATCACGCCGCTCGCGATGCTGGCGGACGAGCACATCGGGTTCGTGGTGAATGCAGCCTCGCCCATCAGGAGCGGGCGCGACCTGCTCGAGCGCCTGAAGAAGGATCCCGAGTCGGTCAGCATGGCGCTCGCGAGCGCGCTGGGCAACGCCAACCACATCGCCGTGTGCCTGGTCGGCAAGACGGTGGGCGCGGACCCCCGCCGCTTCAAGATTGCCGTCTTCAATTCCAGCGGCGAGTCGATCACCGCCGTGCTGGGCGGGCACGTCGAGCTGGCGATCACGACGACCGGGTTGCTCGGGCCACACGTCGAGTCAGGGCGGATACGCGTGCTCGGCGTCGCCGCGCCCGCGCGGCTGGCCGGTCCGCTTGCCGGCGTGCCGACCTGGCGCGAACAGGGCGTGGACGTCGTCTTCAGCAGCTGGCGCGCATTGATCGGTCCGCGCGGACTCACCCCGGAGCAGGTCGCCTACTGGGAGGCGATCGCCGCCAAAGTGTCCACGCAGAAGGAATGGGTCACCGAGCTCGAGCGAAACTCGCTCGTGCCGGGCTACCAGGGAAGCAGCGCGACCCGAAAGTTGCTTTCGCAGCAGGCTGAGCAATTGCGCGTGATACTCACCGAGCTGGGCCTCGCCAGGTAAATCCGCACCGCCTCAATCGGGGCGGATGCCGGCGTCCTTGATGACTTTCGCCCATTTCTTCACGTCGGCGCGGATCACGGCGTCGAATTCCGCCGGCGTGTTGCCGACCGGCGTCGCCCCTTCGCTGGTCATCACCTGGCCGAACTCCGGCGAGCGCACGACCTTCACGATTTCCCGGTTGAGGCGATCGATGACGGGCTTGGGCGTTCCCGCCGGCGCCAGGATGCCGTTCCAGCCGCGTGCCTCGTAACCGGGCAAGGTGTCCGCAATCGGCGGCACGTCCGGCAGCACGGCGATGCGTTGCCTGGCGCCGACGCCTAGCGCCCTCACGCGTCCCGCCTTCACTTGCGCCGCCGCGGTGCCGGCCGAGCCGATCAGGTAAAACTGGATCTCACCGGAGAGCAGCGCCGTCAATATTTGCGGGGCGCCCTTGTAGGTCACCAGCGCGACCTTGATACCGGTCATCGAGCGGAACAGTTCCGCCCCCAGGTGGCCCATGCTGGTCGCGCCGACGGAGCCGTGATTCAACTGGCCCGGCTTATCCTTTGCGATGGCGATCAGCTCCGCGACGGAGCGCGCGGGAAACTGGCTGTTGACGATCAGCACCGGCGACACCGCGCTCACCATCGTGACCGGCGCGAACGCCTTGATGGTGTCGTAGGGAATATCGGGATAGAGGCTCACGTTCACCGGGTGGGAAGGAAACACCATCAGCAGCGTGTAGCCGTCCGGCGCCGACTTCGCCACGATTTGCGAGCCGACGATGCCGCTCGCGCCCGGGCGGTTGTCGATCACGACTTGCTGGCCGAGGCCCTCGGTCAGCCGCGGCGCGATCACGCGGCCGAGGATGTCAGTGACCCCGCCCGCTCCGCTGGGAATGATGATCCGCACCGGGCGCGACGGATAGATCTCGGCCGCGCCGGCCGCCGCATGCATCGCCAGCAACACCGCCGCCACGACCAGCCTGCGCGCTACTCTCGGCATGGAAAAAAGATGAATTCAGGAACAAAGTATCGATGCCGATTATATCGACATTCATCCCCGCCGCGTTTGGCTCCGATCTGCGCGCCCCGGCGGCGGCGCCTTTACTGACCGGGCGCGGGAATCACGCCGTAGGTTTTCTCGATGTAGGCCTGCATCTCCTGCAGCGTAACGATTTCATCGCGGTTGGTATCGATGTCGTCGAAACGCGTTCCCAGGCGCATGTCACCCCTGACGTCCTCCTTGGTCAGGAGGCCGTTTCCGGCGCGGTTCAGTTCGCGGAAAAGCGCCATGTCGGTTTGAGCGGCGCGTTGGTTATATCTCGCTGCATCCCCGTCCGCCCAAACGTTCACGCAAATTGCCAGTAGCAGTGCCGCCGCAGCGTGGATCGTGATTTTCACCGGCGTCTCCTGAATAGGCGCTTTGGACGACTAGTTATTGATTTATTGGAATAGTTATTCATAGCCCCATCCGACCCGGGAGTTCGTTGTTATGCAGGTTAGCGGTGAGGCCGGTTGCCGTATGTACGTTGGCGTACAGATAGTCCGATGTGGGAGCGGGATCATAGCCGCGAGGAGCCCACTGACTACAGCGCGTAGATGAACGACGGCAGGAGGTTGAAGTGAACCGGGATCGTCTCGAAGGCAAGTGGAAGCAGTTCAGCGGCAGCGTGAGAGAACGCTGGGGCAGGCTCACCGATGATCAGTTGAGCGTGGTCGCCGGCCGGCACGATCAGGTCGCGGGCAGATACCAGGAGAAATACGGCGTCGCCCGGGAAGAGGGAAAGCGCCAGTTGCGGGAGTTCCTGCGGCGCAACCGCCACTGGGGATCCACCAGTCGGTAGGTATGGGAAGGCCCAGGGTGTGACGATGAAAAGGCTAGCAAAGGGGACGTGATGAAAACGACAGTGCTGCTCGGAATGATGTCTTTGCTGTTGATAGTCGCTTACAACAACGTCGGAGGCGCCCCGCGCGCGGCGGCGCAGAGCCCGGACCGGCCAGTCGTGCTGACAGCGCTGGCCAGTACGGAGAGCAGCGACAAATTGTCAGCGCGGCTTTCGGAGTATTTGTTCCTGCACCAGACTCGCGACGAAAACCCCTCCGTCCACGCAATGGCGAGTGTGAAAGCCTGCACGGAATGATTTGCGGAAAACCCGGAAATCGTCATGATCCTCGACAACCCCGCCATCCGTCTCGTGCTCAAGGTGATATCCGCTTTCGGCTTGATGGATAATCAGCGCGATTCCGCCGTCAGCCGCGGCAACCGGGTTCGGGAAAAGGATTCCCCCTTCGTGCTCGTTGCTTGCGCCGCCGACGGCAAATGGAGAGTGTTTCAGCAGGACTTCGACAAGCCGCTGGCCGAGTTTGACGAATTGCAGCCAGCCTGCGACTACGCCAGCACGTTGGCCAGGACCCGGATGGACACGATGGTCCTGATCGGGAACAGACCGGAAACCGCCGCCAATCGGAGTTCATCCTTGGCGCAAGGATCGATATAACCGCATCCCTGTGGATCGTCCTGGGCGTGACGATCACCCTAGTGCTGTGTTATGTGCTTTGCATGCGCGTTCTCGCGCGTAACAGCCGCGAGATCGACCAGCAGGTTGACCACAGCAAGATTCGCCCATGGAAGGACGAAAAGGACTAGGGCGGGTTTCGAAACCAGGCCCCGGCAACGCCAGTTCCGTTGCGGGTTGTTCTTACAGTTGCATCGGATATCACCAGTACCGAAGAGCAGCAAATGCTAGCCAGCCTTTCCGATATTTCGCAGAACATCAAGGTGCTGGTGACGCTGAATACGGATTCGACCCGGAAACAGGGCCAAGCCGATGAAAAGGCCTACGAACAACTCGTGAACCTAGCGCACTAGCGCTTGCAGATTCGGCAACGGGCTACCCGTTTTGAACCGGTACGTTTATCTTGCTCGCCGTTGCACATCCTTGACGACCTGGTAACACCGGCAAGCGGCCGCCTCGAGACCCTTGTCGTCGAGTATGCTGATTTCACCCCGGCTGTAATGGATCAGTTTCCGCTGCTGCAGCGCGCTCGCCGCCTTGGTGACGCCGACCCGCCGCACGCCCAGCATGTGCGCAAGAAATTCCTGCGTCAGGCGAAACTGGTTTGCGCGCACGCGGTCGCGGGTCATCAGCAGCCAGCGGGCGAGGCGCGCTTCCACCACGTGGAAGCGGTTGCACGCGGCGGTTTGCGTGACCTGGGCCATCAGTACATGGATATAGCGGTAGAGCGCCCGTTGCAACGGCGGGCAATTATGGAATTCCTTGCGAAAGCGCGCGGTGGTCATGCGCATCGCGGTCCCGCTTCCCTGCACCAGGGCGCGAACGGACGAAACGTTGATCCCGAGGGGCACCGGCGTGCCGACCATGCCTTCGGGGCCGACCATTCCGACCTCGAGGGCCAGGTGCCCGTCCGCCAGCGTCAGCAGGGACACGAGGGCATCGTTGGGAAAATAGATATGCCGGATCGGCTTTCCCGGCTCGTAGACGACCTCGCCGAATGTCAGCGCGACCGGCTCGCAACCGGCCAGCAAGCGCAGATAGTCCTTGCGGGGCAGAGATGCCAGCAAATTATTTGCAACGGGGACTCGATCTGCAACGGGCATGAGACTCTCAGGTAGCGTTTCAAGACGCGTAAACCGCCCTCTGGCACGACGTGAAGGCTACGGCAGGAACCCCGTGTAGACCGTTCGGTGGCGTACAGACCCCCTTGGGACAGCGCGGTCAATCCATGCTGCGAGCGATAGCCCGCCTGGCCGCTCGGCGTGCCTGCCACGGGTGCTTTCCCCCACCGCCCTGCTTGTCTTTCAGTGATGAAACAGGCGTCGAA
>Ga0134121_10002903_pt1 | contig 14539 bp, 7 predicted proteins | sample KB301_FD_96463 | JGI IMG/M metagenome (GOLD analysis project Ga0134121, IMG submission 96463) | Terrestrial soil microbial communities without Nitrogen fertilizer from Kellogg Biological Station, Michigan, USA - KB3-0-1 | ecosystem: Environmental > Terrestrial > Soil > Unclassified ...
AATCTCTGAAAACCTGCGCGCTTCATAAACCCTTCGAATTCATCTTCAAAGCTTTTCGTCCGATGATGTTCCTCCTGATTGGCAATATATTTCCTGACGGCGGGAACATTTGCCTCGCTGACAGAGACTGCAAAATACTCGTCTTGCCAACCGAACTTTGTTTTGCACACACCACTCTGATTTATCCAGAATGATGACTCGCCCTTGATGAGCTGCATTATCTTTTCAATAGTTTGGTCTGTGCCGAGCGAAACCAGACAATGGACGTGGTCAACATCACCATTCATGCAATCAATGTGAATATTCTTCGCTCTCGCATTCTCGCGAATATGCGCAAAGAGGTCTCGTCGAATGTCGCTGTTGAGATATGGTTCGCGATTCTTTGTTGACCAAACAAAATGAATCCAAACTCTCACCCACGGCATGATTATTTGATCGTCTTTTTTTGTCGGAATTCGGCTAAAGCCGGATGTCTATATACTCTCGATCCACTAGCTGAAGCTAGTGGCAATTTGATAAATAGGTAAGCTCATAGCGATTGCTAAAGCTAGTGGTGATTGAAAACCTAGTGGCAAGTGCTGGAGGCTAATGGCAAGATCGCTGAAGCTAGGGTCTTCAATTGCCCCTAGCTTCAGCTAGTGGATCTATAATTGATGAAAGTCGGCTTTAGCCGAATTCACCAGACTCTTCGAATCCTTGAATCTCTGCGTTCCGCTAAGCTTCGCGATGTCGAGCACGATACTTGGCGCTTTCAGAGTTCAAGTTCTATTGTTTATGCCTCGTGTCGTGGTTGAGTTAACCAGCATTTCTTAGGCCAAGGGTGCGCTCCAGACCGACCGCAGATGGTTTTTCATGGGCCATAACTGAGGAGGTATCTCCCAATCGATTGATCTATGGTAGTTGATCGACTGAACTCCTCGACGAAATAACCCAACCTCAGCGCTTCGGTAAATGCCCAACGGGTTACTTCGCGCCACTCGACACCCAGGGTCGGAGCGCGGCGCTGCAATTGATTAATGTCGGCGGGAATTTCGATCGCGAGATGTTTCTGGCCTAAGTTCTTCGAAGAGATGTTTCTGCGCGGAGTATTATCCGAACCTACCTGTACCAACGCCAGAACCTCGTCCGCGGAAAAAGGCTGCCGCTCTTTACTTTGTAGTCGCGAGCGAACGCGCTCGCTGTTGAGGAGCCAGCTTACCCAAAGCCGATCCGTGCCGATCTGGTGCAGAAAACTCGAAGTCGCCTCACCATAGAAATCGATCTTGTAGGTGTCGGCTATCACTCCGAGTTTCCCGAAATTGAAATAGGCATTGAGACTTTGCAGAGGATCGAAGGTCCAGGTTACCCGGTCTATGCCCTGGGCCAGGACTCGCTCACGCTGGGCCAGCTTCAGTTTGTAACCGAGATCGTGATTGCGATAAGCAGGGCTCACGGCCAGCATGTGAGAGTGGTGCGTGGCGCATCCGTCTTCATATCCGGGAAAACCATAAACAAACCCGACCAGGTCTGATCGGTCGTAGGCGCCGATCAAAACTGCGCCCACTTCCCGGGTGGCAATCAGCATCGTCAGCGGGACCACATCAAGATCGCTGCAGCCCCAGACTTCCTTTTGCAGGACCTCTACCGCTCGGAGGTCTTCGGTACAATCGATGTCGCGGATTGCGATAGCTGAGGCATCAGTGGCAGTAGACACAACAACTCCTAAGGCAGATCTCCGTTAAAGCCCTTGGGCTCGCGGTACCAACGATGGCCGGAAGCATATTCGCGATCAGTTGGCCTTAACCGGTTGAGCGAACGTCTCGGATCGATATGAGCGCAAGCGACATGAATGGCGCTGATGGCTGCCATAGGAGCAACGTACGAGTTAAGAAACGAGGGACTGACGACCGGCGTGATCAAGTGCGCGTCGCAGTAACGCGCGATGGGGGACGTTTCGCTGTCGGTGATACCAAAGGTGGGCACTCCTTGTTTTCTCGCGCGCAGCACCGAGTCGACGGTGTCGCGCAGACACTGCCCGAAACTAATCGCCACCAGGACGTCCTTTGAGGTCAATGCCTCAACTTTGTATTGCAGGTTGCCACTGCTGCCAATTGGAGCTTCGGCGTTAAAGCCCAAAGCCAGCAATCCGTACGCAAGGTAGTACGAAAGGGAAGCGGCGAAGTCCAATCCCACCACCAGCACCTGACGTGAACGCTTGATCCGTTTGGCCAAGTCGATCACGCGCTGTTGATCCAGATTGGATTTCAGGATGTTCAGATTCTCGATCGCTTTTTCCAGCGAGTGATCGACATGATCGGCGACGCTTCGCTTCTCACTGGTCGCTGCTTTGAGCGCGGTGTAGGGCGTGATCCGCGACACGAAGTGAGTACGCAGGTCGGCGGCAAAGTCGGCAAAGCTTCCATAGCCGAGAACCTGCGTGGTGCGAAGGATGGTGGTGGCGTCGATGTGAAAGCGCTTGGCCATCTCGCGCGACGACAGAAAGCAAGTCTCGTCCGCGGAATCAAGGATAGCGCGAATCAAGCGCTGCCGGCGCGCGTTGAGTTGATGCCTGGCTTTCGCCAGGCGTGCTTCGATAGGACTGGGCGGCGTCTTGCCGTGGCCGTCAGAGTTACTTAGACCTTTTTTGGTTTTCCGGCGCGTGCTTGAACTAGTCATTTCACCACTGGGCCTGCCCGGCGCAAGCGCATCGACTACGATAGCATCGCTCACGGTGACTAAGGCTCTTATCGGCTATGTCAGCCTTCAATTTCTTCACGCTGCGTAGTCTTATCATCAATGTAGTCGAGATCTACTTCAAACCCGAGTCCCGGGCGCTGTGGCACTTTGACGGTGCCATCCGCGTCGACGGTCACCTCTGGAACGATCGCGTCCCGCGCGAAGTAACGTGAGCTGGCAGAGATATCGCCGGGAAGTGAAAACCCCGGCAAACTCGCCAACGCGATATTGTGCGCGCGACCGATGCCCGATTCCAACATGCCGCCACACCAGACGGGGACATTTCTGTCATAGCATAGATCGTGAATGGCCAGCGCCTGCGAATAACCGCCCACACGGCCGATCTTAATGTTGATGATTCGACAGCTGCCGATCTCCAGTGCCTGTTTCGCGCGCTCCGGACTCGTGATGCTTTCATCCAGACAAATTGGCGTCGTCAGGGAAGATTGCAGTTTTGCATGATCGATCAGATCGTCGTTACCCAGCGGCTGCTCGATCATGAGCAGACCGAATTCGTCGAGCGCCTTGAGACAATCATTGTCAGTGATTGTGTAGGCGCAATTCGCATCGACCGAAAGCAGAATATCGGGATAGCGTTGTCTTACTTCAGCCACCACGTCGAGATCCCAGCCTGGTTTGATCTTCAACTTGATTCGTTGATAGCCCAGCAGAAGATATCTTTCGACGCGTTCCAAAAGGAGATCGAGCGAAGGCTGAATGCCGAGGCTGACGCCCACCGGAATGCGTTCTCGCTTTCCTCCGATCAATTTCGAGAGTGATATTCCCCGCGTCCTCGCCAGCAAATCCATGTAGGCCAGTTCTAATCCGGCCTTGGCCATATTGTGCCCCCGAAACGTCGCAAAGCGCGCCGCCAGCTCCTTAAGATCCATCAGCGGTCGAGCCAGCATCGCCGGCGCGAGATAGTCGCGGATCACGTGCTGCGCCGTGCCCACAGTTTCGTAGCTGTAACGCGGCTCTTCACTAGCGACGACTTCGCCCCACCCGGTCATTCCCGCGCTGGAGACGCTGACCAAAAAAATCAGGCGCGAATCGATTGAACCAAAGCTGGTTTCGAAGGGCTCGTTCAGCGGCAAACGCACCAGTCGCATTTCGATTTTTTCGATCGGGATGGTTTCGGAAACGATTGGCGCGGGAGTAGTCACTGCCTCGGATTGAACTTGCATGGCCGCGCAAGATACCAAATCGCCGTGCGCGTGGCAAGAAGCATCTGCAGCATCTGTCGCACTATTGACATTTTGCAGCACTTGCGGTAAAGAGTCGCTGCTTATCAAGACAGGTTTTCTCGTTATCCCCAGTGACGAATGGTGCAAGTAATGATCGTAAGCGATTACTCCGGAGGTGAGGTGAGCGATGAAGAACGCGCTAATCATTAGCGGCTTGATTCTGGCATGTCTGCTCTTCAGTTCGACCGCGGCCGCCCAAACTACTTCGAATATCGAGGGCACGGTCAGAGATCCCAAAGGCGCGGTCGTAGCCGGAGCGCAGATCAAGGCTGCCTCTCCGGCTCTGGCCACTGAGCGGGCGGCCACCAGCGATGAAAACGGTTTCTATCGCTTTAGCGCTTTGCCGGTCGGGACCTATCAACTGACGGTCTCAGCCGCCGGATTTGCCAACGGCACCTTTGCGAACGTCGAACTGACCGTCAATCGCACCCTGACCCTGGACGTGCAGCTTGAAGTTGGTTCGGTGCAGGAAAAGATCAACGTTACGGCGGAAGCGCTGCTGATTGATCCGACGACCTCCGCGACGGGTTCGACCGTGACGCCGCGCCAAATCCAGGACATGCCGGTCAATGGACGCAACTACCTCGATCTTTTGCAGCTGGTTCCGGGAGTGGTGGTGAATCGACAAGCCAATACCGGGGCCGATAATTCCACGCCGGTGCTGGGAGAACGCGCGGGTAACAACAACTTCATGATCGACGGCCAGCCCAATAAAAACACGGTCAATGGCGGAGCTGCGGCGCAATTCAATCAGGAAACCATCGCCGAGTTCCAGGTTTTGACGACCGGGTATAAGGCTGAGTTTGGCCAGGCCTCAGGCGCCATCGTCAACGTTATCACGCGCAGTGGCACGAACGATCTTCATGGCGTGGGATCGCTTTTCCACCGGAACGATACGTTTGACTCGTCGAATAATCCTTCGCGACCGGACGCGCCGGCGCTTCACCGGTACGATTACAGTCTCGCCCTGGGTGGTCCGGTGATCAAGAATCGAGTTTTCTTCTTCGGCTCTGCGGAACGGATTACTGAGAACCGTGTCTTGAATTTCACTTTTCCCACCACCGGAAGTGCTCAGGCCGATCAGATACTACGCACCTTTGAGACGCCTTTCGATAAACCTTCGCGCACCCGCGAGACGCGTGGCTTCTTCAAGCTGGACGAGCAAGCCGGTCGTCATCGTCTGTCTCAGGAAGTCAACTACACGAACGGAGTAGTGAAGGAGTTTCTGCCGCTGTCGCAAGCTGACAGTTTGCCTTCGCGACGAAACAACACCAGCGGACGCAGCCTGCTGCTGGGGTTTGCCGACAATGTGATGGTGGGCGATCAAAGTAATCCGTGGGTAGTAAATTTACGCGGCGGCTATCGCGGCGATCGTTCAAACACCGACCCGGCGCATCCCGAAGCAGGCGCCGGAACGACTTTCCAAATGTTCAATAACTTCACTTCGTTTGCCGTCGGAGGTTTCGCGTCCGTGGCTTTCGGTAATCCGCTGACGGCCACAAATCTCGATCAGAAATACACGTCGTTATCGGCCAACGCCGGCAAGCTCTTTGGCGACCACAATCTAAAGTTTGGTTGGAACTATTTGCGCACCGTAGTCGATGGCGTCGAATCGCAGACGCAGAACCTGCAACTGTTTGCCACCGTCAGCGACTTTCTCACTTATGGTCCGATTAATTCAGGTTTCTTCACCGTGACCACTGCGGCTGGTCTGACGCCGCAAGCCAACGAGATTCATTTGCGGAATAACTACCATGGCCTGTTCGTTCAGGACGATTGGAGATTTCGCCATAACCTGACGTTGAATTTTGGACTGCGTTGGGATTACGACTCCGAGTTCCTGCGAAAGGATAACATCTCGCCGCGCATCGGCTTTGCGTGGGAGGCCACGCGAAAAACTGTTGTGCGCGGTCACGCCGGACGTTTCTACGATCAGTTTCGCCTGGGACTTGCGCGGGATGTTCCCGCATTTGGCGGCGCGGATCGCCGCGTCGTCCAACCGTTCTCCTATCCGCGCGGATTCTATGGCGTGCCGACGATTGCTCCGGCGGCTATCGGAGCTTCGCTGTTTGTGGGAGGACTTTGCGTATCGCCAAATCTGACCGATGCAGAGATCGCCGCGCAAAACGCCAAGTGCCCCGCATTCGGCGGCGGCGCGGCAAATCAATTCATTGGCAGAGATCGTCTCAACCAAGTAGTTGCGGGCGGACATTCGCTCATCCCGGCAGACTCTGTGATTAATATCTCAAACATTCAATCGTTGTCGGGACTGACTCCGCAGCAGTATGCGGATCAAGCCAGCATCGCGGTAGGAAAATCTCCCGGCTTCTTTTTCTGGGGACCTTTCGGAGCGTTGACGCATGCGGCGATCCCCGCACAGATTCTGCCCACCACTATCGACGACACCTTTCGCACGCCGTTCACCAACAGTTTCAGCATTGGCGTCCAGCGCGAGATTGGCAACGACTTCGTGGTCGCGGCCGACTTCTATCACCGGAACATTCACAACCTGTTAGGTACCCGGGAATCGAATATTTCTTTTGTGTCGCGCGCCGGCGCGCGAACCTTCTTGCCGCCGTTCACTGCCGGAGCCATCAACACGTTCGGCCCGTGGTACCAGGGCCAGTACGATGCGCTGATCGTCAGCTTCAACAAACGCATGAGTCGCCGCTTTGTGCTGAATGGAGACTATGCCTACTCAAGGGAGACCGACAATCAGTTAGGTATCAACTCTCTCCCTTCCGACAGTTTCATCGGCATCGCCCCGGTGGTGTCCAGCACTGAAGCCGGCGTGTTAATGACCAACGCGGGTGGTTCGTACACGCGAGCCAACGGCAGGTTTGTCGCCCAGGCAAACACTTTCGTCAACGGTCCTGATTTGGACAAAGGTCCATCTGATCTCTCGCTCGATCACACTTTTCAACTGAATGGACTACTGACGCTTCCCTGGCAGATGCAGCTCAGCGGAATTTTCCGGGCGCAAAGCGGTTTTCACTACAGCCGCAACAACGCCACGCTGGATCCTGATGGTGATGGGACACTGAATGGTGTCGATGTGTTCGCCGGCCGCAATGCTTTTGTCGCGCCGGCCTACGTCGATCTTGATATGCGCTTCGCCAAGCGATTCAATATCGGCGAGCGTGCCAAAGTGCAGGTCCTGTTCGAGTTCTTTAATTTACTCAACCGGCGCAATCCTGCCGCCGTCGAGAACAGAACGACCAATCCGGCAATTCCGTTCGGTGGCATTAGACAAGTATTGCCGGGACGAGAAGGCCAGATTGGCTTCAGAGTAGAGTTTTAGGATTGCGGTAAAGCATTCCCTCTCGTGCAAGCAGGACGCTTGCGCTCCAATCAGGCGGTTGTTACCTTTCGCGATTGCGTGCCGGCAACATCAAACCACAGCCTCGGTGAGAGTCCATCCATGAAACTAAGATTAGTCATTGCGCTTCTATTTATCATTTCCGCATCGAGCTTAACGATCGCTCAGGGCACACGACTTCTGCGTCATCCAACCGTAAGTCGCGACTCGGTGGCGTTTGAATACGCGGGCGATCTCTGGGTTGTCTCGCGCGGCGGCGGACCGGCGCGGCGATTGACTTCGACGCCTGGTGCAGAAATCGATCCATACTTTTCACCCGATGGATCTCAGATCGCTTTTACGGCGACCGTCGCCGGTAACACTGACGTTTATGTCGTTCCAACTGCGGGCGGCGATCCCAAACGTTTGACTTATCATCCGGGCCTGGATCGGGCGCGCGGGTGGACACCGGATGGACGGCGCGTGATCTTCGCTTCAGTGCGCGACAGCGCACCTCAACAGGCTTACTTTCAGCTTTGGTCCGTCAGCGCTGATGGTGGATTTCCCGAACGTTTGCCCATGCCGCGGGCTTTCAGCGCGTCCTACTCGCCTGATGCGCGACGTATCGCGTACGACGAAATCACTCTGGCTTTTATTCCCGACTGGTACGAAGCCAGCATGTGGCGCCACTATCGCGGCGGCCGCACCCACCCGGTCCAGCTGATGAATCTCGCCAACTATTCGGTCGAGAAGCTGCCGTGGACCGACAGCAACGATAGCCTACCGATGTGGGTTGGCAACACGATCTATTTTCTGTCTGATCGCAACTTCACCACCAACCTGTTCGCTTATAACGAAAGCACCAGGCAGGTAACGCAGCTTACGCATCACGATGACTTCGACATCATGACGGCTTCGGCGAGTGCTGACGCAGTGGTGTACGAACAGGCGGGTTACATCTATCTGGTGGATGCGAAGACGAACAAGGCGCAAAAACTCGACATCCAGGTAACCGGCGATCTTCCGTGGACGCGACCACAGTTCAAAAAAGTCATCAGCATGATTCGCGACTCTGCGCTATCGCCGACCGGAGTGCGGGCCGCTTTCGAAGCGCGCGGTGAAATCTTCAGTGTGCCTGCCGAGAAGGGTGATTATCGAAACTTGACGCAGAGCCCCGGCGCGCATGATCGCAGTCCCGCATGGTCTCCCGATGGGGCGCAACTGGCGTGGCTCTCAGACGCGAGTGGAGAGTATCAACTCATGCTCGGCGATCCGCTTGGCCTGACCACGCCGAAGACGATCCAGTTGCCATCGACGGCATTCTTTTCCGCGCCGGAGTGGTCGCCGGACGGCACCCAGATTCTGCTTCAGGACAATCATCGCAACCTTTGGTCGATCGAAATCCCCAGCGGCAAAGCAACGAAGCTCGACACCGACAACTATCCCGATCCGTCGCGCTCTTTCGATGCAGTTTGGTCGCCCGACTCAAAGTGGATTGCGTATTCAAAGAACCTTCCCAGTCGTTTACGGGCAGTCTTTATTTACTCTTTGGCCGAAAAGAAGTCTCATCAGATTACCGACGGCATGGCCGATTCGATCTCACCGGCCTTCGACGCCAGCGGCAAGTATCTCTACTTCATGGCCAGCACTAACTATGGACCAAGCACTGGCTGGCTGGAGATGAGTTCGATCGATCGGCCCGTGCGACGCGCGATCTATCTCGCGGTCTTGAGCGCCACCGAACCATCACCACTTCTGCCTGAGACTGGCGACGAACCACCGCCGAAACCTGCCGCTCCGGAAGTTCTGCCGCCTCAGGCGGCGCCGGCGCCCCGCACGGTGAACGTGCGGATCGACTTTGATCGCATCGGGCAGAGAATAATTGCGGTAAATATCCCGGCGGCTGATTACAGCAACCTGACCGGCGGCGCGGCGGGTTCTTTCTACTACACCGAACCGATTCTGACGACTGCACCCGTACCACCGTCATTACGTTTGCAGCGATACGATTTGAAAGCCCGAGCCGCGGCGCCTTTTCTCGAAGGCATTCGTTCATATTCATTGTCAGCCGACAAAAAGAAGCTGCTCTACCAGGGCAGCGCCGGCGGCGGCGCCACGTGGGGCATAGTTCCGACTGATCGTCCGGCGCCGGTCAAAGTTGGCGATGGACCATTGAACCTGGCCCAACTCGAAATGAAAGTGGATCCGCGCGCCGAGTGGGCCGACATTTTTCGCGAGACCTGGCGAATTCAGCGCGAATATTTCTACGATCCGAAGTATCACGGTAATGATTGGCAGGCGATCTATGAAAAGTATCGCCCGCTGCTGGCTTCCGTCGGTCATCGGACTGATCTGGCATACTTAATCGCGATGGTGGGCGGCGAGTTGACCGTGGGTCACTCGTATTTGACTGGGGCCGGCGATGTGCCGGGCGAAGATCCGGTTACCGTGGGATTGTTGGGCGCAGACTTTGCGATCGAGAACGGTCGTTATCGAATCAAGAAAATTTATTCGGGCGAAAGTTGGAATCCTGATCTGCGCGCGCCACTCAGCGCGCCGGGAATTCAAGTCAGCGAAGGCGATTATTTGCTGGAAGTGAATGGCAGACTACTGGCTGCGTCCACAAATCTTTACAGCATGTTCGAAGGGACTGCCGGTCACCAAACCTTAATTCGCGTCGGCAAAAATCCTTCGAATGAGGGTTCGCGAATCGTGACTGTCATTCCCATCGCTAATGAGGACGGCCTACGAACGCGCGCCTGGATCGAAGACAATCGCCGGACGGTGGATAAACTTTCCAACGGAAAGTTGGCATACGTTTGGCTGCCTAACACCGCCGGGCCGGGTTACACGTACTTCACTCGTTACTACTATGCGCAGCAGGACAAAGAAGGCGCCGTGATTGATGAGCGCTACAACCATGGCGGCCAGGTCGCTGATTACATCGTGAACGAACTCGATCGAAAACTGATGGGTTACTTCGCGCAGCGCGATGGGGAACCGGCAACTTCGCCGATCGCCGGCATCTATGGACCGAAGGTGATGATCATTAACGAATCAGCCGGCTCGGGCGGCGACGCTTTGCCTTACATGTTTCACCAGCGGAAGCTTGGGCCATTAGTCGGCAAGCGGACCTGGGGAGGGCTGGTGGGCACGCTTGGTTTTCCCTCGACAATCGATGGCGGCGGGATCACGGCGCCAAACCTGGCTTTCTATGAACTGTCAGGCAGGTGGGGCGTCGAGAACGAAGGCGTGTCACCGGATATCGATGTGGAATACACGCCGGCGGAAGTGATCAAAGGACACGATCCGCAACTCGAGCGCGCCGTGCAGGAAGCCATGAGATTGCTCGAACAGAATCCGTCGAAGCGAGTTCCGCGGCCGGCGCCGATTGATCGGGTCTCGAAACCGCGAACGAGATAAGGCAGGGGCGGCGGCAAGCCACCCTTCCTGACCCGTGAGGTTTTTAAGGTTCCGATTCTCTTTTGGCCAATTTCCATGTAAACGATAATGCGCGACCTCGATTGGAGCCAATCCGCAAAATGATCTCATCGACCAGAAGGGCGGTTTACGCCCGCTCGTTTCCAAGTACGCTAACCTGCGCCAATTGGCGGAAATTTCTCTTCATCAGCAGTCTCGCGGCGATACTTCTCTTTGCTTCCGGGATCGCCGCGGCTCAAACCGTCAACATCGATCGCGTCGTTGCTGAACTCGAACCTGAAATTCAGCGCATGATGCTGGCCGGGAATATTCCTTCCTGCTCGATCGCTTTGATTTCCGGTGACAAGGTTGTCTGGACTCACGCGTATGGCTATTCAAATCTGTGGGCCAGAACGCCGGCCACGCCGAACACGGTGTATCTAATCGGCTCGACGTTCAAGGCGATGTCGACCATCGCGCTGCTACAACAGATGGAGCAGGGCAAATTCAAGCTGGACGACCCCGTCAACAAATACCTTACCGACTTCAAGATTCAGGGCGAAGACCCGGCACATCCGGTTACCTTTCGTCATCTGCTGACGCACACCTCAGGTCTGCCGGGAGATTTTGGTGGATTTCCGGTTTGGGGCGACACGGTACCGCCGTCGCTGGAAGACTATCTGCGGAAATCACTGAAGGTGAGCAGGCGGCCGCTGGTCAGGGTCGAATATTCAAACATGGCGTATACGCTGGTGGGCTATCTGGTGCAGAAATTTTCCGGCGTGCCTTACAAGCAATACATTCAGGAGCACATCTTCACGCCTTTGGAGATGAACAGCACCGCATTCGAGCCGCGACCGGACATGGAAGAGAGACTTTCAATTCCGTACGTCGTCGATGAAAAGACCGGCGCTCAGACTGGAACAGTACGACTCAAAGCATCAGTCTGGCCCGCGGGAATTGTTTACGGTACGGTGCTGAATCAAGCGAACTGGTTGATCACAAATCTCAACGGTGGAGTATTCAAAGACAAACGCTTGATTAGTCAATCGACCTTGGACCAAATGTTCACGCTCCAGTATGACCAATTCAAAGGCGGCATCGAGGGTATCTGGGGGAATGAGACCGCCGGATTTGGGCTGACCTGGTGGACTGAGGTACGCGATGGCGATCGCTATATCGCGCACAGTGGCAGCGTTCCCGGCTATACGGCGTTCCTGCTTGGGAATCGCGATCGGAAACTTGGATTTGCGATCATGACCAATGGCAATCGCGCTCATCCGCACCTGTTCAAGCTGGCTGATAAGGCGATCGACTTGATGAAGAAGTACAGCAGAAGTACCGGTGTACAGAGCCCGCAATAGTTGTCTATGCAAACGAAAAGAAACGATTTCTTTTGCTCGCTTACATTCTTAACTGCCGATAGACATGAAAAATAAGCTGTCAAAATTGCTGACCGTTGTTTTGATGCTCGCGATCTTGCCGATGGTCGTCGCGCAAGGACAACGGCGATCCAATTCGCAATCCCTCGACATCATCATCAAAGGCGGCATGGTGTATGACGGCACCGGGCGCCCACCCGTGAAAGCCGACGTCGGAATCAAAGGTGATCGCCTCGCCGCGATTGGCAATCTGAGTCGCGCCACCGCGCCGATCATTGTCGATGCCAAAGGACTGGCGGTAGCGCCCGGCTTCATCAACATGCTGGCTCACTCTGAAACATCTTTGATTCGCGATCCGCGTTCTCTGAGTGAGATAAGGCAAGGAGTCACGACCCAGATCTTCGGCGAGCTTTCAATGGGCCCACTCAACGATCAGATGAAGCAGCGGCTGCGTGAACAACAAGGCGATGTGAAATACGACATCGAATGGACCACGCTGGCCGAATACCTGAATTATCTTGAAAAGCGCGGCGTCTCGCAGAATTTCGCCTCATTCATCGGCGCCGCCACGATCCGCGAAAACGTTATCGGTCTGGAAGACAAACCACCGACGCCCGCACAACTCGATCAGATGCGCGCCCTGGTGCGGCGCGAGATGGAAGCAGGCGCGCTCGGCATCACTACGGCCTTGATTTACCCGCCGGCATTCTTTGCGAAAACGGATGAGCTGATCGAGTTGTGCAAAGTCGCTGCCAAATACAAAGGCAAGTACACAGTACATATGCGCAGTGAAGGCAATCAGTTGATCGAAGGGATTCAGGAAACGATGCGCATTGGCCGTGAAGCCGGCCTGCCGGTGGAAATCTATCACCTGAAAGCGTTAGGCAAAGACAACTGGCCCAAGATGGATCAGGCGATCAGGATGATCGAAGACGCGCGCCGTCAGGGTTTGAGGATTAGCGCGAACATGTACACCTATACCGCAGGCGGAACCGGCCTTGACGCGTCGATGCCCCCCTGGGTTTTCGACGGCGGGCGCGAAGCCGCTTACCAGCGTCTTCAGGATCCGGCCACACGCACGAAGATTGCCAATGCGGTGCGCACGCCCACGAACGACTGGGAAAATCTTTATTTGGCCGCCGGCTCACCCGATCGCATCCTGCTCGCCAGCTTCAGGACCGAAAAGTTGAAGCCTTACACGGGCAAGACGCTCGCCGAAGTCGCTCGCCTGCGTGGCCAGGATCCGGTTGAGACAATTATGGATCTGGTGCTCGAAGATCGATCTCGCATAGGCACCATCTATTTTCTGATGAGCGAAGACAATATCAGGAAGCAGATCCGCCTGCCGTGGGTGTCGTTCGGTTCGGACGCAGCTTCAATCGCGCCCGAAGGTGTGTTTCTTAAGTCTTCGGCACACCCGCGCGCCTACGGTAACTTCGCGCGGCTGCTGGGCAAGTATGTGCGTGAAGAGAAGGTAATCTCGCTGACTGAAGCAGTGCGCAGACTCTCAGGACTGCCGGCGACGAACCTTGGTTTGGATCATCGAGGCTATCTCAAACCAGGGATGTTCGCCGATGTGGTTGTCTTCGATCCGCAAACGATCGCCGACAAAGCCACGTTTGATAATCCCCATCAACTGGCGGTCGGCGTGAAGGATGTATTCGTCAACGGCGTGCAGGTCCTGAAAGATGGCGAGCACACCGGCGCCAAACCGGGTAGAGCGCTGTGGGGACCGGGCAAGATTAACTGATGGAGCGCGCGGAGCGCGCGACAGCATAAAGCCCGGGGCGTAAGCCCCGGGATCGGGTGCGAAGGGATTGACGAGCCCGCGGAGCGGGCGACAACCTCAATGATTAAGGCGGCTTTTCGCAAACCGAACCATCTCGGTATCACGAATTTGAACTTCCACTGGTTTCGTTAGCGGCCGACGCCCGCTTCGCGGGCTCGACCATTTTTGTTGTTACGATCCTGGGGCTTACGCCCCAGGCTTTATGCTGGCACCCGCTTCGCGGGTTGGGTGGGTCAACTATGTGATGCTGGGAGAATCTCAATGCTCAAGAAAACAATAATTATTCTCTTCCTTTTCTCGACACCGCTTTTCGCCCAGACCGCCCAACCGTCCGATCCGCCCGCCGGCTTCAACAAGATCGAGCAGATGGTGCCCATGCGCGACGGGGTGAAGCTGCACACGATCATCTACGCTCCGAAATCACATCGCGATCCATTGCCGATTCTCTTCAACCGCACGCCTTACGGTATCGACAATATCTATCGCGCGTTCCCGGGGGCATTGCAGGAACTCATTGACGAGGGATTCGTCTTCGCTTTTCAGGACATTCGCGGAAAGTTCAAATCTGAAGGGCAGTTCCTCATGCAGCGTCCGCCGCGCGGACCGCTAAACTCGACGCCGATCGACGAAGGCACAGACACGTACGACACCATCGACTGGATGATTAAGAATGTGCCGCACAACAACGGGC
>Ga0134121_10002906_pt1 | contig 14525 bp, 10 predicted proteins | sample KB301_FD_96463 | JGI IMG/M metagenome (GOLD analysis project Ga0134121, IMG submission 96463) | Terrestrial soil microbial communities without Nitrogen fertilizer from Kellogg Biological Station, Michigan, USA - KB3-0-1 | ecosystem: Environmental > Terrestrial > Soil > Unclassified ...
CCACCTGACCAGGTAACGACTATTCTTTGTCCCGCATTTGCGTTGATAGTTTCTGTAATGTCCAGATTGTTTGCGTAGTTTCCTGAAACAGCGCTTGGGCAAGATCCACCTCCTACTCCACCCGGATCATACCATGTAACAGAACCTGTAAGGTTGTAAGTTCCGGCAACCATGGGTCCAGCAGGTTGAGCCATTGCTGATGAAACTGCGATCATCATCAGAGCACAAACAATAATCGTAAGGCGTTTCAGCTTCGATTGGCGGTGAGTAATTGTTGATGCATTGAAATCAGGCGGAAAGTTCTGATTTATTTGTCCCTGGTCATGCTTTTCAGCAGGTGGGATTGCGAGAGAAAAATTTGTAAATGTCGTTCTCATCGGAAAAAAATTTTGGGTGTGATTGGTAATCTATCTTCTATTTAGTAACAAGGAAACAAAGCTAAGTAAAACTAATGCAAGTTGCTAACAAAGTTTATGCACAATTCTTACGCCGTTTTTAGAGATTGTTTTGCATTATTGAGACAATTTACACAGGCGAATTTCATCTTTAGCGGGCGAGCAAAGACCATCACACTCGTATCTGTCATTATTATTTATTCGATTCGAAAGCTGGTCGTCATTTCTCAATCACTGCTATTATATTTCCTTCCTCATGATTCTAAGTCTGCTCACTGCTTTATTATTTTTATGCTCACTTGCTTTCTTCCATTTGAAAGTACGAGCATGTAATTTCCTGAAGGCAGCATTGAATCAAGATTCAGAACTTCATGGTGCAACCCAACGGCTCTCTTTTCATGAGTGAAGAAGGATTGAACTTTTCTTCCTCCTGCATCATATAATTCCAGCGAAAGCTTTTCATTGCTCGTGAGCGTATACTCTAATTGCACTCCGTTCTCAATGGGATTGGGATAAATTAAAACAGAATTTTCATTCCATGAAAAATCAATTACGCCGACATTCAAACCTGAAAGATACCGGACAATTGAAAAGTTGAACGTGTTATTGTCTGTGGAAAATCCTGCAACCACAATTTTGCCGTCTGGCTGCATAGCTATCGAGTTGGCAACATCTTCTCCGTTTCCGATGTCGGTAGTAGTTTTTCCATCAGTGCTGAATGAATTATCGATCGAGCCATCGGCATTCAGGCGCGCGACTGCAAACACTTGATTTGGATTGTCGCCTGATGATCCTGTCTCCAAAATTTTTCCATCCGGCTGCAGCGCTACTCCGTATCCAACTCCTGATCCTCCCCAGGCTACGGTCGCCAGTCCATCGCTGCTAAATGTATTGTCGGAACTGCCATTGGTATCGAATCTCGCCAAAGCAAATTGCCCGTTTCCGCCACCGGTTATTGAAGTCCCCGCAAGCACTGCCTTACCATCACTTTGCAGCACCATGCCATAAGCTACATCATCACCACCGAAGGATGCGGTAACTGAGCCATTTGTGTTGAAAGTATTGTCGAGCGTGCCATTAGTATTATAGCGAAGCAGCGCAAAACTATTTGCGCCGCCAATCTTAGTACTGCCGGCCACCAAAATTTTTCCATCACTTGCAACTGCCACTGCATACCCTGCATCATCAGTGCCTGAAAAATCAGTGGTTACAATTCCATTGGTGCCGAAGGTATTGTCCAGTGAGCCATCTGCCTGATAGCGAACCACTGCAATGTCAGTGGATGTTCCATTTGAGGTTGATCCTGCAACTAAAATACTTCCGTCTGCCTGTATGGCTATTGCATTTGCTATGTCATCATAAGCTCCAATAGCGGTTGTGACTATTCCATCAGTCCCAAGAGTTAAATCGAGTGAGCCATCACTATTATACCTGGCAAGCGAAATATCAAACCCAAAGTTGATTAAAGAAAAACCGGCTACAAGAATTTTTCCATTGGCATCAACGATTATTGCTTTACTGTTGTCATCAGACCCGGAAGATAAATCGGTGATTACTTTTCCATTTCCATCAAATGTATTATCGGGTGATCCATCAACATTATATCGGGCAATAGCAAAATCGAAGGTAAAATCGGTTTGCTTCGTGTAACCGGCAACTAAAATTTTCCCATCCGGCTGCACGGTAATAGATTTTCCATAGCAATTAAGAGTGTTGAATGAGGTGAGGGTTTTTCCATCTCCATCAAAAGTATTATCAAGATTTCCGGCTTGTGAGAAAACGCGTGTGGTGATGAGCAGGAAGGAACCAAGAAATGCGATGGAGATTTTTTTCATTGTGTGAAAGTTAGAGTGTGTGTTTTATCCGGAACAAAAATGGGAAACTGTTTTGATTCACCCGGATATTTCTTTTATCTTCTTATGGTATATTTCTATCTTGATTTTGCATGCAACCATGATAAACGGTGTTAAAAAAAAATCCTCCGAAATTTTCGAAGGATTTTTTTTGAGAGATAATTATTTCTTACATCTTCACGATTTTATTTGTGTAAACAGAACCCGAACGGCTATCCCTGATGACCAATGTATAAATTCCCTGATTAAACGATGAAAGATCAAGGGTAAAATTATTCTGCCCGCTTTGTACGTGCTCGTTAGTGGCAGTTACAAGTTGTCCAATAGCGTTAAACACCTGCAGTGTAACATCACCGCTGCTTGCCGCCATCAAGCCAATGTTAAACGCGCCGTTGCTTGGGTTAGGATATACGAAAGGCACCACGGGAGTGATGGAGCCGTTATCAATGGCGATAATGTTTGAGTAGGTATATGTGCCGTCAAAGTCTGTTTGCCTGAGGCGATAATAATTGATACCGCTTAACGGGGACCTGTCAGGGAAATCATATTTCATTTCCGTCATGCTCGTGCCTGCAGCTTTCATTGTGCCCAATTCCGTAAAGTGTTCTCCATCCGGAGACCTTTCAATAGCGAAATAATCATTATCAGTTTCTGATGCAGTGGTCCAGTTCAGGATATTTGCTAACCCCACGTTTTCCCCGGTGAACGAAAGAAGTTCGATTGGGAGAATGCAAGTAGAAAAAGTTGCCTGCTGATTTGAAGGTATGTTATCCATCCAACTGATGTTATACTGATTCGGGCCTGCATAAATATTTACTACCAGAACATACCATTGACCTGCAGTAGCATTTACAGTTTCAACAAAGGCGTCACCTCCTGCACTTTCTGAGTTATCTCCTGCACCTGTTTGCAAGCCGGTAGAGTAATGTGGTAACCCGTAAGAATTGTTGTAATAAGGAATTGCCCAGGAACAACGCAATGGTGAAGTACTCATCGGGCAATTGAGGCCGGTTAAGGGACCCCACAATGCGAAATCATCATCCTCAGACGCGCCACTGGTACTGTAGATATTGAAGCCAAATTTTCCTGACGTTGCAATTTGCCAGTAATACCATCCGGATCGAAACTCACCGGATACTTCACATCCCCAATAGGAGCCATTATATTCCTGAATACCAAAATCAGGATAATTATTATTGGTGTGTGTAAATGGAGTGAGACTGCAAGCCTGTTGTGCGGCCAAACAATCGGTATTGGCGGCGCCGACTACACAAATATTGAAAGTGTGATTAGCGTTGGCAGATACAAAATCATAAACTCTCACGTAGTACGTGTTGCCAATCGTTAAGCCTATCGCATTAAGTGTTTCAGCTCCTCCGGCTCCCGAGGAATTCTGGCAATACAAAGAAGTAAATGAACCACACGTCCCGCTAAGCAATTGCACCACCGGATCCATAGAACCATCGGTAGGCGTAACAATAATTTGTGTGGAAGAATTATTGGCGACGAACCTGTACCACACATCATCGGTAGCAGTGCCGACACACGGCGCTAAGAAGGGATTATTACTATTACTGACGCTAACGGAACTTGCAATAGCATTACAAGAAGCTCCGGGAGTTAATACAATTGCATTCGCGCAATCATTATTGATCGAAGCAGCAGGGCAATTTACACAACTCATACTTATTTGCCAACCCCGTTCGTGATCGTTGATCGCGGCAATGAACTGAAAGGTGGCAGAGCTGCCGAGTGTTGAGAATACAGCAGGGTTAGTTAAAGTATTGGTATAAACAGCAGCACCCCCATTAGCGACCGGCGAAAGGATTGAAGGTCCGTCAAATACTTTCAACGTATCGAGGGCGCAAATACCAAAGTTGTTTGGGAATGTTCCATCAACCTGAATGCATTGACCGTTGCTGGTAGAAAAAGTTTCTATCATACTTGCATCCTGGTAATCTTTTGTATTACCTCCACTGAATTGACATGTAGCATCTCCCCCAGGAAGACCTGAACCTGCATTTTGCGGATCCAGAAATGTATAAGTTCCCGGACACGAAAAACTAAAACTTCCGGGTTGCATGTAGTAATAAGCGGCAACCGTCGCCTGCCATCCTTTACAAGTATTGGTTGCATCGGAGGTGAAGAGAAATGTTATGCTATTGGTACTGGTCTGACCAATTATCGCAGGTATTGGGTTTATTGTATTTGTATAGGAAGCCAAAACCGGAGATGCTGTTGTTGGTCCGTCATATACTGTTAAGACGTCGCCTGTAGAAAGTCCAAATAGCCCGCCTGCCCAAGAAACAACTATTTTTTGTCCCGGATTTGCGGTCATTGTTTCTGTAATATTCAGATTATTTGTATAGTTCCCGGCTACAGCGCTCGGGCAAGCTCCTCCTCCTGCTCCACCCGGATCATACCATGTAACAGATCCTGTAAGCGGGTAACTTCCTGCTACCATAGCTCCTGCTGGTTGAGCTTTTGCAGTGGAAACCACAAGAATCATCAGAGCACAAACAATAACCGTTAGCATCTTCAGCTTCGTTTGGCGATGTGCAGGTGTTGATGTGTTGAAACCAGGCGCGAAACTCTGATTAGTTTGTCCCTTGTTTCGCTTTTCAGCACAGGGGAATGCGAGAGAAAAATTTGTAAATGTTATTCTCATCGGGAAAAATTTTGGTGTGATTTCTAATCTATCTCACTATTTATCAACGAGGAAACAAAGCTATGTAAAATTAATGTAACTTTTTCACAATTTTATAGGGTATTCTTACGCTGTTATTAACAGAGTGAGTAAAAATTTAATGAGGTTTTCTTCGTAAAATGCGCCAATTTCTCTTTACCACGAACACTGTCATCAATCCTTCTTCTCCTGAGATCCGGAAATCGAATCACGCATGGAAGTATCTGCCTGAATGTTTTTCATCTTGTAGTAATCCATCACACCCAGGTTGCCGCTCTTAAATGCCTCGGCCATTGCTAATGGAATCTGTGCTTCTGCTTCAATTACTTTCGCGCGCATCTCGGCGCCACGGGCTTTCATTTCCTGCTCCAAAGCTACAGCCATTGCTCTGCGCTCTTCCGCTCTTGCCTGTGCAATATTTTTATCTGCGTTCGCCTGATCCATCTGCAACTGCGCTCCGATATTTTTTCCAACATCAATGTCTGCGATATCAATCGAAAGAATTTCAAAGGCAGTACCAGCATCGAGACCCTTGGCCAAAACAACTTTTGAAATGGAGTCAGGATTCTCCAGAACGTGCTTATGATCTGCCGCAGCTCCAATGCAACTCACAATGCCTTCACCCACGCGGGCGAGAACGGTTTCTTCACCGGCACCTCCTACGATCTTATTGATGTTTGTTCGCAACGTTACGCGCGCCCGCGTGATGAGTTGGATGCCGTTTTTTGCCACGGCAGTAACAGGAGGCGTGTCAATCACTTTGGGATTTACCGTCATCTGCACAGCTTCAAGCACTTCTCTTCCTGCGAGGTTGATAGCAGTCGCCATTCTCCAATCGAGAGGAATGTTTGCCTTGTCGGCAGAGATCATCGCGCGAATTACCTGGTTCACATTTCCGCCGGCGAGGTAGTGCGTTTCAATATCATTCGAAGTCACTTTCAATCCTGCCTTGGTAGAATTGATCAGCGCATTCACCACGAGGGCGGGTGGTACTTTTCTTATTCGCATTGCCACCAATTGACCGATACCTATGGGAGCGCCTGCAACCCATGCCGTGATCCATAAATTCAATGGCACGATGTAGAGGAATAGAAAAATTACAATGATGCAAACGATAGCGATGATGGCAAGAAATACTGTATTATCCATGGTTAAAGATTTAAGACTTGAGATTTGTAATTTGAAATTTGTAATTTGTAATTTGATGTCGTTTCACCATTCACCATTCACCATTCACGACCCAATCGCTTTTACAAAAATTTTATTCAACGAAATCTTAATTACTTCAATCGGGGTTCCTTCAATTACCCATTCTCCCAGTGTTTGCACTTCGTAAGTCACATCATTGAATAATCCTTTTCCGATAGGAGCAATCTTGGACAAGGCAACACCGACATCGCCTGCTTTTATTTTTGATTCATCAATCTCATTTGTCTTGCCTTTATTCGTCGTTCGTAACGTTAGTCCTCTCAGCAATCCGCTCTTAAATCCGAACATGATGGAGACCAACGAAAAGACTGCAGTGCCGATAAGGGTGAGCGTTCCATAGATTACCCCGAAATTAGAATATGCGATCACCACGCCAACAATCATCGTCATTGTTCCGATCAATGCAAACAGCGCCGTTCCCGGAATAAAAAACACTTCGAGAAATACCAGCAGCCATCCAATGAACAGAATAATGATGACTCCCCACCAACTCATGATTCTTTATTTTTCGACAAAGGTAATTTTCCAAATCAAAGTTATTTTGAAAAGAAGAGATTCGAAGCGAAAGGCGGAAATTAGGGTATTAGGGAATTGGGAAATTGGGGTATTGGGAAATTAGTGGATGTGATTACCCCCCAATAACCCAATACCCTAATTTCCTAATATCCCAATACCCCGATCTTTGTTCAGAATGAAAATCAGGATCATCACCATTTCTCAAAGTAAAGAACCTGCAGCAACAGATTTATTTAGCAACTACATCAAACGCTTAAAGCATTATTGCATCCTCGAAACCATCGCATTAAAATCTTCCAATCAAAAAGAAGAGGCAGCTGCCGTGCTGAAAAAAATTTCTACTGATGAAGAATTAATTCTTCTTGATGAAACGGGAAAAGAATTTTCATCACGGGAATTTTCATCGTGGTTGCAGAAGAAATTAAATGGTTCAAAAAATCTTTGCTTTGTGATCGGGAGTGCTTATGGCTTTGATGAGTCGCTGAAAAAAAAATGTTCGATGATGATGACACTCTCGCAGATGACACTTCCGCATCAGTTAGCGAAAGTGCTTTTTGCAGAACAGCTTTACCGGGCTTTTACGATTTTACGAAATGAAAAATACCATCACTGAAATTCGCGAATCGCGATACGCGTATCGCGATTCGCAATTAAAAACATTTAGCAATTCTATATAGAAAAATGTTTCTCATCTACATCATCATCGGCATCACAGTCCTCATGTCCATCTCGGCATTTCAATCTCCGGAATTGATGGACCGCTGGATCATGCGACCGTATGCTGTTCGGCATGGCAGGCAGTGGTATCGCTTCATCACGTCAGGGTTTATTCACGCTAACTGGCCACATCTGCTTATCAACATGTATGTCCTGTATTCTTTTGGTCAGATCGCTTTCACTTACTATGCTCACTTTTTCGAGAACAAGACAATTCTCTATTTCTCCTTGTTGTATTTGGGCGGTATTATTTTCTCTGATCTTCCTACGTATGTGAAACATCAGAATGATTCATTGTATATGAGCCTGGGAGCTTCCGGCGGTGTTTCCTCGCTCTTATTTGCCTCGATTTTGCTGGCGCCTACCTTAGGAATCGGTCCCTTATTTATTCCCATCCGGATACCTGCGTATATCTTTGGAGCGCTCTATTTAGCATACTCTCATTACATGTCAGAAAAAGGAGGAGATAACATCAACCACAGCGCTCACTTTGCCGGTGCTATATTCGGTATCGTTTACACGCTGCTGCTTCGGCCAAATTTCGCAGTTGAATTCATTGACAAGATTCGCGGATAAAAGTGTATAGAAAATTCAACAGCAGGATGGAATTTCGGAAGAGAAGAATGCAACCAACAATTAAATTTCAGTCCCTATGATTGACTTAAGAAGCGACACCGTCACTCGCCCGACAAAACCAATGTTGGATGCCATGATGAATGCGAAATTGGGTGACGATGTTTTTGGTGACGATCCTACAGTGAATGAACTCGAAACAAAAGCTGCTGCACTATTTGGAATGGAAGCGGCGCTCTATTGTCCTTCAGGAACGATGACGAATCAAATCGCGGTGAAGACTCACACACAGCCCGGCGATGAAGTAATTGTAGAAAAAACAAATCACGTGTACTTTTATGAAGCGGGTGGCATTGCATTTCATTCAGGTTGCTCGCTCCGGTTAATTAATGGGGAGCGGGGAAGAATCACACCTCAGGATATTCGCGACAATGTGAATCCTGAAAACATACATCATGCGCGATCAAGATTAGTTTCGATCGAGAATACCGCAAACCGCGGGGGCGGCGGTTATTATACTCTTGAAGAAATGGCAGAACTAAGCACGACCGCTCATGATTGTGGTTTGAAAATTCATCTTGATGGTGCCAGGATTTTCAATGCTCTCGTTGAATTAAATGTCAAGCCCATTGAAGCCGGAAAGCTTTTCGACTCGGTTTCATTTTGCTTGTCGAAAGGATTGGGGTGTCCGGTTGGGTCGCTATTGGTTTCCAATAAAGAATTCATCAGGCGTGCAAGAAAGTACCGGAAAATTTTCGGAGGAGGAATGAGGCAGGCAGGCATTCTCGCTGCTGCCGGAATTTATGCGCTCGATCACCACGTCACCCGCTTGAAAGAAGACCATCGCCGCGCAAAAGCAATCGGTGAAGTGCTGTCTCAATCTGATTGTATGGAGTGGCTGATGCCGGTGGAAACAAACATTATCATCTTCAAATTGAAAGAGCAATTCTCCGCGGAAAAATTTGCAGAGCAACTGAAGGAGCAAAATATTCTCTGTATTGCAATTGGTAAAAACCAAATCCGTATGGTGACACACCTTGACTTTGATGATGTGATGTTGCAGCAGGTGATTGATGCTTTGAAGAAGATATCGATTTGAAATAACTGCTTCCGCGCAAACTCCGACGGAGTAAAAAAAACTCCGCCGGAGTTCCACGCTTTTTCTCTCTAACTTTTCGCCGTGAAAAACCGGAGCAAAACAATTGCAGCATGTTCCATTCTTTTTTTGCTCCTCCTTCATCTCCCTTTTCTTCATTCCGATCCTGATTACTATCTCTCTATTGGAAGAGATGCATTTACTGATGAAGGTCTTAACACAAGCCAGCTTCGCAATTACATCAACCATGATTACCTCGATTTGAATGAGTGCGACAACCTGATCAAGTCGCCGCTGTTCAATTTGATTTTATTTCTACCGCTGAAATTTTCCGGAACACATTTGATGGTTGCCCGGCTGACAGTCCTTCTTCTTCTTATCGTCGCACTCTTGTTTCTACTGAAAGAAAACTATTTTTCCCAACTGATGCCGTTTCTTGTTATAGGTACACTCACGCAGTTTTATGTTTTCCAATACAGTCATTTTTCGCTGAGCGAGATGGTTTCGGTCGTTTGCATTTTGCTCGGAATATTTTTTACGTTCAGAATGCTTGGCCGCCCGCAACCACCGTCCCGATCAAATCGGGGCGGGGTTTGGCTTCCGGCACTCTTCTTCAGTCTTGCTTATTATGCTAAAATTCAATTTGCTTATATCATCGTTTTTCTTCCGGCTGCTATTTTCATTTTGAGTTTTTTTCCGGCTCCGTCCGGGCCGGAACCGAAATCACTTTTGCTGCGGAGTATGTTATGGCTCGCAGCTTTCGCTGTCATTTACCTGCTCGCATGGTATCTCCCCTTCCGCAGTACGTTTGATTTTGTAATGAAGGATCAATCTTCAAACAAGTTTGGAGCACTCTCGGGCATCCCAAAAACAATTGCCTTCAACATCATCCACATTCTTTTCAGCGAACAAACCTGGTGGTTCAATTCATTAGCGCTGATTTGTTTTTTGTCAGGAATATCTCTCTTCAGAAAAGGTGTTGACTACAAATTCAAAATCATGTTTGTGCTGAGTTCACTTTGGATGTTGATTGAGTTGCACAAACTTTCAATGATCTATCTTCCCTCCCGCTACCTCGTCGGTTACTATTTCGCTGCGGGATTGATGTGCACTGTTGTTCTTCATCAGCTCATTTTTTTGCGCACACAAGAAACTTCGCTGTCAAATTTTTTTTTCAGAATAGGATTTGCGATCACCGCCTTATTTTTTATCGCCAATTCAATTCACTATAGTTTTCTCCTGCAGCGAAGAACATATAACATCGAAGCGATCAACAGTTATTTTTCCTCCTTGCTGAGAAATTCTGAGCAACCCGTAATGGGACCCTGGGCGCCAACAGCAACATGGGATTGTAAAGCGAGATGTATTCCCGTGTGGAAAGATTTTATGAATGACAAAGACGTCATCAATCGCTTTCATCCGCAGGCAATTCTTTCAGAACCCAATGAAGATGAATCAAACCAGGCGTATTCATCACGAGGAATCAGTTTGAAACAACTTTCAGATTCTACCCGTGAATTTCCGTTAGGAAGATGGAGGGTAATCGTGTATTGGATGAAGTGATAGTTTGAAAAGCTTAAGATCGTTTTACTTCACGAATTCTTTTTTAACATAAAATCCTGTATTCTGACTGGAATTTTTTTAAGTTTCTACTTTCAAAAAAGAAAATACTCAAACTTTATTTGCAGTGATTTCCATACTAAAATATTTATCAGGGGCTTCATACGGCTGCAAATGTTTTGAAGCAATTGCTTGCGTAGTATAAATTACGCAGAGTGTATTCGAAACATGGTAGAGGTCATGCTGTTTCTCCGCCGGCGTTCCATCCAAAATCCCACGAAGAACATCCCAACGTATATCGGCAGCGGGTGTCTTCTGATAATCATGCCACACGATGATAGAGCTTTCATCTTTGAGCAAAGGAAAAGCATGTTGCGTGTCAAGTTTCACACTTTCATAATGATGATCGCCATCAATAAAAATGAGGTCAAATTTTTTGTTGAGCGATGAAAAATCAAACGTGCGCGAATCATGTTGCAGGTGCGTAACGTTAATTATATTTTTCGAAAAAAAACGATGCGAATCAACGTACGCTTTACTCATTCCTGTTTTCAGCATCTCATCATCCGGTAAGTTTAAAGTGATGCAATGCTTTGCAACTACGGCAACATTTGCAACGCTCTCGCCGCGCCACGTTCCGATTTCAAAATATTCACAGTCCTTTTTCCGTCGTGCTAAACCTTTCAACAATGCAATATCCAATGGTGGCGAGCCACCATCTAAAGAACAAAACGGATCAATGGTTTCATGAAGGTTGGGAAGCAAATCAAGAATATCAACCGCGAGAAGCCCATCAGCAAGATTATATTTTGCAATCACCTGCTGCCTATTCACATCTTCATCGTTCAACACTAAGTTGAGTAATGCCGGCTTTCGCACAATCAATTTTATCGCGCTGAAAAACTTTTTTAATTTTTTCATCCAAAAACAATTTTAATTCAGCTCCATACTGTCAGGAGCAAAGATTGATATCATAAATCCCAAATCATCTCACTTCTTCTTTCTTCACATAAAATCTATCGCTGTTCACATCAAAATCATTTGCATTGAAGTTTGGAATCGTAACTATCTGCCAGTCTTCCGTTGCGTTGACGCGCATAAATTGTTTCGTCGCTTTTCCGAATTCATACCTGTAATAACTCGTGACTTCAACCGGCATAGCAAATGAAGCTACACCGGTTCTCCACCGAAATGTGAGTTGGGTATTCTGACCCTTCTGTTTCGTTTTGTATTCGAAAACGGGTGGCGATGGATGATAAAGATACTGATGGAAGAATGTACTGTAATCCTCTCCGCTCATACGATTGACGTAAGCAATCACATCATCAGTTGAAATTGTTTTCAATGCAAACTCACTCTGCAATCCCCTGATGATTTTGAAAAACAATGTATCATCATGGAGCACACTGCGAAAAGTATGCAGCATCCAGGCTCCTTTAAAGTAGAGGTCATTATCAATCTTGCTTCCATCATAATTCACTCCGCGAATGCCGACAATGGGAAATGAGTCCCGGATTTCCCAGCGCAAATTTTTCAGGTATGCAATTGCGTCATCGTACGACTTCGTGCATTCGACATAAAGCGCTTCTGCGTATGTAGCGAATGATTCGTGAATCCACAAGTCGGCGTAATCGTTTGCAGACACGTTGTTGCCCCACCATTCGTGCGCACTCTCGTGAATGATGATAAAATCAAAGCCATCCTTGTTGTTGACATAATCATTGCCATATGCAATGGCACTTTGATGCTCCATTCCCCAATAAGGGGCTTCAACAAGTTTGTAACCATCGCGCCAAAACGGATAGTTACCGAAATATTTTTCATAGCACGCCATCATGGTCTGTACCTGCTGAAATTGCAAGCGCGCCTGCAGTACATTGTAGTCAAGCACATAATATTCCAGGGATAATTTTTTATTTCCGCTGATGAAAAAATCGGTGAAATGTGCATAGTACGCAAGATTGAATGTAACGTTGTAAAGATTGATCGGGTAGCTCACAAACCAATTCCAGGTAGTGGTGCCATTCATGTTGTTGATGGTGTCACGAAGTTGTCCGTTTGCAACACAAGCCAATCCGGTTGGAGCCGTGTAGTGCATGCTCATGCTATCGGGCTCATCGGCGAGTTGATCTTTGCAGGGCCACCAGGTTGAGGCGCCGAGTCCTTCGCAGGCCACCCCGATCCAGTCCCTTCCTTTGATATCTTTCTTCCATACAAACCCACCATCCCACGGAGGGTTTTTCGCAAAAAGGGGAATGCCTGAATACGAAACGGAAATTTCTTCGTTCGTCCCTGCACGTTGGGTTTGCGGGAAGCGAACAAAAACAGAATTCAATTCGCGGCGGTATTTCAATTCTGTTCCATTGAAAACAATTTTTTCAATCTTCATTCTTGAAAACAAATCAATCTGCATCGAATCGAAATCATTCGACACACGAAAGCGAATCAGGTTATTACCGCTGATGAATCTCTTGTTCACATCCACAGCGAGGTGCAAATCGTACGATGAAACATCGTAGCATGTACGCACGGGAGTTTGCGCACCACGGAGTGTATCATCACGTGTGAATTTGATAGGGAGATTTTGAGCAGGAGATTTTGGGGAATGAAAAACGAACAGGGGAAAACATAATAATACAACCCGGCGGCCGCGCGATTGAAAAATAATTTCACGCAATGACGCAAAGACGCAAAGCAGGATTCGGCTAAGCACAAACAGAGTTTTGATTTTTTTGTTTCCGGTTCTTAAAATACAGGATGGTTTCCATCGTCTGCAGAGAAATCCTTTAGACAATAATAAAGACATTTGCCGCCACTTCCAATTTGATTATGTCACGATTTATTCCCTTGCTTATTGCAACTGCTATCCTGGTGTCTATTGACATTTATGCTTTCCAGGCCATCAGGACGGTTATGCAGAACTCCGGCCTCACCGCGAAACGGGTTGTTACCATTACTTATTGGCTCATCTCACTGATCACCCTCGGCTTCATTTGGTACATCATGTTCTTCGATTATTATGAATTGCCGAAAATCATACGCGTGTATTTGATCAGTGCCATTTTTATTTTTTACATCCCAAAAATCCTTGTGGTTGCATTCATGCTTATTGATGACATCCTTAGGCTGGGGAGATGGATTGCTTCTTTAATGATGAAATCTTCTTCTGCAAGTGCCACTCCAAAATCAATTTCACGCTCCCTGTTTCTTTCGCAAGCGGCTCTGCTCGTTTCCGGTTTCGTGCTCTTCCAATTTATTTATGGCATCATTCGAACGGCATACAACTACCAGGTGATAAACCTGAAGCTGCCTCTCAGGAATTTGCCGGAAGAATTCAACGGACTGAAAATTGTACAGGTGAGCGATTTTCATTCCGGGAGTTTTACGAGAACAGAACCTCTTGAAAAAGCCATGCAATTGGTGAACGATCAAAACGCCGACATCATTTTCTTCACCGGAGATTTGGTGAACAACAAAAGTGATGAAGCGCTCGAGTACATGGATGTGTATTCGAAAATGAAAGCGAAGTACGGAGTGTTTTCCATTTTCGGAAATCATGACTATGGCGATTATTATCACTGGGACAATGATGTCCTGAAAGCAATCAACCTGCAAAAGCTGGAAGATATTCATGCCCGCCTTGGATGGAAATTGTTGCGAAACCAAAATGTTTTATTAGGTGAAGAAGGAAATCAGCTCGCCATCATTGGCGTTGACAACTGGAGCAACGTGGGACATTTTCAACGATATGGTGATTTGAAAAAAGCTTATGAAGGAACGGAGAATGCAAAAGTGAAATTGCTTTTGTCTCATGATCCTTCCCACTGGCATGGAGAAGTGACGAAAGAAGACAAAGACCTTCATGGAAAAGTGACGAAACCATACGAAGACATTAATGTAACATTCAGCGGACATACTCA